>OFGH01000579.1_pt1 | contig 31241 bp, 47 predicted proteins | sample 1521721 | NCBI WGS metagenome assembly OFGH01 (sample SAMEA3504132, study PRJEB24116) | mouse gut metagenome | biome: mouse gut; feature: mouse-associated habitat; material: faeces | place: Denmark | collected 2011
TCTGGCTAGAAAGTCCTTGCGATAGCGTTTTGCTCGTTCAATTTCAGTTTCTGGTGTGTTTTGGCTTTTTTCACAAAACCATTAGTTAAAACAATCTGCCGACCTAAAATGAAAAAATATAAAACCCGTGAAATATCCGAACCCACCTTAGCTCGTAGTTCAAAAATACCATTATCCAAAGCTTTGGAATAAGGTTCTCTAAGCAAAGGGTCGTTTTGGGCCAGGATTTGGATTGTTCTCAACATTTTAACACGCATTTTCTTATCCAGCTTAAGGATAAACTCTTTAGCCGGTTCATTGCCGTTTGCTTTTGCATAAAAGACAACTTCAAATTGCTGCATTGTATTAGTACCTCTTTATTACCTATATTATATAGTATATATTACGCAACGTCAAGGGGGTAGGCTAAACGACAATAATCTAAGTGAAGCGGCAGGATCATCTTGTTCACATTAAATAAAAGGCGGCCAGAATAATCTGACCGCCTTTTATTATGGTGCGGATGAAGGGACTTGAACCCCCACGAAGTTAACCCTCACTAGAACCTGAATCTAGCGCGTCTGCCAATTCCGCCATATCCGCACATCTGCCCAATCGCTTGGTGCTATGTTATTATAGCAGAGCGCCGGGCGGATGTCAACCATTTCCGAAAATTTTTTGGGACAAAAACAGCTGCCGTTTTATCAGGCAGAGGCTTTCCCGGAGGCGGGAGCGCCCCCTTCCACCACCTGAAGGCTGCTCTTCGGGGCCTTTTTCTTCCAGGCGTGCATAGCCAGGGACATAGCGATAACGCCGTAGGAGATAAATACCCGGAAGTATTCGCCAATCATGGCGTTGCCGAAGAGCTCCTTGCCCGCCAGCGGGGCCACGATGAAGAGGGTGTGGAACAGCACTACCCCCAGGATGGCCTGCTTGTTGGTGGCCTTCTGGACCGAAGCGCCGCCCACCAGCAGGGATGCAATGGCAAACTGTCCCACCTGGGTGTGGGCACCGTAGGTGGCCAGGGTGCCGATGTTCTGGAGGTAGATGAGCTGCCCCCAGCTGGCCAGAACGGTGGAAAAAATCATGGCGATGATGCGGGTGCGGTCCACATTGATACCGGCGGCGTTGGCAACCACCCGGCTCTGGCCCACCGTGCGCATGTTCTGGCCCAGGCGGGTACGCATCAGAGCCTGGTTAAAGAGGCAGAGGGCCCCAATGCACAGGTAGGTCATCACCGGCAGGCGCACCGCGATGAGCACTTTATAAACCGCGTCCAGATAGGTGAGGGCAAAAATAAGAACTGCGGCAAGGATGGCGGCCAGACACCGCTTTTTGTCAAACTGGGTCTTCTTCACCAGCACGAACCAGACAAAGCGCCCTGCCTGCCAAAGGACGGTGAGCAGCACGGCAATCTCCACCGCCCGCAGCAGCATCAGCCGGTCGGCGGCCAGGAAGGTCTCCACCGCGGGGATGAAGGTAAGGGCGTAGACCGCCACCGCCCCCAGGATGGTAAGGCCGGTCTTTTTCCAGTCCACCCCCTGCTTCTTCACCAGGCGGAAGAGGGCGGAGAGTATGCTTACGGCCAGGACGAGATAGAAGGCAATCTCCACAATGGAGAGCATGGAAACGGTGTCCAGAGCGTACTTCACGGTAGGGGTAAGGTCCAGGGTGTTCTTCACCCCCACCCCGGTGGGGGTCATGAGGGAGGAAGGGCTGCCGTCCGGGTTGCGGAAGGGGATCACCCCGCCGAAGATAAAGAGGAACAGCAGCTGGTAGAGACCATCGGCGAAGTAGCCCAGCACCAGGCCGCCTATCATCTCCGCACCCTTGATTTTGTTAAAAAGGGAGCCCACCAGGAAGCCGAAGAAGACCGCCAGAGGGGTTGCCAGGGCCACTGTGACCAGGAAGCCGCTGATGCCGGAAAGGCCCCAGAAGGTGGTGAGGAAGAGGGAAATCTGGGCCGCCATGGCCCCCACCACGATGCCAAAGTTCAGCCCCAGCCCCGCCAGCACCGGGATAATAAGGGACAGGACCAAAAAGGAGTTGCGGGCCACCCGCGTAAACAGCTCCCCGGCTACAAAGGCCATGGACTGCTTGGAGGCGATGAGGGCGCCGATGCTGAGGAAAACAAAGATGAGTACCACCTTCTGCTCGAAGAGCCAGGCGGTGAGCTTGTGGAGGTTCTTATTTTTACCCACGGCTGCCACCTCCTTGTGTCTGGGTGAGGGAGTAGATAATGATACCGTTGGAGATAATCAGGCGCATCACCTCGGAAAGGTTGCTTTCCGGGATGAACTGGTTGGCTACCGGCAGCCCCAGAGCCATTATCCCCTGGAAGAGGAAGGTGCCCAGCAGGACGTGGAAGATAGCGGCCCGGTTGGGGGAAGCGCCGCCGATAAGCACCGCCGCCACCGATGTAAAGCCCATCATCATGGGGCCGTTATAGAGCTGCATAAAGCCGAAGCCCTGGGCATACACCAGGATGCCCACCGCCGCCAGAACGGTGGAAAGGGTGGTGCCGATGAGGCGCATCCGGTTGACGTTGATGCCGCTGGCGCGGGCGAAGGCGGGGTTCGCTCCCGCCGCGCTCATGGCCACGCCGGTTTTGGAGCGCATAAAGAGCCACACCAAAAAGCAGGTCAGGAAGAAGAAGAGGAGCAGTCCGGTGGGGATGGTGAGGCAGTTGCCGTCTGGGCCAATCTGGAAGGCTAGGGTCTTGTTCATCACCTCGGAGAAGGAGGACGCCAGGGAGATGGTGTTGCGCATTCCCTGCCCGGCGTTGGGGAAGATGAGCTCCCCGCTTTTAAAGGGGATGACGGTCCAGATGATGTTCATAAAGGCGATGATGGAAAAACCCACATAGGTGGTCACCGTCATCTCGGAGCCCTTCACCCGGTTCAGAAGCAGGCCGTAAAGCCAGCCGATGCCGGTGGCCAGCACAATCCCGATGAGGATGGCCAGCAGCACCGCCGCCCACTGGGCCAGGAAGGGGCCGTTCTCCTCCCCCAGCAGCTGTGTCCCTAGGGCCAGGAGGGCAGCGTTTTCCGTCACCCGGTATTCAATGACAATAAGCCCGCCCAGCAGGCCCCCCACGATACCCATGGTAATGCCGAAATTGGGGCCGATGCCGCACTGGATGGCGGGCACCATGGCAAGGGCCAGGATGCCGTACATCCCCCAGCGGCGAATGCAGTCGCTGAAAATCTGGAGGAGGTCCATCTGGAAGGCCCCTGCGCAGACCACCAGCAGCAGGAAGAAGCCCACAATAATAACACGGGGCAGCCCGAACCGGGCGACGATTTTTTTTGCGCTTTCAGCCATTCTTTTTCCCTCCTTTTCTGGAGCCGGACATGGCAAGACCGAAGTCCGCATCGCTGGCGTCCGGGGCAAGGATACCGCTCACCTTGCCGTCCGAGACGATGGCGATGCGGTCGCAGATACTCCGCAGCTCCACCAGCTCGGAGGAGACCACGATTACAGTCATCCCCTGCTCCCGGTTCAGCTTGGTGAGATATTCCAGCACCAGCTTTTTGGCGCCGATGTCAATGCCTCTGGTTGGCTCGGAAACAAAGAGGATCTCCGGGTTCAGGGTGAGGGCGCGGGCTAGGCACACCTTTTGCTGGTTGCCGCCGGAAAGGCGCCCGGCGTGCTGGTGGATGCCGGTGCAGCGGATGTCCAGCTTTTCCACCATCTCCTGGGCGTGGGCGCGGGCCTTTTTGCCGTCATAAAGGCGCATCCAGCCAATCTTTCTGGTGAAGTCGTTGTTCACCTCCAGGGCGGAAAAGACAATGTTCTGCTCGATGCTCTCCTCCAGCAGCAGGCCGACGCCCCGCCGGTCCTCCGACACAAAGGCCACCTTGCTGCGCAGGGCCTCCCCCAGCTTTGTAAGATCCAGCATTTTACCGGCGATTTTTACCTCCCCGGTGGTGTCGTAAAGGCCCATAATGCCGTTGGGGATGCCCAGTTTTCCCTGTCCGGCCAGGCCGCCGATGCCAAAAATCTCTCCCCGGCGGATGTCCAGGTCAACACCCTTTACCTGCTCGCCAGGCATATCCACATAATAATTCCGCAGGGAAACGGCGATGTCGCTGTCCGAAAGGGTACGGGTATCCTCCCCCTCGGCCTCCACCAGTTTTTCAACCCGGCGGCCAATCATCAGCTCCGCAATCTCCACCGCGCTGGTTTCCGCCACCTCCCGGCGGGCCACAAACTCCCCATCCCGCAGGACGGTGAGGCTGTCCGCCACCGCCATCACCTCGTCCAGACGATGGGTGATAAAGATGATGGCAATTCCCTGGGCGGCGATGGTGCGCATGGCCTCCAGCAGCCGGTCCGCCTCGCTTTCGGTGAGGACGGCGGTGGGCTCGTCGAAGACCAGCAGGCGGATGCCCCGCTTGTCAATTTCGCGGGCGATTTCAATAAACTGCATGTACCCCACCGGCAGCCCCCGGACATAGGCGTTTTCGCCAATCTTGAGGCCGATGGTGGTAAGGGCTTTCCGGGCGTCCCTGGCCATGGCGTCCAAATCCAGCGTCTCCATGGAGGACCCCACCAGGCGGCTTATCAGGTTGGGGTGGCTGATTTCACGGCCGATTTTAATATTTTCGGTGACGGTAAAGCCGGGGATGAGCATAAATTCCTGGTGAACCATGCCGATACCCAGCTCCATGGCCTTCAGGGGGGTGTCGATGTTCACCGTTTCCCCATCCACCTGGACCGTGCCTTCAAAGCCGCCGGTGGTGTGAATCACCGGCATTCCAAACAGAATGTTCATCAGGGTGGACTTGCCGGCCCCGTTTTCCCCCATCAGGGCGTGGATCTCCCCTGGGCGGATGTGGAGGCTGACGTCCTTCAGCACCTGATTTTCGGCGTACTTTTTGGAGATATGCTCCATTTGCAGGACATATTCCCGTTTTTCTGCCATCTTTTCCCATACCCCCTCTTGTTGTTGTCGCGGCCCGCTCCAGGCAGGCCTCCTTCCTGTGGACCACTGATCCAGTCCCACGACCCCTTGGGTCCTTGGGATCGGATCAATCGTCCACCCTGTCCTTCCGGCGGTAGCACCACGGCCACCGGCGAAAGACAGAATAGGCTCCGAAAAATCCCGCCGGTCTGCCGAATTGAGGCCGGCGGGATCGCTTTCACTGCTTTGCTCGTGGCTGTTAGACGGGATTTAGAAATCGACGAAGTCAGCCATGACCAGGTAGTGGTTGGGAACGGTGGTGCCGTTCTCCTCATAGTTGGTGAGGGTCATCTTCATGCCCTTGGTGAAGTGCTCGGCGCACTCGGCAATGGTCTCCCGAATCACGGCGTCGTCCACGTTGCCGTTGGTCTTGCCGTCCAGCACCTTGCGGGCGTACTCAACGCCGGCGTCGATGAAGAGCATGTTGCAGGGCACGCCCCAGGTGGAGGCACGGCCGTGCATGTTGTACTCCTCCGCCTTGGCGGTGAGCTGCTCCATAATGTACTCCACATCCGCCTCATGGCCGGCCATGTTGATGTTCAGGGCGGCGGGATAGGCGTGGAAGGGGGAGGGGCAGCACTGGAGGGTGTAGATGGCGCCCTGCTCAAAGACCTGACGGATCAGGGGCTCCTGCATGCCGCAGTTGGTGGTGAAGAAGCTGGTGTCCTTGCCGTACTTCGCCACCTGGCGGGGAACATCTTCCATAATGAACTGCTGGGCGCCGGTGATGCCGCTATCGCCAGTGGGGTCGGGAGCGGTGACGTCAACCAGTTCGATGTTCTGCTCGGCGCAGTACTTCTTCAGGTTCTCGTGGCGGGCCACGATGAGGGCGTAGCTCATGTGACGGGGGAAGGAGTAGTGAATCAGGGTCTTGGCACCCTGCTTGGCGGCCTGGGCGGGGATGGTGATGCCGCAGCCGGGCTCATCCACCTGGAGGACTACATCGGCCACAGGGTCGATAACGCCGGGGTCCTCGCCGGGGGTGCCGACGATGAAGAGCATATCCGGGCGGGTCTCACGGACCTTGGCGATGGCGGCGGAGGTGGCAGGGATGGCCTGGCACCAGACAATGGCCTTCACATCGGGGTCGGAGGCCAGGGCCACCGCGTTGGAGATAACCGTCTCGGTCTCGCTGGTGAAGTTATCCGGATAGGTGGTGGTGACGATGAGGTCCGGATACTTCTCCTTCATCTTGTTGGCCTGGGTGATTTCCTCGTCACCCTGGGAGGCGGTACCGGTGATGATACCAATTTTGTAGTTGGCAGGGGCGGGCTCGTTGTTGTCGCCGCCGCTGTTGGCGGGAGTGCTGGGGGAGGTGGGAGCGGGATCGCTGGAGGGCGCAGGATCGGCGCCGCGGCAGCCGGTCACAGCCAGCACCATCAGGACGGCCAGCACTAGGGAGAGAATTCGCTTCTTCATGTGGGGTTCCTCCTTGCTTTCTCTTACTGGGCCTCCACCATCCCCTCCCTCCAAACAGCGGGGATAAGGATGCAGAGACCGGGCCTTATTGCCGGAACACCCTGGTAAAGTGCTACAGCGCTAAGAGCATGTATCCTATTATAAAGGATAAAACATCGTTTGTCCAGCCAAAAAATGATTTTTGTTTATTTTATCCTGCATTTTCTTTTTAAAAACCCTTATTTTTGTATCGCCCGGAGTTATTTTTTGCATTTTTACTTTTTGTTTTTGCAAATTTTTCCCTTCCCTTCCTCCGGCGCGGTTGGTGGACTCCCCAGCAGCTGTAAAATCGTATTTTGAAAGCCCTTTTCTTACTATTTTGCTGTTTCCCACAGGAAAACACTTCTCCTTTTGGAGAATGTTACAATTTTTGTTTGCTTCTTAAAATTTTAGTTGAAATCTCTTCCCCGGCGTGTTATACTGGGTGCCAGAGGGAAACACTTGGCCTAGCCGGGTGTTTGGGCCCGTTTTGCGGGCCGCAAAGAAAGGAAAGAAAGTTCGCTTCCCTTGCTGGGAAGCAGTCTCAAGGTCAACCGGCGAAGGAGGCCGGACTCCCCCGTGGATAGCCGATAAAACTGAATAAGGAGGGCTCCCCCATGAAATCCATCGATGAAATCCTCCCTTTCCTCTCCTTACTCATCGAGGGGATGGCAAAACATTTTGGGGAAGGCTGCGAATTTGTAGTACACGACTATTCCAAGGATACTTCTACCATAGTGGCAATCGCCAATGGCGAAGTCACCGGTCGTTCTATCGGCCATGGCAACGAAAAAATTGGCTTGCCGGTGATGCGGGGCACCGAGGAAGAAACTGGGAATTTCAACACCATTTCCCAAACCCCGGATGGGCGGTTTCTTCGCTCCAGCTCTATTTACCTGCGGGGAGAGGAGAATGAGCTTCTCGGTCTCTTCTGCGTCAACTTCGATATCACCGAGCTGATTCGTTCCCGAAACTTTATCGAGCAGTTTATCCACCTGGACCTGAACGATTCTCATCGCAAGCAGATGCAGTCCGCCTTCTGCGACAATGTAGACGACTTTCTGGTTGGGATGATCAACGAGTCCATTAAATATGTCGGTGTACCGGTGGCCCATATGACCCGCAACCAAAAGATGGAAGGGATCAATTATCTCAACCGTCGGGGGGCTTTCCGGGTAAAAAACGCCGCGACTACGGTTGCCAAATATTACGACATCTCCCGTTACACCCTCTATAACTATCTCAACGATATCGAGGGTACCCGCGGGTAATGAAAACGCCATCTTCTCACTTTCCCATACATACGGAAAAAGCACCGTCTCCTATCCCAGGACCGGTGCTTTTTCCGTTTTTCTCTACTTTTTTCTTGCGAAAGAAAAAAGTAGCAAAAAAGAACGGCTACAGTTGTTGCAGGCTTTCAGCCGGACTCCAACGGCCAGCGCCAACTGACCCTTCCCCTTCAAGGTTGCCGCTTGGTGCACGCAAAAGGCACAGGCATCTTTCTGCCTGTGCCCTTGTTTTATTCACTTTTGGCCTAGATCTCGTTCAGTTTCCGGTGTTTGGGTTTTCCGGTTGCTGCCTACAATCTATGGTCTGCGGTCCTACCGCTTTTCTGGCTTTGTGTCTGCCTTTTTTTGCGTTCTATCTCCGGGAATTAGCTCCCGTCCCATTCCAGTCACTGGGTCAGATCCGTCCAGCCTGATGGCGTCTGCCATCTCCCAGGGGATTCCCCCTGCCTGGGTGCGAAGCCTGCCGCTGGCGCTGGGGTCTTATCAGAAGTTACGGAACACGAAGGCAGTCCCGGACTGACGGTAGCCAGTCCCAAAGCCCTGCTGGGAAACCGTGTCCATTGGACTCACCTCTCTTCCTCCAAATTTTTTCGTGGTCCTTGCCAGGAACTGCTTAGTACATTGGGCTCGGTCCTTTCGCTTTTTCTTCGCAGCGCTTAAAGTACCTAGTACATTGGAGTATCCCTTTCTTCGGTCCACTTTTCCATTTGTACAGAAACTGCCAGGTACATGGGAACCAGTCCTTCCTTTCGGCTTCTTGGCTTTCTCCATTTCCTTTTTGTTTCTGTCTATAGAATACCACAACTCTTCGCTCTTGTCAATAGAGATAATTTTATTTCATAAATAATTCATATTTTAGATAGATTGAACAGCACATCTTGTGATGGCAGCGGATGGGATACAAAATGTGGGGTCAGGGGGTGTAGGAGTTTCCGAATCCATCCACCCCCATTGGGGGGAATAGCTCGTCAATATGGGTCTCTAGCATGGCGGCCAGTTCGGGGATCGGATAGAGGGCCCCCACCTCAAACGCTATGGAGTGCATAGCCTCCCCCAAAGTAGGGATGAAATATTCCTGGGTATCATCATAGAGCAATGCGCCGGTGGCAAAATAAGGGATATCGCAGAACTTCAGTTTTGCGGTGGCCGGATCGATCTTTCCCACCGCAATCGCCGTTTCCAGCACCTCTGGGGTACGGAAATCCTGGCGGAGCTGGGCACCCGCTTCCGCCGTAAAATCGCTTTGTCCCTGGATGGCGAAATCCCCGTCGGAAACATCCACGCTGCCGGCAAGGGCTTCGTCGCTATCATACACCAGGGCGTAATACTCCTTTTCGAACCGAAGAAGCCCTTCCAGCTTTTCCCCGTCTTGCAGCTTTTTACAAAGTTCCAGCATCGTTTCTTTGCTGGTGCTGTCGGTACTATATCGGGGGATCAGCCGTCCCACCGTCAGTCCCGTTTGGAAGGTGTCCACTACCTCCGGGTGGTCATCCAGGTAGTAGCTGTCCATGATGCTGTCTACTGAAGTTTTCTCCTTCTCTGGCTCCTGCTGGCTGGAACTTTCTTGCGGCGGGGCGGAAGGAGTAGACGGAGCAGCAGGCTCCTGGGGGGTACAGGCGCAGAGGAAAACCAGCATCAGGGCCAGCAGTGTCAGGGAGCGTTTCCCATGGTTTTTCTTCACAGTAATGCCTCCTTTGTGCTTTCTATAGAATAAAACGATGGACAGGGGCCTTTTATTGCAGAAAAAGCGCCTGAAATCCGCTGGGACTTCAGGCGCTTTGCATTTTTGCTTACCCGGGCGCTTAAACCAGCTCAATAATAGCCATCTCGGCGGCGTCGCCGCGGCGGGGACCGGTCTTGATGATGCGGGTGTAACCACCGTTCACATCCTTATACTTGGGGCCCAGCTCGTCGATGACCTTCTTGGCCACGGTCTCCTTGGTGATGTAGGAATACACCTGGCGCTTGGAGTGGAGGTCGCCGCCTCCTGCAATGGTAATCATCTTCTCGGCCATCGAACGGACCTCCTTGGCGCGGGTTACGGTGGTCTCGATCTTGCCGTTCTCCAGCAGGAAGGTGACCATCGCACGCAGCATAGCCCTCCTGTGGTCAGAGGTTCTACCCAGCTTTCTGACTCCTGGCACTGTTAATCACTCCTTATATCCTTGTTTGGGGACCCGCGTCCAAAAGTGGCCGCGGGATGTTTGTTGGGGGTGCGGCCCCGTTATTCCTCCGGGGTACTCAGGTTGAAGCCCAGCGCCTCCAGCTTGCTCATCACTTCCTCCAGGGACTTTTTGCCCAGGTTGCGGACCTTCATCATCTCCTCCGGAGACTTGTTGATAAGGTCGCCCACGGAATTGACGCCGGCGCGCTTGAGGCAGTTGAAGGCGCGAACAGACAGGTCAAGCTCTTCAATGGTCATCTCAAGGACCTTGTCCCTACCGGTATCCTCTTTCTTTTCCATGATCTCGGTAGAACCCACCTCGTCGGAAAGCTCCACAAAGTGGTTGAGCTGTCTATTGAGGATCTTGGCGGCAAGGCTGACCGCTTCTTTGGCGGAGATGGTCCCGTCGGTCCAAACCTCCAGGGTCAGCTTGTCATAGTCGGTAATCTGTTCCACCCTGGTATTTTCCACGCTGTAGTTCACCTTCAGCACCGGGGTGTAGATGCTATCCACAAAAATCGTTCCCACCGGCGCCTTGTCCCCGTCCATCTGCTTGTTGCGGTCAGAGGAGACATAGCCCTGGCCCTTTTGGAGCACCAGCTCCATGGAGAGCTTCGCCCCTTCCGCCAAGGTGGCAATGTGCATACCGGGGTCCAGCACCTCCACCTCGGAGGATCCGGAGATGGAGCCAGCGGTGACCTCGCATTCGCCCTCTGCGGCAATCTTCACCCGCACGGGTTCGTCGCAGTAGAGCTTGGCGGTCAGTCCCTTGATGTTCAGGATGATCTCGGTGACGTCCTCCTTCACACCGGGGATGGTGGAGAACTCGTGCTGGATGCCATCGATCTTCACGGAAGACACGGCCACGCCAGGAAGCGAGGAGAGCAGCACCCTTCTCAGGCTGTTGCCTAAGGTGATCCCAAAGCCTCGATCCAGGGGGTCTGCCACGAACTTGCCATAGGTGCCGTCGGGCTTCAGCTCCACTGTTTCGATCTTGGGTTCAATTATTTTGACCATGTAGAATAACCCTCCTTGTCAGACAGTCGTCTCTTCTTCCCATAGTGAACGATAGACAAATCCACAGCGGATTACTTGCTGTAAAGCTCGACGATGAGGTGCTCGGCAACGTCAAAGTCGATGTCCTCGCGGCTAGGAAGCTCCAGCACGCGGGTCTCCATCTTGCCAGCGTCCACATCCAGCCACTTGGGGGTGGGACGGGAGGAGTTGGCCTCCACGACGGCCTTCAGCTTCTCGGAGGAACGGCTGCCCTCGGCAACGGTGACCACATCCCCAGCCCGCAGCTGAATGGAGGGGATATTGGCCTTGTGGCCGTTAAGGCGGAAGTGATTGTGGCGCACCAGCTGGCGGGCTTCCTTGCGGGAGGAGGCAAAGCCGCTGCGGTAAACCACGTTGTCCAGGCGGCTCTCCAGAATGCGCATCAGGTTTTCGCCGGCCATGCCGGGCTTGCGGGAGGCCACTTCAAAGTACTCCCGGAACTGGCCCTCCAGCACGCCGTAGTACCGGCGGGTGGACTGCTTGGCGCGCAGCTGCACGCCGTACTCGGACTGCTTGCGCATCCGGGCCTTGCCGTGCTGGCCGGGGACGGCCTCGCGGCGGGTGACGGCGCACTTGTCGGAATAGCATCTCTCCCCTTTGAGGAACAGCTTCTTGCCCTCACGGCGGCAGAGTCTGCAGCTTGGTCCGGTATATCTTGCCATAGTTAAAACACCTCCTGTTTATACTCTGCGGCGCTTGGGCGGGCGGCAGCCGTTGTGGGGGATGGGGGTTACGTCCTTAATCATGGTAACCTCCAAGCCAGCGCCCTGAAGGGCGCGGATGGCAGCCTCGCGGCCGGCGCCGGGACCCTTCACATACACCTCAACGGTCTTAAGACCATGCTCCATAGCGGCCTTGGCGGCTACCTCGGCGGCAGTCTGGGCGGCATAGGGGGTGGACTTCCGGGAACCCCGGAAACCCAGTCCGCCGGAGCTGGCCCAGGAAAGAGCGTTGCCCTGGGTATCGGTGATGGTGACGATGGTGTTGTTGAATGTGGACTGGATGTGAGCGGCACCTCTTTCGATGTTCTTGCGCTCGCGTCTCTTGCGGATTACGGTTTTCTTTGCGGCAGGCTTCGCCATTCTCCTGTCCCTCCTTTACTTCTTCTTGTTGGCGATGGTCTTGGCGGGGCCCTTGCGGGTGCGGGCGTTGGTCTTGGTGCGCTGTCCGCGCACCGGCAGCCCTCTGGTGTGACGCATCCCGCGGTAGCAGCCAATTTCCACCAGGCGCTTGATGTTCAGCGCCACGTTCCGCTTCAGGTCGCCCTCCACCATCAGGTGGTGGTCGATGTATTCACGGATCTTCGCCTCGTCGTCTTCGGTGAGGTCCTTCACCCTGGTGTCAGGGTTGACCCCGGTGGCGGCCAGGATGTCCTTGGCGGTCCGCCGGCCGATGCCGAAGATATAGGTCAGGCCGATCTCTACCCGCTTCTCTCTGGGCAGGTCGATACCAGCAATACGAGCCATAAATGTGCACCTCCTACTTTTTCCTTTAACCCTGACGCTGCTTGTGCTTCGGGTTTTCGCAGATGACCATGATGCGGCCTTTGCGCTTGATGATCTTGCACTTTTCGCACATGGGTTTTACCGAAGGTCTGACTTTCATGGGAATTACCTCCTTGTGCTTTCTCCGGGGGCCAAAGCCCCGCTGCGGATGGTTACTTGGTTCTCCAGGTGATGCGTCCCTTGTGGATGTCGCTGGGGGAAAGCTCCACCGTAACCTGGTCTCCGGGCAGGATGCGGATGTTGTTCATCCGGAGCTTGCCGGAGATGTGGGCCAGGATCCTGCTCCCGTTGGGCAGCTCTACCCAGAACTGCGCGTTGGGGAGGGCATCCACAACGGTGCCCTTGGCTTCGATCACATCTTTCTTTGACATTTGCAAATGCCTCCCTTACTCCCTTGGTCCCTCGGCCGGCTCTGTGTGGCACAGGGCCGCCAAGGCCCCGCGCAGGGCCCGGTCCGACCCGATCGTTTCCAGCTCCACCCGCATTCGGGTGGGGCGCAGATGCTTCTGGTTCTTCTGTTTGGGGGCCGCCAGCTTCCGGCGGCGGCCGTCGGCGATGCGGCAAAAGCCGCCCTCCTCCACTGCCACCACCACATAGAAGCTGCCCTGGTCATGCCCGGCGGCGGAATAGACCACCTGTCCCTTTTCGAACATGGCGCCCCCCTTCACGGCCTGGTGAGAATCACCGGGCCGTTTTCGGTGATAGCCACTGTGTTCTCAAAATGGGCGGAGGGCAGGCCGCTGGCGGTGCGGATGGTCCAGCCATCCTTCTTATCCTGCCAGACCCCGTCGTCCTTCATGTTGATCATAGGCTCAATAGCCAGGGTCATGCCGGGGCGCAGCCGCAGGCCGTGACCGGCCTTGCCGAAGTTTGGAACCTCCGGCTCCTGGTGCATCTCGGTGCCGATGCCGTGGCCCACATACTCCTTCACCACGCCAAAGCCGTGGCTGCGGGCGTATTGTTCCACCGCGGCGCCGATGTCCCCCAGGCGGTTGCCCGGCTGGGCGGCCTGGATAGCCAGCTCCAAACAGCGCTGGGTCACCTCCATCAGCTCCTGGCACTGGGCGGTGGTGCTTCCGGCGGCCACCGTAAAGGCGTTGTCGCCGTGGAAGCCCTTGTAGATGGCCCCTGTGTCAATGCTGACGATGTCCCCCTCCTGGATCTTCCGGCGCTTGGAAGGAATCCCGTGGATGACCTCCTCGTTTACCGAGACGCAGGCCGCTGCGGGGAACCCGCCGTATCCCAAGAAGGAGGGGGTGGCCCCAAAGGAGAGGATCACATCGTGGACCGCCCGGTTCACATCCATAGTGGTGGCGCCGGGCCGTACCGCCTTTACCCCTGCCATCAGGGCCAGGTGGGAGATCCGTCCGGCCTCCCGCATCAGCTCCAGCTCCCGGCTGGTTTTCAGGACGATCATTCCTGGCCCTCCAAGGCTCTTAGGGTGGCCTCTGTGGCAGCTTCGATGGTGGTGCTGCCGTCGATTTCGGAGAGCTTCCCCTGGCTGCGGTAGTAGTCCGCCAGGGGCTCGGTCATCTGGTGATAGGTGGCCAGCCGCTCCCGGATGGTCTCCGGCTTGTCGTCCTTGCGGATGATGAGCTTGCCGCCGCATTTTTCGCACAGGTCCCCTGCGGAGGAGGGCTGGTTCAGCAGATGGTAGGTGGCTCCGCACCCCTCGCACACACGGCGGTTGCACAGCCGCTCTTCAATGAGAGCGTCGGGAACCTGGATGTACAGCACCTTGTCGATCTGCACACCCATCTGGTCCAACGCCTGGGCCTGGGGCAGGGTGCGGGGAAAGCCGTCCAGGATGAAGCCGTTTTTGCAGTCCTCCTGGGCCAGCCGCTCCCGCACGATGCCGTTGACCACCTCGTCGGGGACCAGGCCACCCTGGTCGATGATAGCCTTTGCCTGCTGCCCCAGGGGGGTGCCGGCCTTGATGGCCTCCCGCAGGATGACGCCGGTGGAGATGGTGGGGATATCCAGGCGCTCCCGGATGATTTCACCCTGGGTGCCCTTCCCCGCGCCGGGGGCTCCTAATAGGATCAGGTTCATATGCTCCTCCTTACTCCAGGAAGCCCTTGTAGTGCCGCATCATCATCTGGCTCTCCAGGCTGCGCACTGTATCCAGGGCAACACCCACAAGGATGATGACCGAGGTGCCGCCCAGGGCGACGTTCATACCGGTGACGGCCGTGATAAGGATGGGCAGGATGGCGATGGCCGCCAGCATCAGCGCCCCCACCAGGGTGATCTTGGAGATGACCTTGGTGATGAAGTCCGAGGTGGGCTTGCCGGGACGGATGCCGGGGATGGCGCCGTTGTTCTTGCGGAGGTTGTTGGCCATCTCGATGGGGTTGTACTGGATGGCGATATAGAAGTAGTTGAAGCCGATGATCAGCAGGAAGTACAGCACCGCGTAAAGAACGGAGTTGTAGCTGAACATACTAAAGAAGAAGGTCAGTTTGGGGTGCTCCACGGGGTTCAGGTTAAGGAAGCCGCCGATGGTGCCGGGGATAGCCAGGAAGGTGGATGCGAAGATAACAGGCAGAACGCCGCTCATGTTCACCTTAATGGGCATGAAGGAGCTCTGGCCGCCGTACATCTTGCGGCCCACCACCCGCTTGGCATACTGGACGGGGATGCGGCGCTCGGCGTTGTTCATCAAAACGATGAAGGCAATCTCCAAAAGGAAGACGATGCCGGTGAGGGGCACCCACAGCCACATAATGCCGCCGGTCTTAAACATTTCGCTCCCAAGGCGCAGCACCGAGGAGGGGACGCGGGAGACGATACCGGCAAAGAGGATGAGGGAGATGCCGTTGCCGATGCCTTTTTCGTCAATGCGCTCCCCCAGCCAAACCACCAGCATGGCGCCGGCGGTAAAGGCCCCGATGATGGTGACCGCCGCCAGGGCGCCGGAGGCGCCGGAGGTATAGGTCATCGCGCCGGGGGTGTTGCGGAACATGGTGTAAAAGGCCGCCGACTGGAGCACCGACAGGGCGACGGTGGTGTAGCGGGTGATCTTCTTCAGCCGCTCCTGTCCCTCCGGGCCTTCCTTCGCCATCCGCTCCAGGGCCGGGATAGCCACGGTCAAAAGCTGGATAACGATGGAGGCGGTGATGTAGGGGGAGATGGAGAGGGCGAAAAGGGTTGCGTTGGAGAAGGCGCCGCCGGTGAGCATATCCAGGTAGCCCAGGAGGTTTCCTCCCTGGCTGACCAGACCCTGCAGATAGGAAGGGTCGATAAAGGGCACCGGAATAGCGGAGCCAATGCGGACCACCAGGAGGATCAGCATGGTGTAGATGAGCTTCTTGCGAAGGTCCTCAATCTTCCATGCGTTTCTCAGGGTCTCAATCATTTATACCACCTCGGCCTTTCCGCCGGCAGCCTCGATTTTACTCTTAGCGCCTTTGGAGAAAGCCGCTACTTTGACGGTGAGCTTCTTGGTGAGTTCGCCCCTGCCAAGGATCTTGATACCGTCACGAGTATTCTTGACCAGGCCGGCTCCTACAATAGCCGCTTCATCCACCACGGACCCATCCTCAAAGCGATTGAGCTGGTCCACGTTGATGGCTACATACTGGGTGGCGAAGATGTTCACAAATCCCCTCTTGGGAACCCGGCGCTGAAGGGGCATCTGGCCGCCTTCAAAGCCCGGACGGACACCGCCGCCGGAGCGGGCGTTCTGGCCCTTGTGGCCCTTGCCCGCGGTTTTGCCCGCGCCGGAGCCGTTGCCGCGTCCTACGCGGAAGCTCTTCCGGACGGAGCCGGGAGCGGGGGAAAGTTCGCTCAGTTTCATGGTTACCTGCACCTCCTTACGTTCACGCGTTCTCCACCTCTACAAGGTGGGAAATGGTTGCGATCTTGCCTCTGGTGGCGGCGTTGTCCGGCTGAAGAGTGGACTGGCCGATCTTCCGGAGGCCCAGGGAGTAGGCAGTGGCAATATGGTTCTTCTTCCTGCCAGAGAGGCTCTTCGCCAGTTTGATTTTAAGCTGTGCCATGTTGCTGCCTCCTTATCCTAAAATCTCTTTGGCGGTCCTGCCCCGGACGGCGGCCACCTGCTCGGCATCCCGGAGGGAAGCCAGGCCCTTGATGGTGGCGGTGACCACGTTGCAGGGGTTGTTGGAGCGCAGGCACTTGGCCCGGATATCCCGGATGCCGGCCACCTCCATCACCGCACGGACCGGGCCGCCGGCGATAACGCCGGTACCCTCCGGAGCGGGCATCATCAGCACCTCGCCGGCGCCGAACTTGCCGATAACCTCGTGGGGGATGGAGGTCCCCTTGAGGGAGATCTTGATCATGTGCTTTTTGGCGTCCTCAATGCCCTTACGGATAGCATCGGGAACCTCGGAGGCCTTACCAAGGCCAAAACCCACCAGGCCATTGCCGTCGCCCACAACCACCAGGGCAGCGAACTTGAAGATACGGCCGCCCTTGACCGTTTTGCTGACGCGGTTGATAGCCACTACTTTTTCATTCAGATCCAGTTTGGATGCGTCGATTCTTGCCAAAAGTATCCCTCCTTCTTTAGAATTTCAGGCCGCCTTCGCGGGCGCCCTCGGCCAGTTCCTTGACACGGCCGTGATAGATAAAGCCGCCGCGGTCAAAGACCACTTCTTCAATCTTCTTTGCCTTGGCGCGCTCGGCGATGGCAAGACCCACCTTGTGGGCGCCCTCCTTGTTGCCGCCGCTGCCCTCAAAGCCCTTCTCCAGGCTGGAGGCGGCGGCCAGGGTGACGCCGGCGGTATCGTCGATAAGCTGGGCATAGATGTGGTTGGCGGAGCGGAAAACGGCCAGACGGGGCCGCTGGGCGGTGCCGGAGATCTTGGCGCGGATGCGGGCGCGGATCTTCTTCCGGGCCTCTTTGCTGTTCTTTCTGGTAACCACTTAAATACTCCTCCTTCCCTTACTTCTTGCCCTTGCCGGCTTTGCCTTCCTTGCGGATGATCACTTCGCCGACGTATTTGATGCCCTTGCCCTTATAGGGTTCGGGGGGACGCTTCTCCCGGACCTCGGCGGCAAACTGGCCCACCTTTTCCTTATCCGGCCCGATGATGGTGATGCGGTTGGGCTGGGGGACCTCGATCTTGATGCCGGGGATCTCAGGCATGATAACCTGATGGGAAAAACCCAGGTTCATAACCAGGTTGCTACCCTGCTTTGCGGCACGGTAACCGACGCCGTTAATTTCAAGCTCTTTGGTGAAATTCTTGTGCACGCCTTCAACCATGTTGTGAATCAGGGTTCTTGTAAGGCCGTGGAGACTCTTGCACTCCTTGCTGTCATCCGGCCGCTTTACGGTGATGACGCTGCCCTCCATCTCGATAACCATGCGGCTGTCAAAGGTGCGGGTTAGGGTGCCGTTGGGGCCCTTGGCGGTGACGGTGTGGCCCTCGATTTTCACCTCTACGCCGGCGGGGATATCAATGTGTTTGTTTCCAATTCTGCTCATCTTTTCCTACCCCCTTACCAGACAAATGCCAGGACTTCGCCGCCGACATTCTCTTTGCGGGCCTGCTTATCGGTGATAACTCCCTTGGAGGTGGAAAGGATGGCGACGCCAAGTCCTTTCAGCACACGGGGCATATCCTCGCAGCTGGTGTAGATGCGCAGGCCGGGCTTGGAGACTCTGCGGAGGCCCTGGATGATGGGCGCCTTGCCGGGGCCATACTTCAGTGTCATGTGAATGACCCCCTGTTTGCCGTCCTCCTGGACGGTGAAGCCTTTGATATACCCCTCGTCGAGAAGAATCTGAGCAATAGCAGTCTTCATCTTGGACGCGGGAATATCGACCGTATCGTGTTTGGCCGAATTCGCGTTGCGGATGCGGGTCAACATATCGGCGATGGTATCGGTGATATGCATTTGCTGAACCTCCTTTTGCTATTCTCTTACCAGCTTGCTTTCCGGACGCCGGGGATCTGGCCCTTGTACGCCAGCTCTCTGAAGCAGATGCGGCAGATGCCGTACTTGCGCAGGTACGCGTGGGGCCTGCCGCAGATCTTGCATCGGTTGTACGCTCTGGTAGAGAACTTTGCGGGGGCCTGCTGCTTGAGCTTCATAGACAGTTTTGCCATTTTTTCTCTACCTCCTTACTTTTCAAACGGTGCGCCCAACAGGGTGATCAGCTCTTTGGCCTCTTCGTCGGTCCGGGCGGTGGTGACGAAGGTGATGTTCATACCCCGGACCTTGTCGATCTTGTCGTAGTCGATCTCCGGGAAGATGAGCTGCTCCTTGATGCCCATGTTGAAGTTGCCCTTGCCGTCAAAACCGTTGGCGTTAATACCGCGGAAGTCCCGGACACGGGGCAGCGCCACATTGAAAAGGCGGTCGGTAAATTCGTACATCTGGTCGCCCCGCAGGGTCACCTTGGCGCCGATGACCATCCCCTCCCGGAGCTTGAAGTTCGCCACCGACTTGCGGGCCTTGGTGGCGACGGGCCGCTGGCCGGTGATCTTCATCAGGTCCCCCATAATGGAATCCAGCACCTTGGGGTTTTCCCGCAGCTCGCTGCATCCGCAGTTGATGACAATCTTCTCAAGTTTGGGGATCTGCATGACGCTCTTATAACCGAACTTGCTCATCAGAGCAGGCGCGATCTCGCTTTTGTAGGTATCTTTCAAACGAGCCATGTTCCAAATCCTCCTTACTTAATATTCTGCGCCGCAGTGCTTGCACACACGGACCTTCTTGCCGCCCTCAATCTTGTGGGCGGGGCGGGTGGCCTTCTGGCACTTGGGGCAGACGGCCTGCACCTTGCAGGCGTAGATGGCGCCCTCCGCCTTGATGATGCCGCCGGCCTGACCCTGGCGGCGGGGCTTGACATGCTTGGTGACCAGGTTGCGGCCCTCTATGATGACCTTGCCCTCCTTGGGGCTAACCTGGAGAATTTTGCCCTTCTGGCCCTTATCCCGGCCGGAGAGCATGACGACGGTGTCGCCGGTTTTTACATGAAGTTTCGCCATGATCGGGGACACCTCCTTTACAGCACTTCCGGGGCCAGGGAGAGGATCTTCATGTATTCCTTCTCCCGCAGCTCTCTAGCAACAGGCCCAAAGATACGGGTACCCTTGGGGTTCTTGTCTTCCTTGATGATGACAGCGGCGTTCTCGTCAAAACGGATGTAGGTGCCGTCCTCCCGGCGCAGCCCCTTGGCGGAACGCACGATTACCGCCTTCACTACCTCGCCCTTTTTCACCTGGCCGCCGGGGGCAGCTTTCTTGACGGAAGCAACCACCACGTCGCCGATGTTGGCGTATCTCTTTCTGGAGCCACCCAGCACACGAATGCACATCAGTTCCTTGGCACCGGTGTTGTCGGCCACCTTGAGATAGGTCTGCATCTGAATCACAGAGCGTTCCTCCTTTACTTAGCCTTCTCGATGATCTGGGCCACGCGCCATCTCTTGTCACGGGACAGGGGGCGGGTCTCCATAATCATCACCTTGTCGCCGATCCCGCAAGCGTTCTTCTCGTCATGAGCCTTGAACTTTACGGTGCGCTTGATGATCTTCTTGTAGAGGGGGTGCCGGACGTTATCCTTGATGGCCACCACAACGGTCTTGTCCATCTTGTCGCTGACGACGACGCCCACCCTGGTCTTACGCAGGTTTCTCGCTTCGCTCACAGTTTCGTCCTCCCTTCTCACTGAGCCTTCAGCTCTTTCTCACGGATCACCGTCTTCACCCTGGCGATGTCCTTGCGGACGATCTGGAGGCGAAGGGGGTTATCAAGCTGGTTGATGGCGTGCTGGAAACGGAGGTTGAAGAGCTCTGCCTTCAGGTCGGTGAGCTTCTGGTTGAGCTCGGCCATGGAAAGTTCGCGGATCTCTGCAGGTTTCATGCCTCTTCACTCCCCTTCTCTTTCTTGATGAATTTGCACTTGACAGGCAGCTTGTAGGAAGCCAGGCGCATAGCCTCGCGGGCGGTCTCCTCGGCGACGCCGCCGATTTCGAACATCACCCGGCCGGGCTTAACTACCGCCACCCAGTATTCCGGGGAACCTTTACCGGAGCCCATGCGGGTCTCGGCGGGCTTTTCGGTGATGGGCTTGTCGGGGAAGATCTTGATCCAGACCTGTCCGCCTCTCTTGATGTAACGGGTCATGGCGATACGGGCGGCCTCGATCTGGTTGGAGGTGATCCAAGCCGGCTCCAGAGCCTGGAGGCCGAAGTCGCCGTAGTTGACGACGTTGCCCCTGGTGGCCTTGCCGGTGAGGCGGCCTCTGTGTACCCTGCGGTACTTCACTCTCTTGGGCAGAAGCATTATTTGCTACCTCCTTCTCTGTGAGGTTTCTTGTCCTGGAGCACCTCGCCGGCGTAGATCCACACCTTGACGCCGATGCGGCCGTACTGGGTGGCGGCCTCCGCGAAGCCGTAGTCGATATCCGCCCGCAGGGTCTGCAGGGGGATGGTGCCCTCGTGATAGTGCTCGGTACGGGCGATTTCCGCGCCGCCCAAACGGCCGGAAACCTGGGTCTTGATGCCCTTGGCCCCAAAGCGCATGGCGTTGCCGATGGCCTTTTTCATGGCCCGGCGGAAGGAAACGCGGCCCTCCAGCTGCTGGGCGATGGACTCCGCCACCAGCTGGGCGTTCTTATCCGGCTGCTTTACCTCCACCACGTTGACGGTGACAGCCAGGCGCTGCTCCTTGCCCTTGTTGACCATCTTCTCGCAGGTCTGGCGGAGCTTTTCAATCTCCGCGCCGCCCTTGCCGATGACCACACCGGGACGGGCGCAGTGGATGTGGATGCGCACGGTGGTGGGGGTACGCTCGATCTCAATCTTGGGGACACCCGCGGAGTAGAGGCTCTTTTTAAGGAACTTCCGCAGGTTGTAGTCCTCCACCAGGATGTCGCCGAAAGCATCGTCACGAGCAAACCAGCGGGAATCCCAATCCTTGATTACTCCCACGCGAAGACCGTGGGGATTTACTTTTTGGCCCATAGTTTACCTCCTCTTTCAGCTTATTCCTTTTCCCGCAGCACCATGGTGACGTGGGATGTTCTCTTAAGAACCGAGAACGCACGGCCCTGTGCACGGGGGCGGATTCGTTTCATGGTGGGACCGGGGCAGACAAAACACTCTGCAACGTACATCCTGTCCTTATCCATGTTCTTGGCCGGGTCGTTGACGCCGTTGGCGACGGCGCTGGCCAGCAGCTTCGCCAGAGGCTCACAGGCGGCCTTGGGGGTGTATTTGAGGATCGCCGCCGCTTCGTTCACAGGCTTGTTCCGGATGAGGTCCAGAACGATCTGCACCTTGCGGGGCGAGATGCGGGCGTGTCTCAGATAAGCCCTTGCTTCCATGTGTTTTTTCCTCCTTTCGGTCCGTTATTTGGTTTTCTTGGCACCGGCGTGGCCCCGGAAGGTCCGGGTGGGGGCGAACTCCCCCAGCTTGTGGCCGACCATATCCTCGGTGATATACACCGGGACGTGCTTCCGGCCGTCGTGGACGGCAATGGTCCGCCCCACAAAGTCCGGGAAGATGGTGGAGGCACGGCTCCAGGTCCGCAGGACGTCCTTTTTGCCTTCCTCATTGAGCTTCCGGACTCTCTCCAGGAGCTTGGGCTGGACAAATGGTCCCTTTTTTACGCTTCTACCCATATTACATCTGCCTCCTTCCGTTTATTTCGAATTCCGACGCTTGACAATGAACTTGTCGGAGCTCTTGTGCTTCTTGCGGGTCTTGTAGCCCAGGGCCGGCTTGCCCCAAGGGGTGACAGGGCCGGGACGGCCCACCGGGGATTTGCCCTCGCCGCCGCCGTGGGGGTGGTCGCAGGGGTTCATCACCGAGCCGCGGACGGTGGGGCGGATGCCCAGGTGCCGGGTGCGGCCGGCCTTACCGATGTTCACGTTGCCGTGGTCGATGTTCCCCACCTGGCCGATGGTGGCCATGCACTTATCGGGAACGTTGCGCTGCTCGCCGGAGGGGAGGCGGACCATGGCGTAGCCGTTCTCCTTGGCCATCAGCTGGGCCTGGATGCCGGCGGCGCGGGCCAGCTGGGCCCCCTTGCCGGGGTAAAGCTCGATGTTGTGGATGAAGGTACCCACCGGGATGCTGGAAAGGGGCAGGGCGTTGCCGGGCTTAATATCCGCGGCGGCGCCGGACAGGATGGTGTCCCCCACCCGGAGGTCGTGGGGAGCCACGATGTACCGCTTCTCCCCGTCCTCGTACTGCACCAGGGCGATGTGGGCGGTGCGGTTGGGGTCGTACTCCAGGGTCAGGACCTTGGCGGGCATATCGGTCTTATCCCGCTTGAAGTCGATGACGCGGTATTTGCGGCGGTTGCCGCCGCCGTGGTGGCGGACGGTGATGCGCCCGGTGTTGTTGCGTCCGGCGTGCTTCTTCAGAGGCCGCAGGAGGCTCTTTTCCGGGGCAACCTTGGACAGCCCGGAGTAATCGGTCACGGTCATGCCGCGGCGGCCGGGTGTCGTGGGCTTGTATACTTTGATAGCCATTGACGGTTCACTCTCCTTGTTTTAATTAGCGGGGCTCGGAACACCCCATACCTCCGGGGCTTTTCATCCCCGGCGTTTTTTCGGCCGGCCTGGGCTGGCCCGGCGGCCGTCCTCGCCGTCTGCTTACTGCATGGACTCGAAGAACTCGATGCCCTTGCTGTCGGCAGTGAGGGTGACCACAGCCTTCTTCCAGGCGGGGGTCAGGCCCTGGTAACGGCCCATGCGCTTCATGCGGCCGCGGCAGTTCATGGTGTTCACAGCGGCCACCTTGGTGCCGGGGAAGAGAGCCTCCACCGCCTGGCCGATCTCGATCTTGTTGGCGGAGCGGGCCACCTTAAAGGTGTATTTGCGCTGGGACATGGCCTCCATGGAGTTTTCGGTGATCACAGGGGCCAGGATAATGTCGTGAGCAGTCTTCATTTGCTGTACACCTCCTCCAGCTTTTCGGCGGCGGCCACAGAGACCACCAGCTTGCCGGCGTTCAGAATGTCGTAGCTGTTCAGGGAGCCCACGATGGTGGTCTTAACGCCGGGGATATTCCGGGCGCTGCCCACCAGGACGGGGTCCACCTCGGCGGTGACGATGAGGGCCTTGCGGTCCACACCCAGGGCCTTCAGCATAGCCACAACGGCCTTGGTGCGGTAGCCTTCCACCTTGATGTCCTCCACCAGCACCAGGTCGTTTTCCAGCACCTTGGCGGAGAGGGCGGACTTGAGGCCCAGCACCTTCATCTTGCGGTTGAGGGCGTAGCGGTAGCTCCGGGGCTTGGGGCCCAGGGCAACGCCGCCGTGGGTCCACTGGGGGGCGCGGGTGCTGCCCTGCCGGGCGTGGCCGGTGCCCTTCTGCCTCCAGGGCTTCTTGCCGCCGCCGGAGACCTCGGTGCGGGTGAGGGTGGACTGGGTGCCCTGGCGCTGGTTGGCCAGGTAGTTTTTAATGACGGCGTGGAGGACCACCTTGTTGGGGACGATCCCGAAAATGGCATCAGAAAGGTCTTTTTCTCCAACGCTCTTGCCGGTCATGTCATAAATCGTAACCTTTGGCATTGTAAATTCCTCCTTCCTTACGCCTTGACGCTGTCGGTGATGTAGACGATGCCGTTCTTGGGGCCGGGCACGGCGCCCCGGATGGCGATGAGGTTGTTCTCCGCATCCACCTTCACAATGTCCAGATTCTGGACGGTGACCCGCTCGGAGCCCATGTGGCCCGGCAGGCGCTTGCCCTTAAAGACCCGGCTGGGGCTGGAGCAGGCGCCGTTGGAGCCGGCGTGGCGGTGGACAGGGCCGGAACCGTGGGTCTCCTTCAGGCGGTGGTTGTGCCAGCGCTTGATGGTGCCGGCGTAGCCCTTGCCCTTGGAGGTGCCGCAGACGTCTACTTTATCGCCGGGGGCAAAGGTATCCGCCTTGATGATGTCCCCCACCGCCAGGGTGATCTCCCCCAGGCGGAACTCCCGCAGCACTCTTTTGGCAGCCACGTCCGCCTTGGCGAAGTGGCCCCGCAGGGCCTTGGTGAGCCGCTTGTCGCTGACCGCCCCGAAACCGATCTGCACGGCTTCATAACCGTCGTTTTCGGTTGTCTTCCTCTGGACGACCACGCAGGGGCCAGCCTCCACCACGGTGACGGGGACGATGTTCCCGTTTTCGTCAAAAAGCTGGGTCATGCCGATCTTTTTGCCGATGATGCACTTTTCCATTGTGTAATTCCTCCTGTACGGTTATTGGTTGACTCTTTGGTTAGGGGAGAGCCAACATGACCTTGCCGGGACCGCCCGGCGCAGGGTTTTATTTAGAGCTTGATCTCGATCTCGACTCCAGGGGGGAGCTCCAGGCCCCGCAGGGCCTCCACGGTCTTGTTGGAAGGCCGCAGGATGTCGATTAGACGCTTGTGGGTGCGCATCTCAAACTGCTCCCGGCTGTCCTTGTACTTGTGGACGGCCCGCAGAATGGTGACGATCTCCCGCTCGGTGGGAAGGGGGATGGGGCCGGACACGCGGGCGCCGGTGCGCTTCGCTGTCTCCACAATCTTCTCCGCCGCGGTATCCACCAGCTGATGGTCGTAGCTCTTGAGTCTGATTCGGATCTTCTCTTTGACTGCCACTTATTCATCGCCTCCTAAAATTTTTGACTGTTTGGCGACGGTTGTTGCTACTGTTCCTGCCGCAAACCCCGCCGGGTGTTTCGTCCCTGTGCATAAGAAAATCCGGGAAACTGCCAGCCTTTTTCAAAAGGCGCAGCTCCTCCGGGAACCCATACGCCAAGGACGCACCCCGTCTGGGGCCGCGTCTTGCCAGTATTCCAAGCCGCCCGGTTTCAAATCGGACATACTCCGCGGAAATTCCCCGCGTACCCTGCCGTCGCAGGGCTCCGGAAACCGCCCCTTCGGGCCGTCCGGATGCGGCCACCTCCCGCATCATCGCATATCTATGTGCAGTCACGCCTTAGTATAATACCATGTCCGCCCCTGGAATGCAAGGGTTTTTTCTGCTTTTTTGCAAAATTTTTTCGATTTTTTCTCCCACCCTCCCGCCATATAACCCCCCCCAAAAAAAGGGCTTGTCCGGCAGTTCCTTTTGGCCCTTGGAGGGCCGGGGCAGAACATCGCCAACCTCTTGCAGGACATTCCCTCTGGTGCTAAAATAAGGATACCGAATTATATAGGGAGGCGTTTATATGAGGTTTTTCAATTCCCCCAAGGGAGAAAACAGGGAGCCAGCGTCCGGCCCCGGTCCGGATTTTTCCCAGGTGGACCAGCAAAAAGCCCAGGAGCTGGCCCGGCAGGGGGTTCTGGCTCCCCTGTATATGATGCCCCTGCGGTTTGGCGGGGAGGAAGCCCTCCACAACTGCCTCCTTGTGCCGCCGGTGGCGGTGGCCCTCAAGGACCGGTGCGACGATATGGTGGAGGAGCTGCTGCGCCAGGAAAAGGTGAACGGCTACCAATGCACCCCGGCGTATACGGGCACCAGCTTTGTCCCCACCGCCATCACCGTGACGGCAAAAATGGACGGAAAGGCGGTCTTTACCCAGCGGATCCAGATTTGGGGCGATGAGGGCAAGGAGCAGTAGCCGTTTCCCCATTTCGTCTGCGCCTGAGGGGATGGGGCTGCCACCTTATCCGAAAAAGACCAAGCAGCAGGCCGGGATTATTAAAGACCGTCTCAATATTGCTTCCAAGGGGAGGGACTACGAAAGCATGAAAAAAGAAAATAGGCCCATGCTTTGGCGCTACCTGTTTTTTACCTTTGCAATCGCCTGGGGAACCGAGTTCTTCGTAATTGCAGTCTATCGTTTTCAGCTGCTAAGGGGGAATACCGCCACCGTCCTGCATTATATGCTGATTGGATTTGGCGCGGGCATGGCCCCCCTCTATGGAGCGTTTATCGCCCAGAGAAAGGAAAACGGCGTCACCTTCAAAACCTTTTGCAAGGGGATTTTTTATACGGCGAATCTGTCAAAAACAATCGCTTTGCTGCTCCTCTTCGCCCTTATCCAGCTTGCCGCCTGCGCCATACAGGAGGACTACCTGGGCTACCCGTGGTACCTGTTTATTCTCTTCGTGCCGGTTATGATTTTGGGCGGCGGGCTTGAAGAGGTCGGCTGGCGGGGCGTTCTTCAGCCCCTGCTGGAAGAGCGGCTTCCATTTTTTGCGGCAGCCTTGATTGAGGGCCTCCTTTGGAGTGTCTGGCATTTGCCGCTGTGGCTTGTTCCCAACGCTTCCCAGGGGAATATGAACTTCGCCGCCTTTGCCCTGTACTGCATCACCTTCGGCCTGAACCTTGCGGTACTCTACCGGCTGACAAAAAGCGTCTGGGCCGCTGTCCTTCTCCACGCCTGGGGCAACACGATTTTGGGGGGAATGTTTTCCCTGACCTCCCTTTGCAACTTCCCCCAGGCGAAAACCCTTCTTGTATATGGAATAGAAATCGCCGTCATGGCGCTGATTCTGTTCTTTTTTGAAAAACGGGATAAACCACAACAGCAATAAAAGGATGTGACATCAAAATGGGAAACAACTACGAGGCATGGATGGACTACGAATCCAAATGGATCGCCGGGTACCGGAGGAAGCTGATGCGCACCACCACCCACATCACCATCCCCATCACCCTGGGGTTCCTTACCCTCTTTATGGGGGCGGTGGCCTTTGTGGACAGGATGAGCACCGAGGACGCCTTCTACGGCGCCGTGGGGGGATTCTTCTGCGGCGCGGTGGTCTGCGGCGTCATCTACCTCTGCCTGCGCTTTGGCCTGCGGGATGGCAAGTACCGCCGGCTGGTGCGCCAGGCGGTGAAGACCGCCGGCATTACCGAGATGGAGCGGGAACAGCTGGGGACGGAGATGCTGGCCGCCCGCGATGACTCTAAGCAGCGCATCTTCTTCGAGATGGTGGGCTTTGGATCCAACCACACCCCCGCCCGGTTTGTCCTCACCCCCCACTACGCCTACCTGGCGGGGGGGTACCCCTACGCCATCCTGGTGCGCCTGGCCGACCTCCAGGAGATCCGGCCGGGGGAGGAGCAGAAGGTGGCCGTCCGCCGGGGCGCCCAGACCCGCGGCGTCCATACCTTTACCCTGCACACCATCGGCTACCAGCGCCGGGGACGGGCCGACCGGGACCTGGGCCCCGCCGACCTGCCGGATGAATCCATGGGCTTCTTCTCCCAGGAGATACGGGATAAGGCCCTGTCCATGCTTCGGGACGGAACCGGGCTGGTGCGGACCAGCGTGGATTAACGAAAGGGAGGGTGCAAAATGGAGCTTGAGGAGAAAAAACCGCGGGAGAAAAACGAGATTGAAAACCGGGAGCTGAAGGAAAACCTGGCGAACCTGGCCCTCAGCCTGCTGCGGGAGGGGGAGGACTACCAGGAGCTGGCCTACGCCCAGTGCCAGTTTGGGTATCTCTTTGTCATCGAGGGACACGGCCTGGAGGCCCTTTTCAAACTTATGACCGACAAGGGGACCACTTATTTTGCAGCCCAGAAGCAGTCGCTGCTGCGCCTCCACTTCACCGAGGAGCTGTTCCAGAACGCCACCGAGACTTTCCTTAGTCTGCACCAGTAAAAAGCCAATCTGGGGTTTCACCCCAGCCCCCACTTCTTTTTCTTCTTGCAAAAGAAGAAAAAGAAGCAAAAAGAAGAATGCCGGGGCGCCCCTTGTCTCGCTCTACGCAGCCTTTGGTCTTGCCTGGAAAAAAGCCCCAGTGATTGTCCGAAGTCCTAGCTGGCAGCCTTGGCCGGTGGGCCGCTATTCGAATCAAAATAGAAAAGCCCGCTGGACTGGCTTCCACGGTCCAACGGGCTGTCCGTAAAAACATCCCGGTGGGGTGTTTTGGATACGGATCTTCTACAAAAAGGTGAGGAGTAGCACGGTGATGATACCGGCAACCCCTACGGCGACGCCGCTCATAGCCCCCTGGACCTTCCCCAGCTCCAGGGCGCGGGCGGTGCCGATGCCGTGGCTGGCGGTGCCGATTGCTACACCCTGGGCCATAGGGTCGGAGATACCCAGCAGGCGCAGGAGGCCGGGGGCCAGGGCCGCCCCGGCGATGCCGGTGAAAATCACCACCACAATGGTGATGGCGGCCACGCCGCCCCTTTGGGCGCTCAGCTCCACCGCAATGGGGGTGGTCACCGATTTGGGCAGAAGGGAGGCGGTGATAGTCTCATCCAGGCCAAAGACCTTGCAGAGGGCCAGGGTGGAACCCACCGAGGCACAGCACCCCGCCAGACACCCCAGCAGCACCGGCAGGAAGCTCTCCCGCAGCACCTCCCTCTGCCGGTAGATGGAGAGGGCCAGGGCGGCGGTGGCAGGCCCCAGCAGCATATTGATGACCTCCCCGCCCCGCTGGTAATCCGCCAGAGGCGTTCCGGTAAGCAGCAGGCAAAGGATAATCAGGGGGATGGCGATAAGATTGGGGTTGGCGATGGAAAGGCCGGTGCGCCGGTTCACCCACAGGCCGATGGAATAGGCCGCCACCGTCAGGGCGATGCCGAAGAGGGGGGACTGGGTGACAGCACTCATCTCTTCGCCTCCCTTCTCTTTCCCAGAAGGGCGGCCGCTGCCTTCACTGTAAAGGCGGTGGCGGCCAGGGTGACAGCCAGGGTCACCAGGGCAATAAGAATCAGCACCGGAACCTTATCCCGGATGAGGGGGAAATATTCCAGGATGGAGACCCCTGCCGGGACAAAGAGGAACATCATGTTTTGGAGCAGAAGGTCCGCCCCCCGCTCCACCTGCCGGGGCTTCACCACGCCAGCGAGAAGCAGCAGAAGGAGAAGGAGCATCCCCAGGACGCTGGCAGGGAAGGCAAAGGGCAGCAGACCGCAGACCCACACCGCCAGAAGGTAGAGGGCAAAAAGCAGGGAAAGCTGACGCAGAGCGCTCACGGCCTGCCCCGCCTCAGTCCGCAAAGTCGCAGGAGACCCGGTCGGTGATGACCTTGTGGACAAACTGCTGGACCTCCTTGTGGAGGGGGTGGTCCCGGTAGAGCTTCAGCGCCTCTATGTCCTCATACTGCCCCAGGAGGCATAGGTCGTACCCGGTGGGCATGACGTTGCGCCCCACGGTGAGGGAGATAAGGCCGGGAATTTTCCCCACCAGCGCCTCCAGCCGCTCCTTCATGATGGCGGCGTTCTGCTCCTTGCCGGCGCCCTCCGCCTCTTCCTTCAGGTTCCACATAACGATATGGGTGACCATTTTCAAAAACCCCTTTCTTTTTGTCTCATTGATGCTTTGCCCCTTATTATGGCCCAGGCGGAAGGGATTGTCAATCTCCCAAAGGTTATTCAAGGTCCCTTGGCACGCCAAACAGGCAGATTTTAAATAGGCTCTCATAGACATTTCGCCAAAAAAGGAGTAAAATAGGGGACATACCATTTCGGCGCCGAGGGGAGGGACGGGGATGAAGGTATTGATTGTAGACGATGAGCCCAGCATCGTAAACCTCATCCGGATGAACCTGAAGCTGGAGGGCTATGATTCGGTCTGCGCCTACTCCGGGCGGGAGGCGGTGGAGGCCTACGCCGCCCAGAAGCCGGACATTGTCCTTTTGGACATTATGCTGCCGGATATGGACGGGTACGACGTCCTCCGGGCCATCCAGGAGCTGGACCGCTCCGCCGCCGTCATCTTTATCACCGCAAACGACAAGCGCACCAGCAAAATCCTGGGGCTGGAGCTGGGGGCTGACGATTATATCACCAAGCCTTTCGACAATAAAGAGCTGGTGCTGCGGGTAAAAACCCTTTGGCGGCGGATACGCCTCACTAGAGGGGCCGTAGAGGCGGCCCCTCCCCCTCCGGAGCCGGAGGGGGCTGCGTCCCGTCCCTCCGCCGTCCTTGCCTGCGGGGAGCTGGCCTTGGACCCGGACGCCCACACCGTCCTGGTGGCCGGGTCGGAGGTCTCCCTCACCTACCGGGAATTTGACGTCCTCTGCTACCTGATGCAGAACCGCCGCCGGGTTCTGGGACGGGAGGAGCTGCTGGAAAACATTTGGGGCTACAGCTTTATGGGGAACACCCGCGCGGTGGATATCCTTATGGGGCGGCTGCGCCAAAAGCTGGGCTCCGCCGGGGAATATATCCGCACGGTGTACGGGGTGGGCTACCGCTTTGAGGGGCCGGAAAAATGATTCAAAAACGGCTGAAGCTGCGCATTATCCGCCTGAATCTTCTGTTCCTCCTGCCCATCCTGCTGCTTTTCTGCGCCGCCGCCACGAGCTCCATCTTTGGGGTGATGCGCCGCTCCCAGGTGCGCTTTCTCACCAGCGAAAGCTACATGAGCCAGGTATACCTGATGGAGCGCCTCAGCTACCCTGGCAGCCCGGAGCTTCAGCGGGCGCAGCTGCAAAATTCCGCCCCTCTTCTCTGCTCCACCCTGGCGGATATCTCTAGCCTGCGGGTGCAGCTTTTTTCCAGCGCTGGGGAGCTGATGGCCGATTCCCTTCCCTCCGCCCCGGTGGAGGCCACCCAGGATGTTTACAGCGCCGCCGGCGGGATGAAGGCCTACCAATTCTTCTCCCAGGGGCCGGGGCACTCCTACCTGTCTTTTTCCAGCCCGGTATACAGCGGCAGCGGGGAGACGGTGGGGGTGGTGCGGTATCTCACCTCCCAGGGGGACCTTGCTCTATTGCGGCGGATGGCCGCCGTTATGGCCGCCCTCGCCCTTCTGGCCCTGCTTATCGGATACCTGGTAAGCGCCCTCCTGGCGGATACCATCGCCCAGCCCATCCTCTCCCTCCAGGAGGCTCTCCACCAGCCCCCGCATCTGCCGGGCCATGGTCAGGATGTTCCGGGAGAACCGCTCCCGGTCCGCCTCCCCCCAGGCCGGGTCCCCCAGAAGCTCGGCGTTGGTGAGGATCACCGTCAGGGGCGTTTTCAGCTCGTGGGAGGCG
>OFGH01000583.1_pt1 | contig 31124 bp, 45 predicted proteins | sample 1521721 | NCBI WGS metagenome assembly OFGH01 (sample SAMEA3504132, study PRJEB24116) | mouse gut metagenome | biome: mouse gut; feature: mouse-associated habitat; material: faeces | place: Denmark | collected 2011
AGAGGAAGTTTTTCCGCAAACGGAAGAAATTGGCCCGCAGGAGGTTAGTCATCGCTGCCACCTCCCACCAGGTTGATGAAGAAGCTCTCCAGGCTCTCGTCCCGCTCCTGCATGGAGAGGACCTCGCAGTCCTCCTTGGCCAGGGCCAGGGTCAGCTGGGAGACGTTGAGCTGGGCGAATACGTCGGCAGTGCGATCCGAGAGAATCTTGTACTCCACACCCATGCCGTCCAGCACCCGGGCCAGGGCCTGAGCGCCGGTCACCTCCACGCGCACGCACTTGCGGCAGGAGGCCTCCAGCTCCTGGGCGCTGAGCTCCCGGACCATCCGGCCGCCGTCGATAAAGCCGTAGTGGGTGGCCAGCCGGGCCAGCTCGTCGAGGATGTGGCTGGAGATGAGCACCGTGATCTGCCGTTCCCGGTTGAGCTTCAAAATGAGCTCCCGGATCTCAATGATCCCCTGGGGGTCCAGGCCGTTGACGGGCTCGTCCAGGACCAATGCCGCGGGCTCTCCCAGCAGGGCGATGGCAAGGCCCAGCCGCTGCTTCTGGCCCAGGGAGAGGCACTTGCATTTTTCCCGGCGCTTTTCCAGGATGCCCACAAGCTCCATAATCTGCTCCACCTTTTTCCTGCCCGGAACACCCTTTTGGATGCGGTAATATTCCAGGGTGTGCTCCACGGTCATGTTGGGGAAAAAGCCGGGATGTTCGATGATGACGCCCATCTGCCTGCGGCAGCGGAGAAGCTCCCGCTCCCCGGCCTGGCCGAACAGGCGGATCTCCCCTGCGGTGGGGAAGACATGCCCTGCCAGGAGCTTCAAAAGGGTGGACTTGCCCGCGCCGTTGTCGCCGATCAGCCCGTAGATGCTCCCGGGGCTCACCCGCAGGCTCACCCCATCCAGCGCCAGGACGGAGCGGTATTTTTTTGTGACTTGATTTGCTTCTATGACGGAATCGTTCATTTCTGGCCTCCTTTTCGCCGGGACGTACCTGTTCCGGCTGACATTTATCAGTATAGACCATGGGGGGTTAATAAGTCATAAAGAACTTTTAAAGATGTCGTAAAGATTTTAGAGCGTGTTTGAAATATGCGGTCGTTGGGGTTATAGGGAGATTTATTGTACTCCGTCAGGGCAATGCCTGCAGAAACACGGTCAGGGTAGCAGCCGATCACGTCATAGGCCGGGTAGCCGTCGGCGTTGATGCGGGTATTTACCCGTACCTGGAAGGGGTTCTTTCTCTTGCCGGACAGCTTCACCACCGTTCCGGATCCGTTAGGGCGGCGTTTCCGGGCTTTTCTGGGGGGCCTGGTACAAAATACTCCCCTCCCGCATGGGAAAGCCGCAGTGGGGGCATAGAAGGGCCTTATCGCTGACCTGGCCGGAGCATTCAGGGCATTTTATGAGGGCCATATGGGATCACACTCCTATCTAAAAAAGGGTATAAAAAATAATCCTGTACAGACGGGGGCATGGATGGTATAATAAGCCTTGATGGAGGGCTATTATACAGGCATCCGCCTGTATAATGTCTGGGCGGTTCCTGCCTGTGCAGGAGCCGTTTTTTATGCTTGACGGTTCTTTATGTATGGGATATAATATGCTTAACAAGGGAGCTGGAAGGTGAGTGCAGATCACCCGACCCGGCGCAATTTCATATTTGACTATAAGAATAGCCGTTCCTAAACTTTGTCGAGAGCAGGACGGCTATTTCTTATGGTTGACATATTCCAGAATTGCCACAATCAGCAGCGCCACAGTCAAAAGTACCATGAATTCTTCGTATGTACTCATAATAATCACCACCTTCCGTAAGGTCTCGGATTGGGTGAGAGCACGTCCCCCAGCTCCCCGGGTAAGCATATTATATTGTCATGGTTCAGGTGAAGGACCTTTGTCCATCAGTGCAAAAGTTGCACCGGTCCAACGGAAGTGATGCTCTGTTGCCGGAACAGCTTCTATGCATATAGGAAGTTCACCCTTGCCATTCTGGACGGAATGCTTTCAGGGAAGGGGCGGGGGGATACTGTAACGATAAGTCATGAAGGAAGGCCATACTCCCTTGAAGTGTCCAAGGTGCCCAATGTGGCCGGGTTATCATATAAAATGTACTTCCCGTGCCCCGGGTGCGGGAAGCGTGCCAGGCTGAACTATGGCATCCGGCAGCGCATCGGCCTTAACCTTCCGTGCAGAAAGATGTACTGGCATGTGGTAAAGTGGCGGCAGACGCGCTGTAACGAAATTCTGGGACATGCCCGGGATGTGGACGGACTGTATGGAAATGTTTCCGGGAACGAGACCATGGATCTGCAGCGGAAACTTGCCCTGAAGGTGGACGGAATTGCCGGATACAACAGCATCCAGGCGGCTTTCAATAAAAAATGGAAGCAAGGGGGCTCGAACCCCTGACCTTTCGCGTGTGAGGCGAACGCTCATCCCGGCTGAGCTATGCTTCCATGCATTCTATTGTAACACGGTCAGAAAAAAATGCAAGAGGAAAATGAAAAAAATTTAGAAAAATAGGAATGAAGTCATGGTTTGCCGGTGTAATGGCATGGGGCCGGACTTGTCTGGGAAAAATATTCCAGAAAATTATGAAAAAATATAATTTTTGGGGACGCCATGACGATATATATAAAACCAGGTCAAAGCCAGGGTCTTGTGAAGGCAGGAAAGAGGCAGGCTGCAGCAGAGACCTTGATCAGGAAAAATAAGAAGAGGAGGTAACCACATGGGCATTAATATTCAGGCAAAACAAGATGTGTCATATCTTTTTTCAAGTCTGGGAAGTGGCGCCGCCGGAGTGGCAGGCAGTAATTTCCTGTCAGATTATGCAAGTATTAAGAACGGCAGCTACCTGAAGCTGATGAAGGCTTATTATGGAAGTCCCAGCGATGCGTTTAAGTCCGCGGTGAAGAACAACACCAGTGTCCGCAGGCCGTCTTCCATGCCGCAGACTGCGGAGGAGACGAAAACACTCAATGAAGTGCAGAAGTCTTCGGACGCGCTGAAAGAATCGGCAGATGCGCTTCTGACGACGGGTGCGAAGTCGGTGTTTGCCAAGAAGGATATCACCGTCAAGGATGAAAACGGAGTGGAGACAACGGAGAAGGGATATGACACCGCAGGCATCTACAATGCGGTGAACAAGTTTGTGGACAGCTATAATTCCGTGATTCAGGCTTCGGATAAGGCCGGAAACGAAAATATTGACCGCAGGACGGCCAATATGATGAATACGACCACGGCGAACCTGAAGTCCCTGTTATCCGTGGGTATCAGTGTCAATAAAGATGGCACGCTGTCGCTGGATAAGGATACTTTTATGGATGCGGATATGTCCACGGTGAAAACATTATTCAACGGCAATGGCTCTTATGCATACCGTGTTTCTGCCCAGGCGTCCATGATTAATTATGCTGCGGACCATGAAGCGGGGAAAGGATATTCTTACACGGCTTCGGGGAATTATGGCATGAATTTCAATAACGGTAATTTGTTTAACAGCTGGTTATAGAAATGGCGGCCGGATTTTAACCGGAAGCGGGAAATTTGCAGTTCGGCCAGGGAGGGCCCGCGCAGACAGGTATGCGGAGACTGTCCCTGACCGAAGGGCGAAAAGAGGGGAAAAAAGAAGAAATAAAAAGAATTTAAAAAAATGAAAAAAAGGTATTGACTTTTTGGAGGAAATAGTTTAATATATGATTTGTTCGCAGGAATGGCGGAATTGGCAGACGCGCACGGTTCAGGTCCGTGTGGTAGCAATACCATGAGAGTTCAAGTCTCTTTTCCTGCACTGAAGTCAGAAGGTGCTTGATTGAAGTCAAGTACCTTTTTTCATTCTCAGGGGTGCATATGGAAAGTTGTTGCTGGCGCAACATGCACCCCGCGCGGCCATACTCGATTTCTAATCATTGAAAATCTGTACATCTGTGCCATCCCAGGCTGTGGATAGCTGATTTACATGAAGAGCGGCTCTCGGTCTTGAAAGAGCGGCATTCCGGAGACAAAGGCATTCCAGTAAAGGAAGGGAATTCCATGGGAAAAAATAATGTGAAGGGAAAAGATAATATCACAAGGAAAAAAGATCCGGCAGAAAAAGCACAGCGCAGGGACTGGTACGAACTGGACTTATCTGCCATTGTGTATCCCACGCTGCAGAGGAGGGATTTTTCTTCCGTATACAGACTGTCCGTGCTGCTGAAGGATGAAATCCGGCCCCTGGTGCTCCAGCAGGCGCTGGATATGGCTCTGCCCAGATTTCCCACGTATAAAGCCGCCATTCGGAAAGGCTTGTTCTGGCGTTATCTGGAACCCAATGACCGGCCGGGGCCCTTTGTGCAGGAGGATGTTAAAAATCCCTGCCAGCCCATGTATTTCAAGGCCAATAACCGTTATCTGGTGCGGCTTTATTATTTCCGCAACAGAATTGCGCTGGAGGCGCACCACAGCCTGGGGGATGGCACGGGAGGAATGTGCGTCCTGCTGACGGTGACCGCCACTTATTTAAGGCTGCTGGGGGCGGAAAATATCAGAAACAGCGGGTTTGTGCTGGATATTGACGGTTCTCCGGAAGAGGGGGAACTGGAGGACGCGTATATGCGTTATGCCAATGCGAAGGTGCGGCCTCCAAGGCTGGAAGAAAAGGCGTACAGAGTCCGTGGCACCGCGGAACCTTTTTATACTCTGAATATTATAGATGGTATTATGTCCGTCTCTGAAGTCATGGGTGCGGCAAAACGGTACCATGCCACGATAACGGAATACCTGAATGCAGTGCTTTTATATGCGCTGCTCACAAAGCAGGAGGAGGAACGGCACAGGCGGCAGAAGCCGGTAAAGATTGCAATGCCGGTGAACCTGCGGCGCTTTTTCCCATCCATTACGCTGCGCAATTTTATTACCATGATATATCCGGGGGTGGACCCCAGGCTCGGGGATTACACCTTTGAGGAAATTGTCCTGCAGGTGCACAACTATATGCGATATCATCTGAATGAAAAGCTGCTGCGGGGAGATATCACCACCAATGCGGCTACCCAGAGGAATCCTTTCATCCGCATGGTGCCGCTTTTTATCAAGGATTTTGTGGTGAGACTCTTTTATACGAAGGTGCAGGACCGGAATTCATCGGCAGGACTGACCAATATGGGAGCGATACAGGTGCCGGAAGGGATGAAACCTTATATTGAAAGGTTTGACATTTATATGGGACAGCCTTTTTCCAGAAGGACAAACTGTGCCATTATCAGTTTCGGGGATATTCTGACTGTAAATTTTGCCAGCAGCATCATAGAGGCGGACGTGGAGCGGCATTTTTTCCGGAAACTGGTGCAGGACGGGGTTCATGTGAGGATAGAGAGCAACCGGGAATGACGCTGGGAAGAAATTTTCCGGGAGCCGGCGGAAGGCCCGGAGACGGCAGTGTCAAAAATCCGGTCCGGTATGTGCGCCGGGGCAGGCAGGGGGCAGAGTTTGTGTCTGCACAGTGTCCGCAGACTTTGCCATGCACGAAAAGCTGTGCAGAAATGGGGTAAAATATGTCATATTGTGTCAACTGTGGTGTGGAACTGGATGCTTCCGCAAAGGAATGTCCTTTGTGCAATACCCCGGTATGGAATCCCAGGGAAAGGCCGGGAGGGGAGGAGAAGTCTCCTTTTCCCAAGGAAAAGAGCCAGGTGGAGACTGCGAACAGAAAAGACCTGGGAATCCTGCTGTCCATGGTGGTGCTGGCTTCCGCCGTCACCTGCGGAGTCTTAAATGCACTGGTGTTTCCCCAGTCCCTGTGGTCCCTGGCGGTCATCGGGGCCTGTGCGGTTTTGTGGGTGATCATGATTCCCGTTGTGATCTATACCAGCCAGCCGGTATATGTTTCCCTTCTATATGATGGGACGGTGGTATCGCTGTACCTGTATATACTGACATTTCAGGTGGGCAGCCGGGAGTGGTTCTGGGGGCTGGGACTTCCCATATGTGTCCTGGTGACTGCCCTGGCGGAACTGGTGACGCTGTGCATCCGGAACCTGCCCAGGTCCTTCCTGACTGTGGCGCTGTATTTGTTCACGGCAGTGGGAATCCTGTGCCTGGGCCTGGAGATGATGATTGACTGGTACCTGGCAGGGGAGATTGCCCTGAGCTGGTCAGCGGTGGTGCTGACGGTGTGTGTGGTGCTGGATATTGCGGTGATTACCATGCTTTCCCGGAGGCGTCTCAGGAACGAGGTGCGCAGGCGTCTGCATTTCTGACGGATCAGAAGTTGTGAATTTTTAGGTGCATTATAATAGAAGAAGGGAATATGGCATGGAAAAAGAGGACACAGGAATCCGCAAACCCGGGATGGGGAATCAGGAAACGGGGAAAACGGGAGTGATAAAGTTTGACATTGGCAAACTTGGGCTTAAGAAAACGGAAGATTATCCGGAGACGGAAAAAGCAGAGAAAATAGAGATCGACAAGATAGAGACCAGGGCCGCAGACAAGAAAAACCAGAATCTGATGCAGCTGATCCGGAGGGTGCACGGGCTGGTGGAGAAACCCGACATAGAGAAGCACAGGCAGTCCCAGGACCATATCGGGGCCATACTTGGCAACACAAAGGATATGAGATACCGTGAGCTTGATATTGACGGGATGTATGGGGAATGGGTGAGCGTGAACCGGGCCCATATGAAGAAATACGTGATCATGCACTGTCACGGTGGAGGTTATTCCACGGGAAGCAGCCTGTATGCCAGGACGCTGACCTCCAAGCTGGCAGAGTCCACGTCCATGGATGTATTCTGCTTTGATTACCGCCTGGCGCCGGAGAATCCTTACCCGGCGGCAGTGGAGGATGCCGTGAAGGCATGGAATTACCTGATGCTGCTGGGTTACGGGGCCCGGGACGTGGTTCTGACGGGGGATTCTGCCGGGGGGAATCTGGCCCTGGCCCTGGTGCTGAAACTGAAGCAGGAGGGGAGGCTCCTTCCCAGGGGGATGGTGCTGATGTCGCCCTGGACGGACCTGACATCCTCGGGCAGGTCTTTTCAGACCAAGGCAGAGGTGGACCCGGTGCTGGACAGCGGATATATAGACAGAATGATCCATGCCTACGCGGAAGGACAGGATCTGACCGAACCCATGATATCGCCGTTGTTCGGGGACTTTGGCGGGTTCCCGCCCATCTATATCCAGGTGGGGGAAAATGAGATTCTGCTCAGCGACTCCCTGCGGCTTCACAAGAAGCTGATTGAGTCCAATGTATCCGTAAAGATCGACGTGTGCCCGGGGATGTGGCATGTTTTCCAGATGTCGCCGGTGAAGGCGGCCTGGAGCGCCATGGATAAAAATGCGGAATTTATTTTTGACATTTGCCGCTGAGGGAAATGCCGGTGCCGGGAAAAGGGGCCGCTTTTTTCCGGCACCGGGGATAAAAGAGCCCTGGGGAAAGCGTCCTTTCGCAGGGATTCTTTCGTGACAGGGTATATTTTTGCGATTGTATTAAAAAAAATACAATATTTTGAAAAAAAGGATTGCAAAGTCAGGAATTACCATGTATACTAAATGATGCTGTGGCATGATAGCTGTGAAGCGCGAGGTTGCCGGTCTGCAGTGATGAAGGCCGGGTTTTCCGTGGAGCGAATGTCAAGTTACAAAACTGACGACAAGTCACTGTACCAATTAAGGGTCTGCGAAAAAAGCAGAGACAGTGTGGGATCTTAAGTTCCAGAAAAGTTGCGTAAGAATTTAGGACACACACGGGAGAGTGTACAGTCACCGCTTGTCGTACTAAAATGAAAATCTGATTTTTCATTTCTTTAAAAGTGCGAAAAGGAGGCGACTTTTTTTATGGCAAGTCAAGTAATGAGGATTACACTTAAGGCGTATGAGCATCAGCTGGTGGACGCTTCTGCCAGAAAGATTATTGAGACTGTGAAGAAAACCGGATCAGAGGTAAGCGGCCCGGTGCCCCTTCCCACCAAGAAGGAGATCGTGACCATTCTGAGGGCGGTTCACAAGTATAAGGATTCCAGGGAACAGTTCGAGCAGAGGACACACAAGCGTCTGATCGATATCATCGCACCCACCCAGAAGACGGTGGACGCCCTGCAGAGACTGGAGATGCCTGCCGGTGTGTACATCGATATCAAAATGAGATCCAAATAATCAAAATAAAACCTCTACTTAGACGTAAGAACACGTCCCCGGCTGACGGGGAAGGACAAACAGTCCTGCGGTTATGGCGCAACGGTAACTGCGTGGTCCGCTATGTAGACTTAAGCCCTCCGGGGCAGAAAGAGAGGAAACATGAAGAAAGCAATTTTGGCGACAAAAGTCGGGATGACCCAGGTCTTTAACGAAGACGGAACCCTGATTCCGGTAACCGTCCTGAGCGCAGGTCCCTGCGTGGTGACACAGATCAAGACTCCGGAAAATGATGGCTACAGTGCAGTGCAGGTAGGCTTTGTGGACAAGAAAGACAAAATAGTCAACAAGGATGCGGGCGGCAGGAAAGAGATCATCCACAGACATGGAGCGAATAAAGCGGAACAGGGCCATTTCAAGAAAGCGGGCGTAAGTTCCAAGAGATATGTCAGGGAATTTAAGTTTGAGAACGCCGGGGACTATACCCTGGGCGCGGAAATCAAGGCAGATATTTTCGCGGAAGGCGATAAGATTGACGCTACCGCGATTTCAAAGGGAAAAGGTTTCCAGGGTGCCATCAAGAGGCTGGGACAGCACAGAGGACCCATGAAGCACGGTTCCAAATTCCATCGTCACCAGGGTTCCAACGGTGCATGTTCTTCCCCCAGCCGTGTGTTCAAGGGAAAAGGAATGCCCGGCCATATGGGATGTGTAAAGGTAACTGTACAGAACCTGGAAGTGGTCAGGGTGGATGCGGAGAAAAACCTGCTCCTGGTAAAAGGCTCCGTGCCCGGACCTAAGAAGTCGCTGATCACCATCAAGGAAACCGTTAAGGCAGTACGCTAGTTTAATGCGAAAGGAGGGCCAATCAAATGGCAAGAGTAGCTGTTTATAATATGGAAGGCAAGGAAGTTGGTACAATCGAATTAAACGATGCGGTATTTGGTGTGAATGTAAATGAGCATTTGGTACACATGGCAGTTGTACAGCACCTTGCAAACAGACGTCAGGGAACCCAGAAAGCGAAGACCCGCGGAGAGGTGTCCGGAGGCGGAAGAAAGCCCTGGAAGCAGAAAGGAACCGGACATGCGAGACAAGGTTCCACAAGATCTCCCCAGTGGACAGGCGGCGGCGTGGTGTTTGCCCCCACCCCCAGGGATTATTCCTTCAAGATAAATAAAAAAGAGAAGAGGGCGGCAATGAGATCCGCACTGACCAGCAAGGTGCAGAACAACAAACTGATTGTTGTGGACGAGATCAGGATGGATGAAATCAAGACACAGGCGTTCCGGAAAATGCTGGAGAACCTGAATGCGGAGAAGGCGCTGGTTGTGATGGATTCCATTGACGAGAAGGTAGTGCTTTCCGCAAGGAATCTTCCCAGGGTCCAGACTTCCCATGTGATTGTGGAGAAATCCCAGGGCGAAGACGGACAGAGTGAAAACATTATCAAAAGCACCATAAATGTGTACGATATCATGAAATATGAATCTGTAGTTGTGACAAAGAACGCTGTAGCGAATATCGAGGAGGTGTACGCATAATGGCAGATATTAAATACTATGACGTAATCCTCAAGCCGGTGATTACCGAGAAGAGTATGAATGGCATGGCAGACAAAGAATATACTTTCCTGGTTCATCCGGAGGCAAACAAGACCCAGATCAAGGAAGCAGTGGAGAAGATGTTTGAAGGTGCAAAGGTATTGCGCGTAAACACCATGAACTGCCAGGGCAAGAAAAAGAGACGCGGCATTGTGGTTGGCAGAACTGCCAAGACAAAGAAAGCCATCGTCAAGCTTACGGCCGACAGCAAGGATATCGAGATTTTTGCAGGTCTGTAAGAGGAAAGGATTTAAGTATGCGGCGTTAGGGCCGCGCAAAAAATCATTTTAGAAAAGGAGACAATATAATGGGAATTAAGACATACCGTCCCTATACACCTTCCAGAAGGCATATGACAGGTTCCGACCATTCCGAGATTACCAAGAAAGAACCGGAGAAGAGCCTGTGCATTTCCCTGAAGAAAAACGCAGGCCGCAACAATCAGGGAAAGATTACCGTGAGACACCGCGGCGGCGGTTCCCGCAGGAAATACAGAATCATTGATTTTAAGAGAAACAAAGACGGCATTCCCGCAACGGTTATCGGCATTGAGTACGATCCCAACAGATCCGCAAACATTGCACTGATCTGCTATGCGGACGGCCAGAAGTCATATATCCTGGCACCCCAGGGGCTGACCGACGGAATGAAGGTCATGAACGGACCCCAGGCAGAAGTGAGAGTGGGCAACTGCCTGCCTCTGTCCGAGATCCCTGTAGGTACCCAGATTCACAATATCGAATTATACCCCGGCAAGGGCGGGCAGCTGGTCCGTTCCGCAGGCAACAGCGCACAGCTGATGGCAAAGGAAGGAAAGTATGCAACCCTTCGTCTTCCCTCCGGAGAGATGAGAATGGTGCCCCTGGTATGCCGTGCCACAGTGGGCAGCATAGGTAACGGCGACCACAATCTGATCAATTACGGTAAGGCAGGACGCAAGCGTCACATGGGCATCCGTCCCACGGTCCGCGGATCTGTCATGAACCCCAATGACCATCCTCATGGCGGCGGCGAGGGCAAGACCGGTATCGGACGTCCCGGTCCCAGCACTCCTTGGGGCAAGCCGGCACTTGGATACAAGACACGTAAACCCAAGAAAGCTTCCAATAAGCTGATTGTAAGAAGACGTGACGGCAGGGCAATCAAGTAATAGTTGAGGAGGAGAGACAATGGCTAGATCACTTAAAAAAGGACCTTTCGCAGATGAAAGCCTGTTAAAGAAAATAGATGCTTTAAATGCTTCAGGACAGAAGCAGGTTATCAAGACCTGGTCCCGTCGTTCTACAATTTTCCCTTCTTTTGTGGGACATACGATTGCAGTTCATGACGGAAGAAAGCATGTTCCTGTATATGTTACCGAGGATATGGTTGGCCACAAACTTGGCGAATTCGTCGCAACCAGGACCTACCGCGGTCATGGCAAGGATGAAAAGAAATCCAAGGTAAGGTAGTATAATAAGGAGGGTATAAATCTATGGCTAAAGGGCATAGAAGTCAAATTAAGAGAGAGAGAAATGCGCAGAAGGATACCAGACCTTCGGCCAAGTTATCCTATGCAAGAGTGTCCGTACAAAAAGCGTGTTTCGTGTTGGATGCCATCAGGGGCAAAGATGTGGAAACCGCGCTTGCCGTTTTGGAATATAATCCCAGATATGCTTCCGGCCTGGTTAAGAAGCTGATCGAGTCTGCCATCGCAAATGGTGAAAACAATCTGGGCATGAACAGGGAAAATCTCTATGTCGCTGAGTGCTATGCGAACAAGGGACCTACCATGAAGCGCATGCATCCCAGGGCACAGGGAAGGGCTTACAGAATCGAAAAGAGAACGAGCCATATCACTGTTGTGCTGGATGAGAAGAAGTAGGGAAAGGAGCGGACGAACAAATGGGACAGAAAGTTAATCCTCATGGCTTGAGAGTCGGAGTTATTAAAGAGTGGGATTCCAGATGGTACGCTGAGAAAGAGTTTTCGGACTATCTTGTGGAAGACTTTGAGATCAGAAAGTATCTGAAGAAAAAGTTATATAGCGCAGGTGTTTCCAAGATCGAGATAGAGAGAGCATCTGACAGGATCAGGGTGATCATCCACACGGCAAAGCCCGGTGTCATCATCGGAAAGGGCGGCGCTGAGATTGAAGTCACCAAGGCAGAACTTGCAAAGCTGACCGACAAGAAGGTACTGATCGACATCAAGGAGATCAAGAGACCCGACAAGGATGCCCAGCTGGTTGCCGAGAACATCGCACAGCAGCTGGAGAACCGTGTGTCCTTCAGACGTGCCATGAAGTCCTGCATGGGCAGAACCATGAAGTCCGGCGCGCTGGGAATCAAGACATCCTGCTCAGGCCGTCTGGGCGGTGCCGACATGGCGCGTACCGAGTTTTACAGCGAGGGCACGATTCCCCTTCAGACTTTGAGGGCTGACATTGATTACGGTTTTGCGGAGGCGGACACCACCTACGGCAAAGTCGGAGTCAAGGTTTGGATTTATAAAGGCGAAGTACTTCCTACAAAAGGAAATCAGACGGAAGGGAGTGATAAATAATGTTAATGCCTAAAAGAGTAAAGCATCGCAAACAGTTCCGCGGAAGCATGACCGGAAAGGCAACAAGAGGCAATACCATCACTTACGGAGAGTATGGTCTGGTTGCCACGGAACCTTCCTGGATCAAGTCAAACCAGATTGAGGCGGCACGTATTGCGCTGACACGTTATACAAAGCGTAACGGCCAGGTATGGATCAAGATTTTCCCTGACAAGCCGGTTACCGCAAAGCCTGCAGAGACCCGTATGGGTTCCGGTAAAGGTTCCGTGGAGTACTGGGTGGCAGTTGTCAAGCCCGGCCGTGTCATGTTTGAGATTGCCGGCGTTCCCGAGGATCAGGCAAAAGAAGCATTGCGTCTGGCAATGCATAAGCTTCCCTGCAAATGTAAAATCGTCGCAAAGGCAGATTTGGAAGGCGGTGTAGAATAATGAAATCCAGTAAATTTGTTGAAGAATTAAAGGGCAAGTCCGCAGAAGAACTGAATAAGGATCTTGTTGCCGCGAAGAAAGAGCTTTTCAATTTGAGATTCCAGAACGCAACCAATCAGCTGGATAATACGGCAAGAATCAAGGAAGTAAGAAAGAATATTGCACGTATTCAGACAGTTATTACCGAGAAGGCCAGGGCGTAGTTGCAAAGCGGCAATGAAAGGAGATCAATCGTGGAAAGAAATTTGAGAAAAGTCCGTATTGGTAAGGTTACCAGCAATAAAATGGATAAGACCATAGTAGTAGCCATTGAAGACCGTGTAAAGCATCCCCTTTATAAGAAGGTTATGAAGAGTACTTACAAACTGAAGGCTCATGACGAGAAGAATGAGTGCAATATCGGGGATACCGTAAAGGTTATGGAGACAAGGCCTCTGTCCAAGGACAAGAGATGGAGACTTGTGGAGATCATTGAGAAAGCGAAATAACGCGAGGATTGGAGGAAAATCATGGTTCAGCAGGAAACAAGACTGAAAGTTGCCGATAACACCGGTGCGAAAGAATTACTCTGCATCCGCGTTATGGGTGGCTCTACAAGAAGATATGCACACATTGGTGATGTGATCGTTGCTACTGTGAAAGATGCAACACCCGGCGGTGTTGTGAAGAAGGGTGATGTGGTTAAGGCGGTAGTCGTCCGCACCGTTAAGGAGACCCGCCGCAAGGACGGTTCCTACATCAGGTTTGATGAAAACGCAGCAGTGATCATCAAGGACGACAAGACACCCAGGGGAACCCGTATTTTTGGGCCGGTGGCGAGGGAGCTTCGTGAGAAACAGTTCATGAAGATTGTGTCTCTTGCTCCGGAAGTATTATAAGGAGGTGCCATATGTCAGCGATGAAGATTAAGAAGGGCGATACCGTGAAGGTAATTGCCGGAAAAGACTGTAATGCAGAGGGAAAAGTCATTTCCGTTGATATGAAAAAGCACAGGGTGACAGTGGAAGGCGTCAACATGATCACAAAGCATGCAAAACCTTCCCAGGCAAATCCTAACGGCGGTATTATTCAGAGGGAAGCTCCTATTGATATCTCAAATGTAATGCTTGTCTTCAAGGGAAAACCGACCAGGGTCGGCTTTAAGATGGAGGGAGACAAGAAGGTTCGTTTCGCCAAGGCAACCGGCGAAGTGATTGACTGATCGAAAACTGTAGAGACCACAGTTGGGAAGGAGTAAGAGAAAGTGGCAAGATTAAAGGACTTTTATAACGAGACAATCGTGGACGCCATGATGAAGAAGTTCGGATATAAGAACGTCATGCAGGTTCCGAAGCTCGATAAAATTGTGATCAACATGGGGATCGGAGAAGCCAAGGATAATCCCAAGGTGCTTGAGAATGCCGTGTCCGATATGGAGACTATCACCGGCCAGAAAGCAATCCTCACCAAGGCGAAAAAGTCAGTGGCAAATTTCAAGATCCGTGAGGGTATGAACATTGGCTGCAAGACCACTCTCCGCGGAGAGAAGATGTACGAGTTCCTTGACCGTCTGGTGAATCTGGCACTGCCCCGTGTGCGTGACTTCAGGGGTGTGAATCCCAATGCCTTCGACGGCAGGGGAAATTATGCCCTGGGAATCAAGGAGCAGTTCATTTTCCCCGAGATCGAGTATGACAAGATCGACAAGACAAGGGGTATGGACGTTATCATTGTAACCACCGCCAGGACGGATGAAGAAGCACGCGAGCTGCTGACATTGTTCAACATGCCTTTCGCAAAACAATAAGGAGGTAAATTTTTCATGGCAAAGACATCACTGAAAATAAAACAGCAGCGCAAGCCCAGATTTTCTACCCAGGCCTACACACGCTGCAAGATTTGCGGTCGTCCCCACGCATATTTGAGAAAATATGGTATTTGCAGAGTTTGCTTCCGCGAATTGGCATATAAGGGACAGATCCCCGGCGTCAAGAAGGCAAGCTGGTAGGAAGGAGGAAAAAATTATGACAATGAATGATCCTATTGCGGATATGCTTACAAGAATCCGTAATGCAAATATGGCCAAGCATGACACAGTTGATATCCCCGCTTCCAAAATGAAACTGGCTATCGCACAGATTCTTTACGATGAGGGATATATCACCAAATATGACGTAATTGATGATGGAAACTTCAAGTCCATTCATGTGACCCTGAAGTACGGCGCTGACAAGAACGAGAAGATCATTTCCGGCATCAAGAGAATTTCCAAGCCCGGCCTGCGCGTTTATGCTGGCAAGGATGAGCTGCCCAGGGTACTCGGTGGTCTGGGAATCGCCATTCTTTCCACCAACCAGGGTGTAGTAACAGACAAGAAGGCACGCGAACTGCAGGTTGGCGGCGAAGTTCTGGCATTTGTGTGGTAATAGGATGAAAAGAAAATCTAAGGCGTCAAATTACGCCGCCTAAGATCTATGTTTCATCCTTACGGGAATCTGGACAGATTCCCGCGGCGGCAGGAAGGTTGTTAAAAAGATTCAGAATAAATCAGGAGGTACGGGCATGTCACGTATAGGTAGAATGCCAATCGCAATTCCTGCAGGTGTGACTGTGGAGATTGCAGAAAATAATAAAGTGACCGTCAAAGGTTCTAAGGGAACACTGGAGAGAGTGCTGCCTGCAGAGATGGAAATTAAAATGGAGGGCGGGCATATTTTGGTAAGCAGACCGAATGACCTGAAGAAGATGAAGTCCCTCCACGGTCTGACAAGAACCCTGATCAACAATATGGTTGTGGGTGTTACGGAAGGTTATCAGAAGAAACTGGAGGTAAACGGTGTCGGTTACAGGGCCGCAAAGGCAGGAAAGAAGCTGACACTGAACCTTGGATACTCTCATCCCGTTGAAATGGAAGATCCGGAAGGCATTGAGACAACCGTGGAAGGCCAGAATGTGATCATCGTCAAGGGGATTGACAAAGAAAAAGTTGGCCAATTCGCAGCTGAAATCAGAGATAAGAGAAGACCTGAGCCTTACAAGGGCAAGGGTATCAAATACGCTGACGAGACAATCAGACGTAAAGTTGGTAAGACTGGTAAGAAATAGCAGATAAGGAGAGTATGAAGATGGTTAACAAGAAATCAAGAAATGAAGTTCGTGTCAAAAAGCACATGAGAATTCGTAACCGCTTCAGTGGTACTGCAGAAAGACCCCGTCTTGCAGTATTCAGAAGCAATAATCATATGTATGCTCAAATTATCGATGATACTGTTGGGAATACATTAGTATCCGCTTCCACTCTTGAAAGCGCAGTCAGGGCAGAACTGGGCAAGACCAATAACGTTGATGCGGCAGCATATCTGGGAACTGTCATCGGTAAGAGGGCAGTAGAAAAAGGCATCAAAAAAGTTGTCTTTGACAGAGGCGGCTATATATATCATGGTAAAGTAGCAGCATTAGCTGACGCAGCCAGAGAAGCTGGACTGGAATTCTAGGAAAGGAAGAGGAATACACAATGAAACACACGATCATAGATGCAAGCCAGTTTGAGTTGACCGATAAGGTTGTAGCCATCAAGCGTGTAACCAAGACCGTAAAGGGCGGACGCAATATGCGTTTCACAGCCCTGGTGGTAGTGGGCGATGGCAACGGCCATGTCGGTGCAGGACTTGGCAAAGCGGTAGAAATTCCCGAAGCTATCCGCAAGGGAAAAGAAGATGCAATGAAGCATCTTGTCAAAATTGCATTGGATGAGAATAATTCCATTACACATGATTTCATTGGTAAATATGGTTCCGCGAACGTTTTGCTGAAGAAGGCTCCGGAAGGTACCGGTATCATTGCAGGCGGCCCTGCCCGTGTGGTTTGCGAGCTTGCAGGCATCAAGAATATCCGTACCAAATCCCTTGGATCAAACAATAAGCAGAATGTAGTCCTTGCGACAATCACCGGCCTGAGCCAGCTGAAGTCCCCCGAGGAAGTGGCAAAGAGCCGCGGAAAATCCGTAGAGGAAGTTATTGCGTGAAAGGAATCCAGATTTCACGCAGGAGAGGAGATCAGGAATGGAAGATAAGAAGTTAAAGATTACTTTGGTAAAGTCCACCATTGGCGCTGTACCGAAGAACAGGGCAATCATTGAATCAATGGGACTCCGCAAGATAGGAAAGACCGTAATACTTCCTGACAATGCTGCGACAAGAGGACAGATTCGTCTGGTTGGCCATTTGTTGAAAGTGGAAGAAGCATAATCGAAAAGGAGGTGTCAGAGATGGAATTATCCAATTTAAGACCTGCGGAAGGTTCCAAGCACAGCAATGATTTCAGAAGGGGCCGCGGACACGGCTCAGGTAACGGCAAGACTGCTGGCAAGGGACATAAGGGGCAGAAAGCCCGTTCCGGAGCTCCCAGGATTGGTTTTGAAGGTGGTCAGATGCCTTTGTACAGACGCATTCCCAAGAGGGGCTTTACCAATAGGAATACAAAGGATATCGTTGCCGTGAATATCAGTGTCCTTGAGCGTTTTGAGGATGGAGCAACAGTAGATGTGGACACACTGATCGAAACAGGGATCATCAAGAATCCCAGGGATGGTGTAAAGTTGCTCGGAAAGGGAGAACTTACCAAAAAGCTCAATGTCAGGGTAGACGCATACAGTGCATCTGCAAAGAAAAAAATTGAGGCGCTTGGTGGAACAGCAGAGGTGATGTAATGCTTACAACTCTGAAAAACGCATTTAAAGTGAAAGATCTCAGAAACAAGATTTTATTTACCTTCGCCATGTTAGTTGTGATCCGTATCGGATCACAGCTGCCTGTGCCGGGTGTAAACGGAGAGTACTTCAAAAGCTGGTTTGCATCCCAGTCTGATGGTGCTTTCAGCTTTTTTGATGCTATAACGGGCGGTTCTTTCATCAATATGTCAATTTTGGCGCTGGGTATCAATCCCTATATTACTTCATCCATCATCATGCAGCTGCTCACCATTGCCATCCCCAAACTGGAGGAAATGCAGCGTGACGGCGAAGACGGAAGGAAGAAGATTGCATCGATCACAAGGTATGTGACGGTGGGACTGGCCCTGATCCAGTCTTCGGCCATGGCGATTGCCTTCGGCAGACAGGGGTATCTGCTCCAGTATAATGCACTGAATGTAATCTGCGCAGTGGCAACCCTTACTGCGGGCAGTGCGTTCCTGATGTGGATCGGTGAGAGAATTACCGAAAACGGTATTGGAAACGGTATCTCCATAGTCCTGGTGATCAACATTATTTCCAGGCTTCCCGAGGATCTGGGCAATCTGTTTGAGCAGTTTGTATTCGGAAAGGCACCTGCCACGGCAGTTCTGGCAGTGGTGATCATCTTTGCGGTGATTATCGCCATGGTGGTGCTGGTTATCATCTTAAACGATGGCGTGCGCCGGATTCCCGTCCAGTATGCCAACAAGGTGCAGGGAAGAAAAATGGTGGGCGGACAGACTTCCAATATTCCGCTGAAAGTCAATACGGCAGGAGTTATCCCCGTTATCTTTGCACAGTCCCTGCTTCAGCTGCCCGGCATCATCTCATCCTTTGCAGGATATTCCGGTGACGGTGTCTGGGGTGAAATTCTGAAGTATATGAATTCCGGTTACTGGTGCAGGCCGGAAATGCTGAGATATACTGTGGGACTGCTTGTTTATATTGCACTGATTATTTTCTTCGCTTATTTTTACACATCCATTACTTTTAATCCGCTGATGATTGCCGACAACATGAAAAAGCAGGGAGGCTTTATCCCGGGTATCAGGCCTGGAAAACCTACCAGCGACTATCTGAACAAGGTTCTGAATTATATCGTGTTTATCGGCGCCGTGGGACTGACCATTGTGGCAGCGCTGCCTTACCTCTTCAGCGGTGTGTTTAATGCAAGCGTATCCTTTGCCGGCACCAGCCTTATCATTATTGTCAGCGTGGTGCTGGAGACCATGAAGCAGGTGGAATCACAGATGCTTGTCCGGAATTACAAGGGCTTTTTGGAGAAATAAAAATGCCTGCAGCCCGGCCATCTGATGTGGGAGACGAAGCTGAGAGGAGCTTCCCCGTGGATTGGGGAAGCTCCTTTCAAAATATTGCGGAAAGATATTGCAAAGTTTTCGGAAAACAGGTAAAATAAACTCTGGTAGGAGGGTATGAAATGAAAATTGTCATGTTGGGCGCGCCTGGCGCGGGTAAAGGAACCCAGGCAAAAATGATAGCTGAAAAGTACGGGATTCCCCATGTGTCCACAGGGGATATTTTCCGCGCAAATATCAAAAACGGAACGGAACTGGGCAGGGAAGCAAAGCAGTATATGGACCAGGGGCTGCTGGTTCCGGATGAACTGACCGTAAAGATCCTGCTGGACAGGGTTGCCCAGGAAGACTGCAAAAACGGTTATGTGCTGGATGGATTTCCCAGGACGATTCCCCAGGCGGAAGTGCTGGACGAGGCACTGGAAAAACTGGGTGAGAAGATCGACTTTGCCATTGACGTGGATGTTCCGGACGAAAATATCGTAAAGAGAATGTCCGGCAGACGTGCCTGCCTGAAATGCGGCGCCACATACCATATTGAGCATATACCGCCCAGGAAGGAAGGCGTGTGTGATGACTGCGGCAGCGAACTGGTGCTCAGGGATGATGACAGGCCGGAGACGGTGCAGAACCGCCTGAAGGTTTATCATGACCAGACCCAGCCGCTGATTGAGTACTATACCGGCAAGGGAATCATGAAGACGGTGGACGGAACCAAAAATATGCAGGATGTATTTCATGCGGTCACGGCTATTTTAGAGTAGGGAACTGTGCCATGGCGATTATAATTAAGACAGAGGAACAGATTAAGTGTATCCGGGAATCCTGCAGATTGCTTGCTATTGTACATAAGGAGCTGGAAGAGTTCATACGTCCGGGAATATCCACCAGGGAGATTGACATCAAGGGTGATACCCTGATCCGCAAGCTGGGCGGTATTCCGAATTTTCTCCATTATAACGGGTATCCCGCAAGTATCTGTGTGTCCGTAAACGACGAAGTGGTGCACGGCATCCCCAATAAGCGCCACATCCTGCAGGAAGGTGACATTGTCAGTCTGGATGCCGGGTTGATTTACAATGGGTACCATTCCGATATGGCCAGAACGCACGGGGTGGGAAAGATCAGTCCCCAGGCGCAGAAACTTATTGATGTGACCAGGGAAAGCTTTTTTGCGGGTATAAAGATGGCAAAGGCCGGAAATCATCTTTTTGATATTTCCAATGCCATCGCATCCTATGTGAAGCCCTATCATTACGGTATTGTCCGGGAACTGGTGGGACACGGGGTGGGGACAAAGCTTCATGAGGATCCCCAGGTGCCCAATTATGCGCAGATAAAGAGGGGACCAAAACTCAGGCCGGGTATGACACTTGCCATAGAGCCCATGATCAACATGGGGAGGGCAGATGTGGAATGGCTGGAAGATAACTGGACTGTGGTGACGGAGGATGGCTCCCTGTCGGCACATTATGAGAACACCATTCTGATAACGGATGGCGAACCGGAGATTCTGACGGTCTGATTCCGTGAAAACGGGCAGGCTGTGCACCGGAGGAAATGCCCCCGGGGCGGCAGGGAAAGAAACTGCCCCGGAGGGGATTTCCGCGGGATGCGGGAGGAAACCGGGATAGGGGGACAAGATTGAAAATTGAAAATTTTCAATCCCAAGTTTGTGTCTGCGCGGCATCCACAAACTTGACATGCGCAAAAGGACGCGCAGAAATGGGGACAAACATGACAGGACAGCTGGCAACATCAAAGGCCGGACGTGACAAGGGCATACTCTATGTGATTGTTGCGGAGGAAGGTGATTTTCTGTATCTGAGCGATGGACGGCTGAAACCGCCCGAGAGGCCCAAAAGAAAGCGGAGGAAACATATACAGCCCATTAACAGTTTTGTGGATGAGAAGCTGGTTTCCAGACTGCGGAATGGGGAGAAGGTGTATGCGGAAGAGATCAGGTATGCACTGAAACAATATGTACAGCAATCAGGGAACAGCTGAATAGTTATAATTTAAAATGGAGGAAATGTATGTCTAAAAGTGATGTGATCGAAATCGAAGGTACTGTTGTGGAAAAGCTGCCCAACACAATGTTCCAGGTGGAACTGGAAAACGGACACAGGGTGCTGGCGCATATCAGTGGAAAACTCCGTCAGAATTTTATCCGTATTCTTCCCGGAGATAAGGTGACGATGGAACTTTCACCCTATGATCTGTCCAAAGGGCGTATTATCTGGAGAGACAAGTAAAAAAACGTGACATAAAAGAAAAATACCGGAAAATTGAGAAAAAAAGGGGTTGCCAATGGGAACCCCTTGTGTTAGAATATAAAATGGTCTTTTTTGAAAGGAGGGTTTAACGTGAAGGTTAGATCATCAGTAAAGCCAATGTGCGAAAAGTGTAAGATCATCAAGAGAAAAGGACGTATCAGAGTAATCTGTGAGAATCCGAAACACAAACAAAGACAGGGATAATCACCGCTTGCCGTCAGGGTTATACGGCAGGTAAAGTGAGTTCTTGTCCGGTTTATATGTGCGGCTGAACCAGTGCCCTGATGCCGTCAGCGCGGGGGACTGATTATCATAAAACTGGGATAGGGCTTACAGGAGATTACTTCTTGATACCAGGACAGTGGGAGATTTTGAAATGAGGAAATACCTGATTTCAGAATCACGGTGCGCCGTACCCGGAAAAGGCGCGGGCGCGGATGGTCCTGGAAAGATCGGATTGGATCGGATCAGCGTCCGGTTGGGTGTAAACCCCAGTCAATTAGTAACAGGAAATGCGCATAATCAGAGACCAGACAGTGCGCAGAAAGTGGAGGAAATGTAAATGGCTCGTATCGCAGGTGTTGACTTACCTAGAGAAAAACGAATTGAAATCGGTCTGACTTATGTCTATGGAATCGGCAGAACCACCTCTAACAAGATTTTGGCAGAGGCAGGGGTAAATCCCGATACCAGGGTCAGAAATATTACCGATGACGAAGTAAAGAAGATTTCAGAGGCGATTGAGAGGCTGAATGTGACTGTGGAGGGTGATTTGAGACGTGAGATCGCCCTGAACATTAAGAGGCTTCAGGAAATCGGCTGTTACAGGGGTATCCGTCACCGTAAGGGGCTGCCTGTTCGCGGTCAGAACACCAAGAACAATGCGAGAACCCGCAAGGGACCCAAGAGAACCGTTGCAAACAAGAAGAAATAAGGGCAGACAGGTTCCCGGGTAAAAAGTTCCATGTAACTGTAAAATCATGAGAAAGTAGGTTAGTTTAAAAATGGCAAAACAGGTTGCAAAAAAAGTAACGAAGAAGCGTGTCAAGAAAAACGTTGAACGCGGACAGGCACATATCCAGTCTTCTTTTAACAATACGATTGTTACACTGACAGACACAGAAGGAAATGCCTTAAGCTGGGCAAGTGCCGGTGGTCTGGGATTTAGAGGTTCAAGGAAATCTACTCCGTATGCGGCTCAGATGGCTGCAGAGACAGCTACAAAGGCTGCTCTTATACATGGACTGAAGTCCGTGGAAGTATTTGTGAAAGGACCCGGTTCGGGACGTGAGGCTGCCATCAGGGCACTCTCTGCCTGCGGCCTTGAGGTAGTAAGTATCCGGGACGTGACTCCCGTTCCCCACAATGGATGCCGTCCGCCCAAGAGACGCCGTGTATAATCGTACCGGGAAAATCAAATACCCCATTGCAGGCAGCCGCTTGGCTTGCTACTCGTGGGAATAAATAAAATTTGCTGGAGGAAGGTGCTTGTGACGGCACTGTAAACAGACAGGAAAGAAGAGGAAAAGGTAAAATGGCAGTAAATCGTGTACCCGTGTTAAAGAGATGCAGGGCTTTGGGACTGGAGCCCTCCTATCTGGGATATGATAAGAAATCCAAGAGACAGAACGCAAGGGCAGGCAAGAAAATCAGCGAGTATGGCCTGCAGCTGCGCGAGAAACAGAAGGCAAAATTTATTTACGGCGTTCTGGAGAAGCCCTTCCGCAATTATTACAAGAAGGCTGACAGAATGAAGGGAATGACCGGTGAAAACCTGATGATTATGCTGGAGCGCAGGCTTGACAACGTAATTTTCAGGATGGGTTTTGCCAGAACCAGAAGAGAGGCAAGACAGGTTGTAGGCCACAAGCATGTTCTGGTAAACGGCAGGAAAGTCAATATTCCTTCTTATCTGATCAAGGCCGGTGATGTGATTGAGATCACGGAAAACGCAAAGTCCCTGCAGAGATACAAGGATATTGTGGAAGTAACCGGAGGCAGACTGGTGCCTGAATGGATGGATGTGGATATTGAGGGATTGAAGGGAAGCATTAAGAACCTTCCCACCAGAGAGATGATTGATGTACCTGTAGATGAAATGCTTATTGTCGAGTTGTACTCCAAGTAAGCCCTGCTGGCCTCTGAGGTCATACATTTTCCCGAATGGGCAGATGTATGGCTTCGGAGTGCTTGTGTCTTAATACAACGGAAAACAGTATTGGTTTTCTGTTGTAATGCATTACATGAAAAAGGAGGGTATTCGAGTGTTTGAATTTGAAAGACCTAATATTGAGGTTGCCGAAATTTCAGAAGACAAGAAGTATGGCAAGTTTGTAGTAGAACCTTTGGAAAGAGGTTATGGAATCACTCTCGGCAATTCCCTGAGAAGAATTATGCTTTCCTCCCTGCCCGGAGCGGCGGTAAGCCAGATCAAGGTGGAGGGAGTCCTGCATGAGTTCAGCGCCGTACCCGGCATAAAGGAAGATGTGACAGAGATTATCATGAACCTTAAGAGCCTTGCCATCAGGAATAACAGCGAGACCAATGAGGCTAAGACTGCATATGTTGAATACGAAGGCGAAGGTATCGTACATGCTTCTGATATTCAGGTGGATCAAGATATCGAAATTCTGAACCCGGATCTGGTGATTGCCACGCTCAGCGGCAAAGATGCCAAGCTTTACATTGAGCTAACCATCACCAAAGGCCGCGGTTATGTCAGTGCCGAGAAGAACAAACACGAGGATTTACCGATTGGTGTGATTGCAATTGACTCTATTTACACACCGGTTGAAAGAGTAAATGTGACAGTGGAGAATACCCGCGTGGGTCAGATTACAGATTATGATAAGCTGACACTCGATGTTTATACGAACGGAACCCTGGTTCCGGACGAGGCTGTGAGTCTTGCCGCAAAAGTATTAAGTGAGCATTTGAGTCTTTTTATTGATTTGTCCGAAAACGCCAAGACTGCAGAAGTCATGGTGGAAAAAGAGGACGACGAGAGAGAGAAGGTTCTTGAGATGAGTATCGATGAACTGGAGCTTTCCGTCCGTTCCTTTAACTGTCTGAAGAGGGCAGGCATCAATACGGTGGAAGAGTTGTGCAACCGGACTTCCGAGGATATGATGAAAGTCCGTAATCTTGGCCGCAAGTCACTGGAAGAAGTGCTGGCCAAGCTGAAAGAACTGGGGCTTCAGCTGAATCCCAGTGAAGAGTGAGATCCTCCCGGGCCTGGGATGCATTCCGGGTCAGATAAGATTCACTCTGTGGAACGTTTTGAAAAAGGATATTCCGTGGGTGATAAATCCAAAGAGTTCACCCATGGTTCATCTCTCATATAGGCTGTGAAATCAGCCGGCATTCGGTAAGTAAGTCCAAAGAGCGTGGCCGGATGTACCATGAAAGGAGAAAGGAAAAGGAATCATGGCAAAGTACAGAAAATTAGGCAAAACATCTTCTCAGAGAAAGGCACTTTTGAGAAACCAGGTGACAGCGCTGCTGCATCACGGAAAAATCGTCACAACAGAGGCCAGGGCCAAGGAAGTCAGAAAGATTGCCGAAGGCCTGATTGCAATGGCGATTAAGGAGAAGGATAATTTCGAGACCGTGAAAGTTACCGCGAAAGTTCCCGTAAAGGACAAGGACGGGAAACGTGTGAAAGAAGTGGTAGATGGCAAGAGAGTTACCCAGTTTGAGATGGTGGAGAAGGAAATCAAGAAGGATCTGCCCAGCAGGCTTCACGCAAGGCGTCAGATTCTCAGAGTCTTGTATCCTGTTGTGGAAGTTCCCAAGGAAGCAGCCGGAAGAAAGAGAAACACCAGGGAAGTTGACCTGGTGGCAAAGATGTTTGACGAATATGGGACAAAGTATGCCGACCGTAAGGGCGGCTACACCAGAATTATCAAGATTGGTCCCCGTAAGGGCGACGCAGCGATGCAGGTCATTCTGGAATTAGTATAATTGCAGCAATCAGGAGCCAATGTGTAAAGCATTGGTTCCTTTTTTACGCGGGGTGTAAGGCACAGAAGGGGATATGGAAAGGATCCGCTTTGTCATATGCGCCCTGCAGGGCGGGTAGCCCCAGCCAATGAAAGGTGGGTGGTGGGAATGAAACTGTTCCAATATGAAAGAGAAGACATTAAAAAAACACTGAATATGGCCTGGCCGGCGATTCTGGAATCTTTTTTTGCCGCATTTGCGGGCCTGGTGGACTCCCTGATGGTCAGTTCCCTGGGATATCATGCCGTGGCGGCCGTGGGACTGACCACACAGCCCAAATTCATGGGGCTTTCCCTTTTTATTGCCGCCAATGTGTCCATATCGGCCCTTGTGGCCAGACGGAACGGGGAGGGGAAAAGGGAGGAGGCAAACAGGATCTTTTCCACTTTTCTGGTATTTATCGTGACCATGGCCGTGCTTCTGAGCGTTCTGCTGGTATTGTTTGCGGATCCCATTATCCGTCTCTGCGGATCGGAGGAAATGACTCATGACAGCGCCGTACTGTATTTTAAGATTATCATGGGAGGAATGATTTTTAACTGTGTCCAGCTGGGGGTCAATTCCGCACAGCGGGGAGCGGGGAATACCCGGATTACCATGCGTACCAATCTGGTGTCCAACACGGTGAATATTGTTTTTAATTATCTGCTGATTCAGGGGAATCTGGGATTTCCGGCCCTGGGCATCCGGGGAGCCGCCCTGGCCACGGTTCTGGGGACTGTGGTTTCCAGTGTGATGAGTGTGATGTCTGTGTGGAAAAGTGATACTTTTATCAGTATTCCGTACATATTAAAAGAGAAGATAAAGCCTGCCCTGGAGGCCCTGAAGAATATCATCAAAGTGGGTTACAGTGTGTTCGCGGAACAGCTGCTGATGCGGGTAGGTTTTATGATGACTGCCATCATGGCTGCGGACCAGGGAACTTCTGCCATGGCGGCCCATCAGGTGGGCATGAATATTATGGGACTGTCATTTTCTTTCGGGGATGGGCTGCAGGCCACGGCGGTTGCGCTGATCGGATACAGCCTGGGCGCAAAACAGCCGCAGAAAGCCAGGGATTATGGGCGTACCTGCCGGATGATAGGAGGGCTGATCTCCATTGTGCTGGCCTTTGTATATTTCTTTGGGGCCGGGCTTCTGATGAGGATGTTTTTTGCGGAAGAAGAGATTGTATCCATTGGAGTCAGCATCATGCATGTGATTATATTCGTGGTGATTCTGCAGATTGCCCAGGTTATTTACATGGGCTGTCTGAGAGGGGCAGGAGATACCTTGTACACGGCCGCCGCTTCCACCATCAGCGTCACCATTATGAGAACTTTGGGATCCTTGTTCTTCGGCTATGTGCTGCAGATGGGGATTGTGGGAATCTGGCTGGGGGTCGTGGCAGACCAGCTGTCCCGTTTTCTTTTCGCCAGCATACGGTTCCGGAAAGGAAAATGGACGGAGATCAAAATTTGAGGAAAAAAGGAAAAACAAGGGCCGCAGCCGTTCAGGAGTCTGTCTGAACGGCTGCGGCTTTCTGGAAATGCTGGTAATCTTTTACACTGTTCCAGTTGCCGCCCCAGGTAAAGCCGTGCTGGAGAAATAACTTATAGCAGAGATCGTCTTCGTTAATCTTATAGGGAAAGCTGGAAGAACGGTCGGCATAAGCCTGGGCAGAGGCGGGAGATACTTTCTGGGAGCCATCTTTTTCATAGGTAATGTAGGGATTATAAAAAGGATTGACGTCAACGGCGAGGCCCAGTGCATGTTTGGACAGATGACTGCTTCCTTCCACCAGGCGGTAATTAAAGCAGGAAGTATTATTGTCTGCCATGGAGGCATTGTCATCGCCATCATATTCGTCGATGAGCAGTACTTTTTCCAGCTGATATTCATTGCGGTACAGCTCATAAAATATTTCCACCAGATCCTGGGCAATCAGCTCATTGCAGACCAGTTCCCCTTCTACAGGATTTCCCTCAAAATCATAGTGCAGAATGTGCACATAGCGCAGTTCCTGAAAGGTGATTTCCGGCTGGAAACCGCCTTCTCCGCTGTGGTCGGAGGGATAGGAAATCCCGGTCATGTAACGCCGCAGGTTATCGGAGAGGGGTTCATAGTAGAAACCCTCTTCCAGCAGGACGCGTTCTTCCAGGAAGGTATCACCGTTTAAAGAGGCGCCCGTGAGCCTGGAGACGGTTTCCTGGTTCTCCCGGGAAGGAGAGGACTCTTCCCGGGGAGGTTCCGTGGAAGAAGGCATCCCGGTTCCGGCCGGAGAGTCCGGGGAGGGCATGGGGGTTTCTTCCCGGAGCCCGGGGGAGGAAGTCCCTTCCTGGGGAAAGCGGGTGGCAGAGGGGGACTCCTGATCCTTGGAGGATTCATGGGCCTGTGTTTTTCCGTTTTGTTCGGCGTACTCTGCCAGGCTTAGGGAGTTTCTTCCCATAAATCGGCTCAGGCCTCCGGCTATAACCACGATGGCTGCCAGAATGACAACCATTTTGATGATTTTCATTTTATCCATGTGGATTCCTCTTTCCTTTCAATTGTTGCCCACAGACGGCACCTGGAGCGTGTGCCCAATTGTCTGCCGAGGGTACTTGTCTAGGATAACACAGAGGTGTTTTTTTGTAAATCGGATTTCTTCTGCCGGCCATATATTGCTTTCGGGTATTTTTCAAAAGGAGCCGGGGGTGGAAGGGATGTGCCGGGGAAGAAAATGAAAAAGTTACTTGACATAATATCATCAATGACTTACTATGTACTTAGCAATACTAAGTATATAAAATGGTTATGGAACGAAAGTGGTTTTCCTGAAAAATGTGATGCTGAAAAGAAAAGGCGGTAGGAGATTGAAGCAAAAGTATGAGCAGCAGATGAAAAAGGGAGTTCTGGAGATGCTGGTACTCCGGCTTCTCACGGAAAAGGAAAAGTACGGTTATCAGCTGATCTGTGAACTGAAGGAGAAAAGTGACGGCATGTTTCATCTCAGGGAAGGAACTTTGTATCCTCTTCTTTACCGTATGGAAGATGACGGCCTGGTGATAAGCAGATGGAGTGAGCCGAAGGGGAAAGAGGTTTCCAAGAAATATTACCGGTTGTCAAAAGAGGGGGAGGAGACGCTGGGGGGCCTGAAGGAACTGTGGAATATATTTTCGGGAACCGTGGATGGGATCCTGAAGTGAGGCCGTTGGAGGGCTGTGGACCGGGTCCGGAGAGTGAAGGAAGGTTGATTGGGAAATGCCCCGGGCGGGTGGATAGGAACCGTAAAGCAGGTGTGGAACGGGATATTGCAGGAGGTGCTGGATATGACAGAGGGAAGATTATGGGGATTTGCGCTGTGGATGGCTGGAGGCGGCTTGTTTTTTGTGCTGGGCCTGGCGGCGTTTGTTTCAAAAAAGGCGGTAGGGTTCTGGGCCAATATAAAAACGGTCCCCATGAAAGACAAAAAGGGATATAACCGTGCAGTGGGGAAATTATGGATTGTATACGGCATCGTATTCATGCTTCTGGGAATTCCCCTTCTTTGGGAACATAATTCCATGTGGATTATCATTTCGGTTTTGGGGGTTCTGGCAGAGAGCATAGCTGCCATGGCAGTGTATCTGCTGGCGATACAGAGTAAGTATGAAAAGGAAGAAGGCAACTGAAACCGGACAGAATACCGGAGGCGTGGAAAGGGCCAGAACCAAAGCGGAAGGGATGAGAAGATGACGAAGCAGGAATATATCAGACAGGTGACAAAGCAGCTGCAGTGCGCCAGGGCACGGAAAAAGGAGATTCAGAGACAGCTGGATTCCCATATCGAGATTGCATTGAGCGAAGGGCGGCAGCTGGAGGAGATTCTGGCAGAAATGGGAGATCCGCAGGCACTTGCCCGGGAGTTTAACGAAAATATGGAGGAGAGCGGGAAAAAGAGGGCTGCCAGAGGAAAGATCCTTCCTTTGGCGGCGGGAATTGTGTTGCTTGCGGCGGCCCTGGCGGGAGGCTGGCTTTACTGGGCTATGCCCAAAGGGAGGGATATCCATAGCAGTAAAATATTTGACGCCGGGCAGGTACAGTCGGCGGCGGAGGAGATGATCCTGCTTTTCAGCCAGGAAGACTATGATTCCCTGGAGAACTATATGTCGGAAGAACTGCGGGAAGTACTGGAAAAGACGCCCCTGGAGACCCTGCGGCCGGTGGTGGGTGATGACTGGGGGAGTTTTTGCAATTTTGGCAATATTTATATGGCAGAGATTTCGCAGAAGGGAAAATCCTATGCCGTCGTACAGATGAACGCGTCTTATGACAATGTCAGTGTGGGATTTACCCTCACATTCGGTGAGGGGATGCAGCTTGTGGGTTTTTATTTCAAATAAAGCCGCTCTCACTGACTGATCTGGCCGGTACTGTTTTTCCGGGAGGTGCACATGGATAAGGCATTTGGAAAATACAGGTTTTGAGAAGGTGAGAGTGGCTGAAAAGCAGACCGAAAAGACGAAACTGTAAGTCCTTGTATGGGAAAGGACGAAAATAGGGTGGGGACTCTGGGGCAGAATCATATGTACGGCAGAGTGCGTCCTGATGATTCTGCCCATGGTTCCCACCCAGAGGGCATGAAAGAAAAGCGTTTAGAGGAACAGCTTTTTTGTCATATCCATTCTGTCCGCGATTTTGACGCCGAAAGGACAGCGGCTTTCACAGCTTCGGCAGCCGATGCAGGCATCCGCACTGGCAGACAGCTGGCTGTAATGGGCTTTCAGGCTGTCCGGCACTTTATCCTGCATCACTGCCAGGTCATAGAACTTATTCACCATGGCAATGTCAATGCCTGCAGGACAGGGGGCGCAGTGGCCGCAATAAGTGCATTGTCCGTAATAGCCGTGGCGCGGCGCTTTTGCCAGAATGCCGGCATAATTTTTTTCTTCCATGGAGGCGGTTTCGTAAGCAACCGCCGCATCCACATGCTCGGGGGTGTCGAAGCCCACCATGATGCTGGCCACAGCCGGTCTTGTGAGCGCGTAGTGGATGCACTGTACAGGAGTCAGGGCCACGCCGAAGGGCGATCTTTCCGGGGAAAACAGGCGTCCGCCCGCATAGCCCTTCATGACGGTGATGCCAACCTGGTTCTGTTCACAAAGCTTGTAAAGTTCTGCCCGTTCCGGGGCAATTCCCCCCAGTTTTTCATCATAGTTGTCCGCAAAATAATCATCAAGGTTTTCGGTGGCAGGAAGCATGTCAAAGGCCGGATTGGCACTGAAAAGAATCATCTCGATGACATCGCTTTGGGCGGCCAGTTTTCCCACGGCCGGATTATGGGTGCTGAGACCGATGTGGCGAATGCGGCCCTGGGCTTTTAATTCTCTTACATACCGGAAAAATTCCCCATCCATGATTCTGTGAAATTCAGCGGGTTCGTCCACGAAATGAATCATACCCAGGTCTATGTAGTCTGTCCGGAGCCTGTCAAGCAGATCCTGAAAAGCCGCTTTTACCTGGGGAAGTTCCCTGGTGCGGACATACTGGCCATTCTGCCAGGTGGAGCCGATATGTCCCTGTATGAACCATTTTTCACGTCTTCCGGCAAGGGCCTTTCCGATATTGGAACGCACATTTGGCTCCGACATCCAGCAGTCCAGAATATTAATTCCCTGTTCTTCGCATCGGCGCACCACCTGGCAGACTTCCTCCGTGTTGTGGCGTTCCAGCCATTCTCCGCCGAGGCCGATCTCGCTGACTGCAAGCCCGGTTTTTCCTAATTTCCGATATCGCATAGTCTTTTCCTCCTATTTGGCTGGCGGCTGACATGAAAGAGCGCGAAGCCCTCTTTGCTTACAGCAGCCATATTTCACTGATCAGAGTCATTATAACATGCCCGGGAAGAATAAGTCCATATTCGTTTTGCAGGCAGAGCCACGGAACTGATACACTGATAATAATTCACATGGACTGCAGAATGGTTATGTGTCCTTTACAGATTGTTTTTTCTGTTATATTCTGTTATAGTATTTTTAATGCATCAAAATGAAAATTATCTCTTATTTCGGAATTGTGTACCCGTCGGAAAATGACAGATCATGATTTCATAATCTGACTAAGCTGGAAATAACTTCTCGGAATCTCAATGAATGTGATTCTAACTGAAAATTGACAACTGAA
>OFGH01000597.1_pt1 | contig 30915 bp, 27 predicted proteins | sample 1521721 | NCBI WGS metagenome assembly OFGH01 (sample SAMEA3504132, study PRJEB24116) | mouse gut metagenome | biome: mouse gut; feature: mouse-associated habitat; material: faeces | place: Denmark | collected 2011
TTTTGGTAAAATAATGCTATTATTTTACCGGAGGACTGCTGGGTTGTAAAATGGGGTGGGGCGGATGGGGGATGGGAAACACTGCGGAGGATTTACCTTGTGTCGCGGCAGAAATTTTTATCCCGCAGGCTGTTGCAGCTGCTTATCCCTTTAATTCCTTCTATACCAAAGCCAACACACAGCTTCACAGGCAAATTATCTGTGAGGCTGTGTGTTTTGTTATCTAATCCATAAAAGTCCGCACTCTTCCCTCTTGCATCCCGTTTCTATTTGCCCAAAAAAATCCTTCCCTAAGCCTCCAAAAACCGCCAAATTCCAGATATGGAAATCCACCAAAAAGCAAGGGTAATTTTGGCCGATTTTCTGTTGGAATAGTCTAACTTTCGGAAAAAATGTTTGTAAAGTCTGCGGATTGAAAAGAAAGCTCCTGAATGCTACAATCATATCACGCCAATAAATTCTATATTTAGACAAATAATTCCATATGTGGAAAATTTAGGGGGCGAAAAATTGATTTTTGATAAAGAAAGAGCAACTGCACGCTGTCAAAAACTGGGAAATTACAGCTCCCTGAAGGCCCTACAGATTTTGGAGACCCTCTCCCACAGCCGCAGCTGCTTGGGAATCACCGAGCTGAGCACAGCCACCAACCTTAGCGCCAGCACAATCCATCGGATTCTGCAAGAGCTGGTGGAAACCGGTTACGTGGCAAAAAATGAGGAGCGGAAATACCGTTTGGGGTTTGACGCCATGGCCTTGGGGATGCGGATGCAGGCCTCTGACTTTATGGTAGAGGTAGCGGAAAAGGAGATGCGGCGGCTGAATGACCTTTCCACCGAAACCATCCATCTTATCGCTCTAAATCAGTACCAGGGCATCTACATCGCCAAGCTGGAGGCTAAAAACCAAATCGGCCTGCGCTCCCGTGTGGGGTGGAACCTCCCCCTCCACTGCACCGGCGGGGGGAAGGCGGTTCTAGCCAACCAAAGCGAGGAGTGGCTGCGGGCCTATCTGAAAAACGAGCCTCGCAAGCGTTTTACCGAGCGCACCTTTGTGGAAGAAGCGGCGCTGCTAGAAGAACTGGCACGGATTCGCGCCCAGGGCTACGCCCTGGATAACCGGGAGCACCACGCCGATGTGGTCTGTGTGGCGGCCCCCATCTTCTCCGCCGAGCATAAAGCCCTTTGCGCCATTGGAATTTCTGCGCCAGATTACCGCTTTCCTTTGGATAAGGCTATCTCCCTTGCGGACGAAGTAATGGCTAGCGCCGCAGCGGTGAACCGCCGCCTTCAGCAGTAATATACAGAAAGGATGTATCCCATGGAATTACAGTATAAGAACCCCCGGTACCGCAGCGGCAGGGTGGTAAATGGCCTGACCATGGCAGGACCCAGGGCACATCTGCGGGGGATGGGTCTTTTGAATGAAGAGCTGGCGAAGCCCTTTATTGGGGTCATCAACACCTTCAATGAAATGCACCCAGGCCATATTCATTTGGATACCTTGGGGCAGCTGGTGAAGGATGGCGTTCGGGAAGCCGGGGGCATCCCCTTTGAAATGAGCACCCTTTCCCTCTGCGATGGCTTTGCCCAGGGCCATGTGGGAATGTGCCATGTGCTCCCCAGCCGGGAGCTTATTGCCGATTCCATTGAATGCTACGCCGGAGGGCATCAGTTGGACGGTTTGGTGCTCATCGGGGGATGCGATAAAATCGTTCCTGCCATGGTTATAGCGGCCTTGCGGGTAAACATCCCTGCTATCCTGGTGACCGGAGGTCCTATGATGCCCGCCCAGTACAAGGGGGAATCTTATGCCACCTATCAGCTAAAGGAAATGACAGGTAAACTTCTGCGGGGGGAACTTAGCCAGGAGGAATACGAGTATATGGAGGGGCTTATGAGTCCCGGCCCCGGCTCCTGTGCCATGATGGGAACAGCGAATTCTATGTCTATTGTGGCAGAAGCCTTGGGGCTCACCATGCCTGGCAGCGGCTGCGCCCACGCGGTGACAGGCAAACGCAAGCGGATTGCCAAAGCCAGCGGTCTGCGGATTGTGAAGCTGGTGGAAGAAAACGTCTGTCCCAGGGATATCGTCACCCAGGAAATGCTGGAGCTGGCGGTGCGTGTGGGGATGAGTGTAGGTGGTTCCACCAACCTTACCCTCCATATACCCGCCATCGCCCACGAAGCAAGGCTCTCTATGCGCCTGGAGGAGATGGGGAAACTTAGCGCCACCACCCCGACTCTTGTGAAATGCAAGCCCTCTGGCCCCCATACCCTGTGGGACCTGGAGCAGGCGGGGGGCGTGGGAGCGGTGCTGCAAGCCTTAGACGGCCTTGTGAATCTGGACCAGATGACAGTGAACGGTCACACCCACCGGGAGAACACTGCGGCAGCGGAATGGAGCCGCAAGATTGTGCGGCCAGTGGAAAACGCTTACAGCTCCCAAGGCTCCCTGGTGGTGCTGAAGGGGAACCTTGCCCCGGAGGGGTGCGTAGTGAAGCAAACAGCTGTAGTGGAAAAAATGCGCCGTCACAGCGGCCCGGCCCGCTGCTTTGAATGTGAAGAAGCCGCGGTGGAGGCCATTTTGGAAGGTAGGATACACCATGGGGATGTTCTTATTATCCGTGGAGAGGGACCCCAGGGAGGCCCTGGCATGCGGGAACTCCTCACCTGTACCGCCACCCTTGTGAGCATGGGCTACGCCGAATCGGTGGCTCTGGTAACTGACGGGCGCTTTTCCGGCGCTACCAGGGGACCCTGCATCGGTCATGTCTCCCCAGAGGCCAGCCGCGGTGGTCCCATCGCCGCAGTGCAGAATGGGGACATCATCGAAATTGACATTGACAAGGGGCGGCTGGAGGTGCATTTAAGCGAGAAGGAGCTGCGGGAGCGCTTGGAGGGTCTGGGGGCTTTTGTCCCAAAAGTGACCGAAGGCTATCTGGCCCGCTACGCCCGAAGCGTCTCCCCCGCCAGCCGGGGAGCGGTGCTGGAGTAGCTTATTGCAGGAAGAAACAAAGGAGTTGAGGCTTTGAAGCAGGTGGGCTTGATGAAGGGAATCACTGCACCGCTGCTGACCCCCTTTCAAAGGGATGGTCAGGTGGACTACGCCGGTTACACCCGTCTGGCAAGCTATGTCACCCGTTCGGGCGCCCACGGGGTGTTTGTGGGGGGAACAACGGGGGAATTTGTAAATCTCACTCTCCGGGAGCGGATGGGTCTGCTGGAGGCCGCCCAACGAGGGCTGGAAAAGGAGGCGCGGGTGATGTGCAACATCACCGCCATGAACTTGGAGGATCTGCGGCTTTTGGCGAACCACGCCAGAGAAAGCGGGGTGGACGCGGTCTCGGTGACTGCCCCTTATTACCACCGGTACGACGCCCGCGCTTTGAGGGACTATTTCTGCCAAATTGCGGAACTGGCGAAGGGGTTGCCTCTCTACCTCTATAATATCCCTGGCATGACCGGCAATCCCATCCCCCCGGCGGTATTGGGGGAGGTACTCCAGCGATGTCTCAATGTGGTGGGCCTTAAGGACAGCAGCATGGATCTTATGACGCTGCTGGAGTACCAATGTGCGGCAGAAGGATGCGGTCTGGTGCTTCTCACCGGCAACGACGCCCAGGTACTTACCGCTTTGCAAAGCGGAGCGGATGGCGGGGTAATCGCTATGGCAGGGATTTTTCCAGCTCTTTGCCGTCGCATCTGGGAGGGGTTTTGGGCCAATAATCTGGAGGAAGCCCGCGCCGCCCAAAAAACTGTGCTGAAGCTGCGGGAGCTGGCCCGGCGGGTGATGCCCGTGATGGGCCATAAGGCCATGATGGAGGAGCTGGGATTTCCCATGGGAGCCGCCCGCTTTCCCATGCGGGAATTGACGGAATCGGAGCGACGGACCATCCAGATTGGACTGAAGGAGCTGGGACTGCTCCCGGAAAAAAGGGAGGAATAGGCATGAAATCCAGAATCAACGACCGAATCTGTGCCATCGTCTTTTTGGTGTTTGGGGCTGCCCTGTTTTTCAGCGTCCCTTTCTTTACCGAGGCCGCCAAGTACGATCCCATTGGCAGCCGTTTTTTCCCTTATGCCATCGCGGTCTGCACCCTGGTGGTGGCGGGACTGCTGCTGGCAGATACCTTCTTTGCCCAAAAATACCGGGAAAAAGACTGTCAGGAACCACCCTTCCGGCTCAATATTCGGGATAACCTCCGTACCCTCCTCTTTTGCATTGTGCTGCTGGGCTCCATCCTGCTCATTGAAAAGGTCCATTTTCTGGCAGGGGCCTTTGTAATGCTCACTGCCATGCTGCTCCTCTGCGGGGTAAGAAAGCCCCTGCGGTACGTTATCATCTACAGCTGTGCCGCCATTGCATATTTTGTATTCGCCCAATACTTCAACGTCCGAATCTAGAAAGGGGGAAGACGGATGTTTTTAGAAGCAGCTACCCATCTTTTTACCCTCCAAAATTTGCTGCTCCTAAGTCTGGGGGTGGCGGTGGGAATCATCTTCGGCGCCATTCCAGGGCTGTCCTCAGTTATTGGTATCACCCTGCTGCTGCCTATCACCTATTCCCTGGATATCTATTCCAGCCTTTGTGTCCTTATTGGCGTCTATTGCGGCGGGATTTACGGAGGTTCCATCACCGCCATCCTTATTGATACGCCAGGGGCTCCAGCTTCTGCCTGCACCATGATGGACGGCCATCCCATGGCTAAAAACGGCAGGGCCGGGATGGCCCTAAGCATCGCCCTGCGGGCCAGCTTCATCGGCGGCATTGTAAGCGTTCTCCTGCTGGTTCTTTTGGGCCCAACCCTTGCCAGAGCGGCCTTGCAGTTCGGCCCGGCGGAGATGTTCGGCCTTTGCCTCATCGGTCTAACGGTAATTCCCAGCGTGGTGGGAGATAATCCCAAAAAGGGCTTTCTGGCGGCGCTGCTGGGGCTGTTTGTCACCGTCATCGGCGGGGACGCCTTCTCTGGCCTTACCCGGATGACCTTCGGCATCGGCGCCCTGCGGGGCGGCATTAACCTGGCCCCTACGATGATTGGTGTCTTTGCCTTCTCCCAGGTCATCAAAAAGGTGTTCCAGGCGGGGCAGCCCGATTCCACCGCCCAGGACTTCACACGGCAGACCTACCCCTGGCGGAGTCTCTTTTCCCACTGGAAGATGCTGCTGAAATCTATCCTGCTGGGCACCGGCATTGGCGCTATTCCAGGCACCGGTCCCTCCCTGGCGGCCTTTGTGGCCTATAACTCCGCTAAGAACGCCTCGCGGCAGCCAGAAAAATTCGGCACTGGCTGCGAAGAGGGGATCATCGCGCCGGAAAGCGCCAACAACGCGGTAACCGGGGCGGCCTTCATCCCGCTCCTCTCTTTGGGTATCCCTGGAGATACCGCAACGGCGGTGCTGGCGGGGGCCATGACCATTGCCGGGGTGGCCACCGGCCCCACCTTCTACAGCACCAATGGTCCTTTAGCCTATTCCATTATGGGAATACTGCTCCTTGCCAATGTTTTAATGCTGCTCCAGGCCTCTGTGCTCACCAAGGTCTTTGCCCGCATCGCCGTGGTGCCCACCGAAATCCTCTTTCCCGTGGTGGGGGTGTTCTGCATCCTGGGGGCCTATTCTTCCAGCAACTCCATGTTCGATGTTTGGATGATGGTGGTCTTTGGCATGATTGGCTTTTTCATCTTTGATAAATTCGGCATCCCCAAAGCCCCTTTCATCATCGCCCGCATCTTGGGCTCTATGGCAGAGGTGAACCTGCGCCGGGCTTTGCAGATGTCCCCCAACGGAGCCGCCATCTTTTTTACCCGGCCCATCGCCCTGCTCTGTATCGCTATCAGCCTTGCAACCATTTTCTATCCCCTCTGGAAGAACCGGAAAAAGCGTGCGTCTGCACAGTGAAAATTAAAAACAGGAGGCTTGAACCAACATGAAACGATGGATTGCTTTTTTACTCTGTGTTGCCATGACCCTTTCCCTGGCGGCCTGCGCCAAGGACACCCCCGTATCTCCCGCCACCTCCCAGCCTGCCGCCCCCAGCGGCAACAGCGTGGAAGAGCCTGCGGGAACTGATTTCCCCACTGCCCCCATCACCTTGGTGTGTCCCTGGAAGGCTGGCGCCGGCGCGGATACCATCTGCCGGATGTTCGAGAGTATGGGGCAGGAGTACTTTGGGGTTCCCATTGTGGTGGAAAACCAGGATGGCGCCGCCGGAGTAACCGCTACCGTCAACTACCTGAACGGAGCCAAAAACGATGGCTACACTGTGCTTTTTAACAATGGCGGCGTATTCACCAGCAAATCCCTGATGGATGTGGTGGAATACTCCATTGATGACTTCCAGCCTATCTGCGGCATTGTAAAGGATGTCAATGTACTTATTGTCAGCTCCAAGCTGGGGGTCTCCACCTTTGAAGAATTCATCAAAAAGTATTCCGGCACTGGAGAGAGCCTTCTTATTGGCTGCGCCACCGCGGGCATTCCTCACATCTGCATGGCCCAGCTCTTCCAGCAGGCCAATGTCACCTATACCCAGGTGGCCTATAACGGGGCCTCGGAAATCACCACCGCCCTGCTGGGAGGCCATGTGGATGCTATCTGCATCGGCACCTCGGAGATCGGGGCGGTGAAGGACACAAAGGACGCTGTGATTCTTACCGCTTTTGCGGACAAGACTCCCCAGGTTGCAGGGCTGGAGGATGTCCCTCCTGTCACCAAGTTCGGCTACAATGTGGATACCTGCGTGTGGCGGATGCTGCTGGTGCAGAAAGGCACTCCGGATGAGGTTCTCGATATCCTGTACAACGGTTTCACCAAGATGATCCAGGACCCCCGGTTTGAGAGTTTTGCCACCGAAAATGGCCTGATGATTGACATCAAGACGCCGGAGCAGGTGACAGCGGCTGTCCATGAGGAGCTGGACGCTATGATTCCCGTTTTCGAGGAGCTGAAGCTGGGCCGGTACGCCGACAAATAAAACGGCGGCCCCGCGCCCCCTTTCCGGAAGGAGTGTTTAAAATGGAGCAAAAGAATATCCTGGTCTTTATGAGCGACCAGCACGCCCCAAAGATGTCTAGCTACCTAGGGGGACTGGCCCGCACCCCTACCCTGGAAAATATGGCGGAAAGAGGTATGAGTTTTGACGCCGCCTATACCGCCTGTCCCCTCTGTGTCCCCGCCCGAATGGCGTTCCTCTCTGGACGGCTTCCTTCCCGAACGGGGATTCTGAACAACTTCACCGTGCTGCCAGATACCACCCCCACCATTGCCCACGCATTTTCTGCGGCGGGGTACGAGACGGTGCTGGCGGGCCGGATGCACTTTGTGGGAGAGGACCAGCGCCACGGCTTCCACCACCGTTTGGTGGGAGACATCACCAGCCCGGAGTGGAAGCCCTCCAGGCCGCTGCTGGAAAAGCTGCGGGGCCCCTTCATCAAGTGCTTTGATGAATTGGGCAGCACCCAAATCATTGGCGGTGGCGGCTCCCCGGTGCAGGACTACGACCAGCAGGTACTCTTCGCCGCTTTGGACTGGCTCTCCCGTCCCCACGAAAAGCCCCAATTTGTAGTGGTGGGCACTTACGGCCCCCACTTCCCCTATGTAGCACCAGAGGAACTATACCGGTACTACCGGGAGCGGGTCTCCCTTCCGGCTGGCTTTCTAAACCCGCCGGACTACCTGGACCCCACTGCCAAAATCCGGCTGGCGCGCTCCTCCAGGGATCCAGAGACCGCTTTGCGGGCCCAGGCCGCCTACTGCGGGATGATCGAGCAGGTGGATGGGTATATCGGAGCTGTCCGCTCCGCCTTCTGGGATTATTGCAAAAGAACCGGGGAAAGCGGGGTCTTCCTTTACACCTCCGACCACGGGGACCAGTGCGGAGAGCGGGGCCTCTTTGGCAAGATGTCTTTCTTTGAAAGCTCCGCCCGCATCCCTCTGCTCATAGAGGGGGACGGCATCCCCCAGGGTGTGCGGCGGACCGAACCGGTGAGCCTGCTGGACCTGCTGCCCACCCTATGCGGCCTGGCCCATGCGTCCCCGCCGCCTTGCCAAGACGGGGAAGACATACTGTCTGGGGAGATTCCTAATGACAGGGCTGTTATCTCGGAGATGTACGGGATTTTCGGCGCGCCAGGAAAATTCCCAGAGGTGGCGTCGATGAACTCCCTCTCCCGAATGGTGAGGAAAGGCCGGTATAAGTACATCACCCGCAGGGGCTTTGAGGACTGGGACCTGCTCTTCGACCTGGAAGAAGACCCTGGTGAAAGCCGGAATATTCTGCCGGAGGAGCCGGAAATCGCCGCCGCCCTAAAAAAGGAGCTGACGGCTTTGCCCGGTCCAGATGAAGTGAAGGAGACACAGCTGGTCAACGCCCAAATCTATGATTTTATGCAGCTGGCCCAGCGTCCCAGCGAAAAGCTGCTGGCGGAATTTTGGACCGGTACAAAACCGGAAAATCTGGAGCTGCCGGTTGTTCAATAAAGGAGGGGACGGAGATGCGGACGGTCAACGTAATGCTCAAGCCGGTCAGCGTGGGAGTCTCCTTTAAAGTCTTTTTTGCATATGCTGCACCCAGGCTGGAGCTAATTTGCAAGGAGCTGGCAACGGGAAAAATTTAAAACACAAGGCGGCGGGGATTTTTCCCTGCCGCTGCTTAATTTTCCGAAAATAATTCCTACCCCTTCTCCTCCAGCCGTACCGAAAGCATCGTCGCCGCGTTTTTCTCCACGCCGTTTAGGATAAACCCCGCCAGGTCGCAGGCGTAAAGCTCCCCCGCCACCTTCAGGCCCTTTTCCCGGATATATCCTTCCAGGGCGTCATACCCCTCCGAAATATCCCAGCGGCCCCGGCAGCAGAGATACAGATAATTTCCCGCAGGCTTCTCCCGGTAGTAAGGGAGGTCCGTCTTCTCCTTGATGCGGATGTAAAGGTGGCTGATGGCAGCGGGGCCAGGCTGCGGGCCGGGAAGATGAATAGCCCCCAGCTGAAAATCGGTTTGCAGCTGGTACTGCTGGCAAAGGGTCCGGCAGCGCTCCAGCACAGCAACCAGCATGTCCTCCCCGGCGGCGGGGGATATTTCCTGCTCCAGCTCCTCCACCGGGAGGGCCAGCAGGTGCTCCCGCCGGAACCAGGCTCTGCGGGGGAGCATGTCCGGAGCCGTCCCCAGCTCCAGGTTCCGGACCATGTTGGAAAGTATAAAGTCCATCTTCTCCAGCTTCTGCCGCTCCTCTGCCACTCTTTCTTGCTGGAGCCGCAGCTGGACCAGTATCTCGGCTGTGTCCTGCCTTTGAAGGCAGCGGCGTATCTCCTTTAGGGGCGTCCCAGTCTGCCGGAAAATCGCAATGGCGTAAAAATCGTAAAACTGCCCGGCGTCGTAGTAGAAGTAGTTGTTTTCACCCCGGTGGGCAGGCAATAGCAAACCCAGATCCTTATAATGCCGCAGCGTCTCCTTGGTAGTGCCGCAAAAGGCGGCGAAGGCCCCAGAGGTGAGCCAGCTTTTGGGACGGTCCATAAAAAATCTACCTCCAAAATGAAAATCCCTCTTGACTGTGTGGTTACCACATCGTATAAGATACCTCCTGGAAGGTATTTTTGCAAGTCCCACCGGCAAAATAAAGGATAATTCAGGAGGATAAGAATATGGAATTTGCGTGCAGCAGCTTTTCGTGGGAAACAAAGGACGGACGGCATCTGCTGGGCCGCACCTACGACCAGTTTGGGGACCTGGCGGCCAACCGTGTAATCGGGGTGCCCCCAGGGGCGGGATGCTCCCCGTCCCTCCACCCAGAGGGAGAGGCACCGTCCGGGCGGTACGCCTACACCGGGATGGCGGTGCTGGGCTTCGGGGAGCCGATTCTGGTGGATGGAGTCAATGCCGCCGGGCTGATGGGGGCGCTTCTCCACTACCCGGAGTACGCAGTTTACCCGAAAAAAGCGGAGCCTGAAAAAACCGCTGTCCACCCCGGCCGTCTTCTGGCCTGGCTCCTCTGCCGGTGCGCCGGGGTCCGGGAGGCGGTGGAGGCCATGAACACCATCACCCTGGTGGACGAGCTCATCCAAGGCAAGCCTCTGCCGGCCCACTATATTTTAAGCGATAAAACAGGGGAAACGCTTGTCATCGAACCGGATGCCGGCGGCGTTCGTATCCACCGAAACACCATCGGCGTCCTCACCAACAGCCCGGACTACCGGTGGCACCGCACCAACCTGCGGAACTTTGTGGGGGTCACCAACCTGCCCAAGGCCCCCCAGACCATTGCGGGTCACGAGATTCGGGAATTCGGGGAGCGGTTGGGGGGTGGCACCGGCCTGCCGGGGGATTACTCCTCCCCCTCCCGCTTTGTCCGGATAGCCTTTATGAAGGAATACGCCGTCCGGGGGGAAAACGAAGTGGACGGCGTTTCCCGGATGTTCCGGACCTTCGCCATGGTGGATATCCCGGAGGGTCTCGCCAAGGGGGACCCGGACTACGAGGTATATGAGCAGACCCTTTGCACCAGCGTTCTGTGTGCCGAAAGCGGGCTCTATTACTTCGCCCCCGCCCAAAACCGGCGCATCTCGGCAGTCCGGCTGCTGGAGGCCGGGGCAGAGGCCCGGCACTTCCCCCTGGGGGATACCCAGGACATTCTGTATCGGAACTAGGGGGGATGGCGTTATGAGCAATAAACTGGATTCCTACCATCTGCCGGTAACCGGCAAAAACATCCTGCGCTTCGCCTTCCCCACCATTCTTATGACCGTCTTTAACACCTTCTACACCATGGTGGACGGCCTCTTCGTCTCCAACCTCATCGGTACCGACGCCCTCTCCGCCATTAACCTCACCGCCCCGGCCATCGGCCTTATCACCGCGGTGTCCGGGATGCTTGCCACCGGGGGCAGCGCCGTGGTGATGCGGAAGATGGGGGAACACCGGGAGCAGGAGGCCCGGCAGGACTTTACCCTGCTCATCCTCACCAACGTCATTGTGGGGACGGTGATGATGCTCCTGGGCTACACCCAGATGGACACCCTATTGGGGAGCATGGGCCTTTCCCCGGAGGTCTTCGCCTACTGCCGCGGCTACCTGTGCCGCTATCTCCTTTTTACCATCCCCATCCTGCTGATGTACAACTTCTCCCTCTATCTCATTGCCGCCGATCGCTCCAAGCTGTCCCTCATCTGCACCATGGCGGGTGGGATAACCAACATCCTGCTGGACTATCTCCTCATTGCGGTGCTGGATATGGGCATCCAGGGGGCGGCTGTTGCCACCGGCCTGGGATACTCCATTACCGCCGTGGTGGGCTTTTGGGTCTTTTGCCGGGGGGATTGCCTGCTCCACTTCCAGAAGCCGGTTTTTCGCGGTGGCGTTTTGTTCCACGCCTCCACCAACGGCCTTTCGGAGCTGGCCACCTCTTTGGTCTCCGGCATCACCACCCTGCTCTTTAACCTGGCGATGCTCCGGTACATAGGGGAGGACGGCGTGGCGGCCATCACCATCATCATGTATGTGCTGATGTTTGTCAGCGCCCTGTTCATCGGCTACTCCTACGGCGTGGCCCCCATGATTAGCTACTACCATGGGGAGGGGAACCATGAAAAGCTGAAAAAGCTCATTCGTTTCAGTCTGCGGTTCATTGCAGGGACCTCGATTCTGTGCACCCTGGTATCGGTTTTGGCCACCGTCCCCCTGGTGAGTATCTTCACCCGGCCGGATAGCCCGGTCCACCAGCTGGCGGTAACAGGCAACCGCCTTTGCTCTTTGGCTCTGCTGTTTGTGGGTCTCAACGTCTTCGCCAGCGGGATGTTCACCGCCCTCTCCAACGGAGTGGTCTCCGCCCTGCTGGCCTTTTCCCGCTCCTTTCTCTTCACCGTGGCCAGCATCCAGCTGATGCCGGTTCTGCTGGGTGGCGTCACCGGCGTGTGGCTGGCCACCCCTGTGGCAGAGCTGCTGGGTACGGTGATGGCGGCAGTTTTGCTGCTGCGATACCGGAAACGGTACGGGTATTAAGGCCGGTTCAGTGGTTCCCTTCCACTGCCGAGGCCAAGATGGTCACCATCGCCATCAGGCAGAGGGCTCCCAGCAGCGCCCCGCTTCCCGGCGCCAGCACCGGCTGGCCGGTCATCGCAGGGGCGGCGGCAAACTGCGCCCAAAGGACCGGGGTAGCCAGCAGCGCGGTAAAGACCCCGTGGAGCAACCTGGCCCGCAGCAAGAGGCCCAAAGCGGGAGGATGCTGCCCAAAACAGGCCGCCAGCTGGCCTATCACCGAAAAGGAGGCAAAGGACAGAAGAAAGGGCAGCACCAGCGCCCCCTGGCCGGGGGGCAATCCCTGGGCCAGGGCGCAGCCGCCGCTCACCTCCAAAAGGCCGGTCCCCAGGCAAACGGCCCCCGCCGGGGTCAGAACCCCGCCGGTGAGGGCAGAGAGTCCCGCTCCCCACCGCTCCAACAGCCTCCACTGGCTTAGGAGCTGCGCCAGGGCGGAAAAGACCAGCACAAAGGCACAGATGGAAAGCATTCCAGCGGTGGCGGAGGAAACCGCCTGGACAAACCCGGCAATGGGGGGGAGATATCTTCCCTTTCCTTTGCCCGGCCGCAGGCGGATGGGGCGGCGGCAGAGAAGCCGCCCCACAACCGCCCCCGCCAGCAGCTGACAGCCGAACAGGAACAGCCCCCAGCTGGGGGAGCCAAACACCCCCGCCCCCACCACCACCGCCAGGAAGGCGGGGCCGCTGTTGACACAGAAGGTGAGGGCCAAGCCAGCGTCCTCTTGGGAGAGGGCCCCGCGCTCCACCATCCCCGCCAGCACCCGCGCCCCGGCGGGATATCCCCCCACCCAGCTCATCAGAATGGCGGGGGCCAGCTCTTTGGGGCACCGGTACAGGCGGGCCATCAGCCCGCCCAGGGGGCGCTCCAGCAGCACCCCTATCCGGGTGTGCCCCAAAAAATCCGATAGAATCAAAAAGGGAAAGAGGGAGGGGATCATGATTGCGGCGCAAACCGCCAGCCCTTGGCGCACCCCCTCCCCCACGCTGGGGGAGCAAAAGAGCAGCGCCGCCGCACCGCCGCCCCACCCCAGCACCAGGAGGAAATCCTTCGTCCGCTGTTTCATCGTCCCACACCCCTTTCCTCCTATGGATATGTGGGACGGGTCCGAAAAATCCCCAGAATACCGCTTCTGTCCCTCCCCACCGGCGCATAGAATGACACCGGGGTGATGCTCAAATGGCGCAGAGAAAAAAAACGGCAAGGCAGCAGGCTCCGGGGAACCGTCCGGGGCCGGGGAAAAAGCCCTTTCTCCTTATGGGGGGACTGGAGGAACCGGCGGCAGCCTTCCTCAGCCAGGTGCGGGTGGAGCTTCTGGGCAACCGCCAGGCGGTGGTGGAGGGCTGCCGGGGAATCATCGAGTATTCCGATAGCTGCATCCGCCTTTCCACCCCCCGGCTAATCCTGAAGTTCACCGGCACGGGGCTGGAGATTAAAGCCCTCACCGATACCAGCGCCATCGTAGAGGGGACCATCCTCTCGGTGGAATACAGTTAGGAGATGTGTCCATGTCCGTCATCAGCATCATCCGCTTTTTCCGGGGAACAGTGCGCTTTTCCATCCGGGACGGCTTTCTGGAGCGGTTCATCAACCTTTGCGCCCAAAACCGGGTACCCATCTGGGAGGGACGGCGGGAGGGGAACCGCTACACTGCCTGCACCACCCTTTCCGGAAGCCGCCGCCTGCCGGAGCTGGCCCAGAAGGCGGGGGTCATCCTGGAGCCGGTGCGTCCGGGGGGCGCGCCGGTGCTGCTGCACCGCTACCGCAAGCGTACCGGGCTCTTTGCCGGGGCCGCCCTGGTGGCGGTGGGCCTGCTGATTCTGGGATGCTTCATCTGGCAGGTGGAAATCCAGGGGCTCCAGACCATCCCGGAGGAGGAGGTGCGGGCCGCCCTCACCGAGCTGGGGGTGCGGCGGGGGGCCTTGCGGCGGGACATCGACGCGCGGGAAGTGGAGCGGATGCTGATGCTCCGCCTGGACAAAGCCGCCTGGGTGGCGGTAAACCTGCGGGGGAGCAGCGCGGTGGTGGAGATACTGGAGCGGGTGGTGCCGCCGGAACGCATCGACGACCAGGTGCCCCACAATGTGGTAGCGGCAAAGCCCGGCTTCATCACCTACCTGGAGGTTTATAACGGCCAGCCCACCGTTAAAGCGGGAGATTCGGTGGACGTGGGGGAGATTCTGGTAAGCGGCATTATGGAGGACAAAAAAGGGCGCAACCGCACCGTCCACGCGCGGGCCAAGGTGCTGGCCCAAACCCAGGAAAGGCTGCAAGTGGAGGTGCCCTACCTCCAGGAGAGCCAAAGGGTCCGCGGGACGGCGGTGCGCCGGTATCTGAACATCCTCTCGGTGCGCATTCCCCTTTTTCTGGGAGATACGCCAGCGGAGCCCTGGAAGGTGGAACGGGCGGTGCGGGAAATCCCCCTTCTTAGCAGCCTGGCCCCTATCACCTGGAGCCGGGAGGGATACCTGCTGCTGGAGACCGAGACCAAGACCATCACCTCCCAGGAGGCCAAGGCCCTGGCGGAGGAGCAGCTGGCTGCCCTGGAGGAGCGGGAGTTTGCCGGGATGACCATCCTTCAGCGGGATCTCACCGGCCAGGAGCTGGGGGACCGGTTCCTGCTGGAAGGGGTCTACCTCTGTCAGGAGGATATCAGCCAGGAAAAGGAGATTCTCACCGGGGAGGAGATCCCCGGCCTCACCGCCCCGCCCCTTACAGAAAACGCCCCGGAATAACCAAAGGTGACGCAGCGGTATTTCTTATTCCCCTTCCCCGGCTGAGCCTTCTGCTCCCCCGCTTTCTTTCCGGGCTGCCAGCTGCCAGGCAGCGCTCCCCAACCCCATCCCCACCGCTGCGCACAGGATACCCGGCAGCATATCCGCCAACGCCGGCAGGCGGAAGCTCCCTGTGGCAGCCATATTGGCCCAGGTAAAGGTGGCGTAGGGGGCCAGCATATACATCGCCCCAAAAAACAGGAGCATCAGCCATCGAACCTCCCGCCACTCTTCATCCCGCCCCACAAAGAAGGCAACCACCATGGTAGCCACCGGGATGAGGAACCAGAGGAACACCAGGCCGTACCCCATTGCGTCGGTGGGAGCGGTGCCCACCCAAAAGAAGGCGATGGATACCCCCCATATTACTAGATAGGCCGCCATCAGAAGCCGCCGGGAAAGGGTCCTTTTGCTTTTTACAATATTGGTGCTCTCCTCCAAATGTCGCAGCATCCCTTCATCCTCCCGCAAAAGCTCATCCAGCGAAAGTCCGTATAGCTTTGCCAGGGCCAGCACCCCGGCAATATCCGGGTAGGAACGGTCATTTTCCCAGTTGGAGACGGTCTGACGGCTCACCTGTAGCCGCTGGGCCGCCTGCTCCTGGGTCATTCCCGCCCCACCTCTGGCTGCTTTCAGGTTTTCCCCAATCGTCATAGAGGCTCATCCCCTTTCTGCTTTTCATTGTAGCTTTCCTGGGGGAAAATGTCTATCAAAAATCTTTTACATGGGGAATCCATCCTGGAAAAATCCTTTTACAACGCAAAAAGGCCTGGGTATTCGCACCCAGGTCTTTTTCCTTTCTTCGCCTTTCCTGCTCCTCTAGCTGCATCCCTTACAGGGAGGGCGGCCTATGTTCAGGGGCTTCTATCAGCCCTTGCAAAAGTGCTGGATGTAGCTTTCGATGGCGGCGGCGATGGTTGCCACGGCGGAATCCCGGCCGCTCACCTCGTTGACGGCGGTGTCCTTCCCCTCCAGGTTCTTATAGACACGGAAGAAGTGCTGCATCTCCTCAAAGATGTGGCCGGGCAGCTCCTTAATATCGGTGTAGGTGTTGTAGGTGGGGTCGCTGACGGGGATGGCGATAATCTTTTCGTCGTTGCGGCCGGAATCAATCATGGAAATCATCCCAATGGGGTAGCACCGCACCAGGGTCAGGGGCTCCAGCGGCTCGGAGCAAAGCACCAGCACGTCCAGGGGGTCCAGGTCGTCGCCGTAGGTGCGGGGGATAAAGCCGTAATTGGCGGGATAGTGGGTGGAGGTGTGGAGGATGCGGTCCAAAAGGATAAGTCCCGTCTCCTTATCCAGCTCGTACTTCTTTTTGCTGCCCTTGGGAATCTCCACCACCGCGATGAATTCCTCCGGGGTGATGCGCTTAGGGGAAATATCGTGCCAAATATTTGCCATATCTTTTATCTCCTTTTTTATTGGAACAGATTTTTCAGAACGGTCCGCTGCTTTTCCGGGGTGAAGTCCCCAGGGGTGCGGGCGATGTTGGGGGAGCTTTCCCACCGGGGGAGGAGCCCTTCCAGCTCCCCGTCGGTAAGCCGGGGCAGCTCCACATCTTTTGTCAGCCCGGCGATGAAATCGCACAGCTCCTTTTTGCGCAGGCCCAAACGGGCCAGAAGGCGGCTGGAAAGCTGTGCTTCCTCCCGGACCGCCAGCTCCACAAACTGGGGCAGATAGACAGCGCAGGCCTCCCCATGGGCCACGCCGTATCCCTCGCTGAGAAAATACCCCATGGCGTGGGGGAAGCAGAGGCCGGGGCCGTTGAAGGCCATTCCGGCGTAGATGCTGCCCAGGTAGAGCTTCTGGCGGCCGTCGCTGTCCGGCAGGGTTTCCGGCTCCTGGATGGCCCGCAGGGCGGGGATAAGGAGCAGCAGGGCTTCCACGGCGCAGGCCCGGTGGATGGGGGTGCTGGTTTTTGCAAAGTAGCTTTCGATGGAATGGGACATGGCGTCCAGGGCGGTGCTGATGGTGAACCGCCGGGGGAGGCTGGCGGTGTACCTCCTGGGATCCCCCAGGGAAACCCTGGCGTAGAGATCCGGGGTGGCAACGCTGCGCTTGCGCCCGGTTTCATCGTCGGTGAGGACGGCCACCCGCGTCACCTCGCTGCCTGTGCCGGAGGTGGTGCCCACCAGGGCGAAGGGGAGGGCGGGATTTTGGTGGCCGTCGTAGATATCCCGGCCGGTAAGCTCCGGATTGGCGGCATAGATAGCCGCCCCCTTGGTGGCGTCCAGGGGAGAGCCTCCGCCGATGCCAATAAGAAAATCTGCTCCAAATTCCCTGGCAGCGGCCCCGGCGGCGTGGCAGGCGGAAAGGAGGGGGTTCTGTCCCACCCCGTCAAAGACCTGCCAAGGGATGCCATGGCTATCCAGGGCGGCGGTGACGTCATCCAGGGCGCCGGACTTTTTGGCGCTGCTCTTGCCGGTAACCAGCAGGCAGCGGGTGCCCAGACCGGCCAGAAGAGCGCTGTTTTCCTCCACGATGTTATCGCCTACCAGCAGCTGGGCAGGCATAAAAAAGCTAAAATTCATAGGAACCTCCTTCGCCCCGTTCGGTGGGATTATTTACAGCTCTGATTATAGCACGGATGGGAAAACTTCGCAAGTGACTGGCGGCACAGGGCTCCTCCGGTTTATGGGCAGGGCGTCTGGGAAGGAGCCAGTCTCCAATTTATAACTTAGATATGAGGGCATGTACTTCCCCTGTGAAATCTGCTTTGGAACAAAAAATGGCAGTTATCCGTAGTGGATAACTGCCTAAATAAACTGGAAGTTCTTCTTAATTCCTCCTTTTTAGGCAATCTAAAATCCAAAATGCAACTGGCCTAAACACAAGATAAAAACCATAGCCCAAAATTCCGCCAATTACATTTGTAATCAGATCTGTGACATCCGAAGATCTGGAACCATCAATGAGCGGCTGCAGCAGTTCAATGCCTAAACTCATCAAAAAACAGAAAAATATTGTTTTGCCAAATTTTGCGGTTCTATTATCGGTCAATGGCAATAAGAAACCAAATGGCATGGTCATAATGACATTTAATGCTATCTGTCTTATAAAATCTCCTCTGCCCATTAAAATATCTACAAATGGTATCAAGTTCATAGGCGTATAGGGATGATTCAGAATAAACGGAATAGATACTATGATCGGCATCAAGGTAAAAAAGAGTACGAACGAAAGATAGATATACATTAGTGTGTTGACGGTCAATACATCTCTTCCCCTGCTTTTCCACCTCTTGAAAAAAACAAAGGCGTATAAGAAAAACAAGGCCGCAAAATCTATCAAATATTTGATATGGACCCACCTCAAGTGCTTCATCGCCCCCTGTTTTATCTTCTGTCAGCGATAAAATAGTTTAATTACCAATCTGGTGTCTTGTGAAGAAATATTTCGTAAGGGGGCAAACAGCGACCGAAACAATGACTGCAAAAGCGACTATGGCATACTGACAAGGGAATGTAGATCCGGCGACATAGAAAAGACTGTATCCCTGCCAAATTTTCATGCCCATCATCATACGTGTCGGTAAAAAATTGTAGACCATATTGACGATATCGCTGTTTGTAAAGGCAAAGTCGATCATTGGGAAAAGCAAAAGAACTGCTCCAACGAAAAGACTGACAAACTGGTTTTTTGACACAGAAGACACCAGCATAACGATCTGTGCAAAGAACAGGGAACCAAGCAGACTGGTGATAACAGCAACTGCCGTGGCCTGCCCTTGTGACCAGAGAAACGGCGCTACATCCGTTAGCCAGTTCTGCCAGTATGCCTCCCAGCCCGTTAAACCATATATTGAAAATATAATCAAAAGATTGAAGATGGTCATAATTCCCCACACCGCAAGCGCAACAATCAGACCGGCTTTTATCTTATTGTAGGCAAGATCCTTTTTTCCGTCTTGTGACGACAGAAGCAGCGCGTCTGTTTTTCTTGTGTATTCACAGGAGAAAAGTGGGGCGAGTGCAATTAAAATAACAGCACCGACTGTATATGGGTATGTTGCCAGTATTGTTCGGACCTTCTTGTATCCGTAGTCATAATGATACATGGCTATGTATTCTTCTATAAAATCATCGTACCTTTTTTGTGTATCTGCCGCAAGTGTTTCCCCCTTTTTCCCCGGATAAGTGTTTTGATAGAATTCTGCCATATACTCACCGAAACTTTTTGCGTTGGTATAAAAGTTGGATGCAACCAGTACATCTTCGTATTTGTCGTATTCGGCTATGCCGCGTTGGTTCAGGAACAGAAAGAGTCTCTCCCGCACCGTTTCTTCATCATACCCATACTGGCGAACCTGCGTTTGAACAATCTTTTCCATCTCCTCTTCGCTGACTCTGTACTGAGGATCATGCAAAATCGCTTCTGCCTCCTGTTGGCGGAGAAGGATCCAATCTGGGGTGATTGCTCCGGCAAAGCGTGTCCGCTGTTCTTTCAGATCTTGAAGATTTGTATTAAATTCAGGAGAAGCCACGATATATTTCGATTGATTCCCCGCCAGCAGTATCGAGAAAATATCCAGTGCAATAACAACAGCTAAAACGATCCATACAAAGGGAGTTCCAAGCATTTTTCTTATTTCAAACCATGTATATTTCATATCGTTTCCTCTCCAAATTCCTTCATATAAAGCTGCTCCAGATCGATGCGCCCCTTGTCCCACGGTTCATCAAAAATAATCTTCCCCTCGGACATCATCAACATATGGTCAGCTATCTTCTCCACATCGGATACAATGTGTGTGGAGAGCAGTACAATGGTATCCTGCCCCAACCCTGCAATCAATTTGCGAAAGCGCACCCGCTCCTTGGGATCAAGTCCCGCTGTCGGTTCATCTACGATAAGCAGGCTTGGGTCATTGAGCAGGGCTTGGGCGATCCCCAGCCGCTGTTTCATTCCGCCGGAATAGGTCTTGATCTTTTTTCCCCCTGCATCTTTGAGGGACACCAATTCCAGCAGTTCCTTCGCTTTGCGTTTGGCATGGGAACGGGACAGTCCTTTTAACGCTGCCAGATAGAGCAGAAAGTCCAGCCCCGTAAAATCAGGATAATAACCGAAGTCTTGCGGCAGATACCCCAATACTGCCCGGTAGTCCTCGCTGGAGACATCCACACCATCCAAAGCGATGCTCCCCGTTGTGGGCTTCAAAATGCCGCACAGCATCCGCATCAGGGTGGTTTTGCCCGCCCCGTTTGCCCCCAGCAGGCCGTTGATGCCTTCCGTGAGCCGCAGATCCACCCTATCCACAGCGCGTTTATCTTTGTATTGCTTTGTCAGCCCGTGCACGGTCAGTTCCATTGCAATTCCCCCAGCCTTTTTATTTGCAGCGTAAACTCTGTTGCTGCCGCAAAGATCACCGCTGCCAAAACCGCGCCCCACAGGACCAAATCCTTCGCCTGATACAGTGCAGGCCGGACAGTCTCTGCAAGCGGCCCAAGAACACTGACCGTCACTGCCACAGCGCTGCAAGCAAGCAGCCCGTCTCGACCTCGGAAACGCCGGGACAGTTCCAAACCCAAGGCCACTGTGAGAAAATAAGGTGTTAGCAGATATACTCCCGCCTGCACCACCTCCACTGTTCTATATGCCGCAAGCAGGGGCGCAAGCAGGGTGAACAGAGACAGATGAAACAGCCCTATCGCCACCATCCGGGCCAATATTGCGCTCTGTCGGGACATTCGGCAGGCAAGCTCCAATTCCTCCATTTGATAGAACTGTGCCCATCCGTTTTCTGTGATCGCCATCAGCGCAAAAAACGGCGTCAGTGCAGAAATACACCATAAAGCAGTTTTACCTGAGCGAGAGACCGTTATCAGGATAAAGCCGGACAGAACCAAAGACAATAACCATACCCACCAACGAATATAGCGGACTTGCAGTACGACCAGCCTCCGATACCCCAATTCGCAGCGGCGGTGTTGTTTCAAAAAGGCTGTTTTACCCATCGGATACGGGGCGGCAAAGGCATCTTCCAAAGCCTGTCTGATCCTTTTATTTCTCATCTCGAAACTCCATTCATTCCAAAGCATTTTGAAGTGCTTTCAAAATATGTTTTGACCGCCGGTACAGGGAAAAGCGCGATTGTCCATACAGTTTGCAAAGGACGCCAACGGGTACCTTGTTGACATAGCGCAGCAGTACCAGCTCCTGGTCTTCCGGGTCGAGTCTTTCAAGTTCCACACGCAGGGCGGCAGACAGGACCGGGTCCGCTTCGCGGCTTGGGACATCCTCACTCAGCGAACTATGGCGCGGTCTGCGAAACTCATCGGTACAGAGGTTACGGGCGATGGTATATAGATACTGAAGTACCTGCCCGGTATCCCGGTATGTGTCGCTTGCAAACCATCGCAGAAAGGCTTCCTGGGTAATATCCTCTGCCTGTTCCCGGTCACGGAGCCTGTAAAAGCAGTAACGGTAGATCTTTTCATATTGTTCCTCAATGTCCAATGCCACGCTCTCCCTCCTTTCGTACCCTCCATAGATTATAACGGCAGAAACAGCAAAATGTGCGGTGTCTTAAAAAATTTCCGTATTTCTGTTCTTTGTATTTGCGAATGTTCGTTCCCCATGCTATAATAAAATTAACAAAACAGATGTTCAAGGCATGGAAGCCCGTCCAACGGCAAAAATCAAACCGATTACATAAGCGATCCAAAACACAGACCGGATAAAATCCCTGCTGGTGTGGATTGTTATGCAATCGGTTTTTTCATTGGACATAAAAGCAGAATGACCGTTCCAGCGGGATACCGCCTTCCGGGAGAAGCGTGCCAACGGGGGACAACCTCTATTTAGTCATCAGGCAAGGTAATGTCAAACCCACCCCGCAGAATAAAGTCTCGTAGCAGCTTATCGATCTTCATGGGAACCTTTGGTGGGATAATGCTTTTTCCCTCAACTGATTCAAAGTATGCTTTCGCTGTCTTTTTATCCGCGGTTGCCTTTAGGGCATCAAATCTGCCAAACTCGTTTATATTTGCGTCTGTTATGTGAATGCTCATCATTACACGGAGTTTATCTTCGTCAAGGCCCAGAACAGCTGCAACACGGTGGATCTGGTCGTCCTTTGCTTTGGAGAGATACTCGGTGATATAATCGCGGAATGTCTTTCCTTCCTCAGGTTCAACATCGCCGCTTTGGATGTCATGCAGGAAGATGTTTGCGAATTTCTGTTCCTCCAGGGACAAGGTGGCAAAGGTCTTATGCAGTTCATCCTCAGCTTGTTTCATGGCACTTGCGCTTGCTCCCGGTTGGTGAAGCATCTTCAGGTACTTCTCGAACCGGGAATTCATATAGTCCACATCAATTTTCTCGGTATCTATGGCAATCAGGTAGCCGTCAATGTCATAGGGGACATCCTCGCTGCCGCCTGCACCATCGCTGGGGCCAAATAGTTCCTTATACCGCTGGGCAAGGACCTTGTAGATGACTTCGGTGAGGATGACTTTAACCTGATACTTCCCGCCTGTTTGTGGGTCTGTGAAATTATCATAGAGTAATTTCTTCCAGGTAAATCCCTGCACCTTTGCCGCTTCCAAATAATCATTGAAGGCTTTGAACAGGTCAGCGAATTTCTTTCGTTCAATAACTTCTGGCGGCAGATGAGTAAAATTCTCTACTCCCGCCTGCTCAAACAGATCCTTGATTTGCGTGAAGATGAAGTTCATGGCCTCCAGGTTTTTGTCCAGCCGTTCCACAAACAGGCCAAGGGGCTTATCGCCGGAGTATAACTTAACCGCCGCCTCAATCAGCCGTTCCATTGTATGCGGGCGCCTGTAATAGCGGATTGTCCCAAAGGGCTTTTCCGGCCCGAAAAGCCTGTTTGTCCGGGAAAATGCCTGTATAATATTTTCATACTGCAAAACCTTGTCCATATAGAGGGTGTTAATCCATTTGGAATCAAACCCCGTCAACATCTGGTCTACCACAATCAGCAGATCTATTTGTAATTCGGGGGTTTGCTCTATGCGCTCATAAGGTCTTTTGTGGGCGAGGCGGGCGGAAATATCCTTCTTCATTTTGGCGAAGGTAGGGATAGTGAAGTCCTGTCTGTATCGTTCGTTGTAGTCCCGGATGATTTCCTCAAGGCCGTCTTTTTTGATAATGCCGCTGCCGTTGTTATCAATGCTGGGGTCAAACAGGACCGTGACCTTCAATTCCGGGATAGCGGCTTTGATAAGCTGGTAATACTGGATTGCCTCCGGGATGCTGGATGTGGCAAAAATCCCGTGGAATTTCCCGCTGCGGCTTAGTGTAAACCAGTTCTCCTTGATGTCCTGTACCACCATGTTCTGGTGCTGCTCCCGTTCATACTGGCTATGGGGGATATAATCTTCGATTCCCTTTACATAGTCTCCGGCAGCGGTTTTGCTTCCCGCCATAGGTTTGGACAAATATTCGTAGAACACCTTGCTTTTCTTCGGGTCCGCTATGGCCTCCTGCACTGTGGCAGCCTTTGCTTTCTCAAGGGCGACTTTCTGGCGCAAATCGGCGTCCTTATAGGTCAACACCTTATATGGGTCGAAGCCCAGCACATTTTTATCCCGGATTCCGTCAGCGATGCTGTAGCGGTGAAGCTCATCTCCGAAAATCGTTGCGGTAATGCTGCCTTTTTTCTGGTTTTCATCCTGAATGGGGGTCCCGGAAAAGCCGAAGAAAATCGCCCGTGGGAAAGTCTGCTTAATCCGGGGCATCATATTCTCGCCAAAAACGGAGCGGTGGCACTCATCCACAATGAATACAATGCGCTTTGACTGCATCACTGCAAGGTCGGCGGCGTTTAACCCGCCCTCGGAATCGTCCCTAATATTGCTCATTTTTTGGATAGAGGTAACAATCAGAATATCCGCAGGATCGGTGCTGGTCAGCTTCGCAACGAGAACCCGCGTGTTTTCAGTTGCCTGAATTTCCTCGTCTTGGCCGGCAAATCCCCGGTATTCTTTGAGGCTCTGCGTCCCCAGTTCAATGCGGTCAATCAGAAAAATCACCTTGTCGGCGTCTTTGGAGGATGCTATAAGCTGGGCTGACTTAAACGAGGTCATGGTCTTGCCGGAGCCGGTGGTATGCCAGATGAAGCCGCCTCTCTGTCCACCCGCCTCCCACTTTGTCCTTGCCACCTTGTCGGAAATCCTGTTGGCGGCAAAAATCTGGTAGCTCCGCATCACCTTCAAAACCCCGTCTGTATCATCCGCAACCGTGTAAAACCCGATTAGCTCGTGGGCTCTGGGGATGGAGAGCAGCGTGGAGGCGATTACCTTCCAATCGTTGACGGGTTCGTTGTTGAAATCGGCCCAGTGGAAGTAAAAGCTTGGATTAAACTTTCCTTCGGGGCCGGGATTGGCAAAATAGACTGTTTCCTCCGGGTTCATGGCGACAAAAATTTGCACCAGCGAAAACAGCCCGGTGAAAACACCTTCCGCAGCATACTTTTCAATCTGATTGCAGGCCTGACTGATGGGAACGCCGCTCTTTTTCAGCTCGATGTGAATTACCGGCATCCCGTTAATCAGAAGCATCAGGTCGCCCCTGCGGTCGCCCAGCAGTTTCGCTTTGCTGGAGAACCGGGGCTGCCGGACAATTTGATAGCGGCTCTGGCCGGCGGCGATCTCCCGGCGGTCATAGATTTTCAGGGAAACTTCCTTGCCGAGGTGCTGGGTATCCTCCGGGTTGTCCCTGATGATAGAAACGCTTTTCCCGTTGATAAAGCCGTTAAGCTTCAGCGGTGTCCGCAGGGTAGCGATCTGTTCAAGAATCTGCTGCATCTCGCCTTCGGTCAGCGGATAGTCGTTCAGCCGGTCAACGCCCCTGTTGTTCTGGAAAAGGATGTCCGCCCAATTTTGGACAAGCTGCTGCTCTGTATAATGATGCAAGACTTCCTTTTCCCAGCCGTATTCAGAGAGAACGTCGATAAGCGCCGCCTCAAAATCGGATTCTTTTGTGAACGCCATGTGTCCCCCTTTCCGTCTCAAACAAACATCTTTTCGAGGCAAGATTTTTTGATATTTTGTAACTGTTCTAACTCACGCTGATGAAGGGTGATAAGGTGGTCGAGGTGGCGGAAGAAAGCCCCTATTTGTTCTTGTTCTTTATACCCTGGAACAAAAAATTCAAATGTGCTATATTCTTGTGCATTTATTCCTGGCTGTCCAGACCGTTGCGATGTGATGGCAACAAAGTTTCTGTATTGTTCTGTCAGAGTATTTTGAAACACGAAATTAGCACTATATTCTGGTCGGATTCTTGCTCGAATAAGGAAACCTGCATAGTACATAATGCCGTCAAAGGGCTTATAAATATATGTTTTTCCAACACTTGCGCCTGTTCTTGCGAAAACAATATCGCTTTCTCGAAGTCGGTAATTATCTGCTGATTTCAAGTCAATATCTGGCGAAGTCAAATCCGTTGTTGAAAACAATCTTGTTTCGTCATCAATATCGGTAATGCGGATATACCTATTTTCTCCATCGTAGGTTGTTGCTGCGGCATTGAGGCCATATTCAAAAGAGTAACTCATTTCCTCTAACTTCCGCTGTTCCCAAGCGTCCGTAAATCCGGCGAAACGAATCTCCGGGACGCTGGCCCCCTCCTTCGGGAACATCCTTTCGAGCATGGATTTCTTTATGTTGTATAGCCGTGAATATTTACGCTGATGAAGGGTGATAAGGTGGTCGAGATGGGTCAAATACTTGCCGATAATTCTTTGTTCATCAAGGCTTGGTATGTGAAACTCAATCCCCATCATTATTTCTGCATTGAGTTTTGCTCGTCCCCCGCCGACCAAAAGAGACTCAATATCCGCTTGGCTGATTGAGTAGGCAAGAAATTTGTTGTCTGCCATTTCGGGCTTTCCCTGCAAAACATGAGCGTGATTATTAACCCAAATCCGCCCATTTACGCACCTCACGGGGTAATTTTTCAAATCATTTGCGCCATCCTCAGCAACGAGGACAAACTCGCCATCATGTGTAAATCCATCGACATAATCTTGAATACCATTAGCACCGTAATACGGCGTTGTTCCTGGCACACGAAGATTTGCTGCCACAGGAATACGAAGATTGTCAAATCTATTCGTCACATCAGAAACCTTACACTGTTCCCAAGCGTCTGTAAACCCGGCGAAGCGAATGGCTGGGACAATGGTCTTCTCCCGCATATTTACTCACCCCCCAGCAGCTTTTTGAGCTCCGCAAGGCCCCTCATGTCAAATTCGCTGCCTGTCAACTCGTCCAGAAGCGAAACCAGGGAGCGTTCCGTATTGGCAATTTCCTCCTCAACCTGGGCAAAGGTCGTTTCGTACTTCTTGCAGATGGCCTCCAGCTTGTTGGTAAAGTCCGCAATAACTGTATCGGGCAGGGAGCGGAGACTGCCCACAATCGGGACAATCCACTTTTTTTGCAGAAGTTCCAACACGGTATCGTCAGAAAGCCCTTCAATCGTGGCTTTGGTTTTCAAGTGAAGCGCGGCGGAGTCGGTTTTGATTTGCCGCCGGAGGGTCTTTTCCTCGGTGATGAGCGCGTCAGCCCTTTTCAAAATCGCCAGCGTCTGCGGCTCGGCCTCTTTCGTTTTCAGGGCTTTCTTGACCTCGGCCGGGACGAAGGCGTCCTTGCCCTCGTTCACAAAGTCCTGCTCCTTGTCCTCCTCGCTCAATTCCTCCAGGAGCGATTCATATTCGCCGGAGATTTCAGACAGGCGGGTTTCCAGCGCCGTCAGAGCGGCCAGGGCGTCCGGCAACAAAATCTCCTGCACCAGAGCGAATGGAATGACATGACCGGCCCAGCCCTCCTGCACCTCCTGATCTTTGCCGTCCTTCTTTTTAGAAACCATGTTGGGGTCAACCTGTTTTGTGGCAGCAAATCCCTCCGTCTGGATAATTTCGAGGTCAACCGCAATCCGCCCCCATTCGTCATCCAAAAGCTGATAGGCGCTGTAGCGATCGATCAGCGGAATCCCAGCAAGCCGGGAGAAAATGGCGTCGCTCAGCACAGATTCCTCCTGGGCGGTATTGAGGGTCTGCATTTTGCCCAGCAGCTCGGCCCGCAACAGCTCGTCAAAGTTATGGAATGCGGATTCATAACGGGAGAGAAACGAGGCCACAGACGGGTGCGACCGAAGGGCGGATTTCAATTCCGCCACGTTCAGGCGGCAGTACGAACCATCATCCGAAGCGAACAGCGCGTCCTTTAGGCCAGGGAAGGCGTCCCAATACGGGTGAAGCTCCCGAAGCTCACTGTCCGGGATGCCGCCAAACATAGAGGCGAAAATATCCCAGCTCTCGGCCTTCTCCGAAGAATCCACATACCGGGGGATGTTCAGATTGTAGTCATTGGCGCGGATGTCGTCACGGCTGACCACTTTTGAAAACTTCTCCACGGTACTGCGGGCTGTCACAACATCCACAATGCGCTTGATGTCGCAGGCGCGAAGGATATTGTTTTTGCCGGCCTTTGCAAAACCCTTCGAGGCGTCCACAATCAGCACATCGGTATTGTCCCGTTTTTGTTTCAGAACCATGATGATGGTGGGGATACCTGTGCCAAAGAAGATATTTGCGGGCAGGCCAATAATGGCGTCAATGTGATTGAGTTCAATTAGGTTTTTGCGGATGGTCCCTTCCTCGCCGCCACGGAACAAAACGCCGTGAGGCAGAACGATGGTCATAATTCCGTCAGGTTTCAGGTGGAACAGGTCATGAAGCAAAAACGCATAGTCTGCTTTTCCCTTCGGCGCAATTCCAAACCGGGAATACCGCGGGTCGGTCTCCTTGTCTTGGGGATTCCACGCCTGAGAATAGGGCGGATTGGAAACCACGGCATCTACATAGAGCGGGCTGTAGGTATGTACCGGGTCGTTCTCATCAAAGTACGGCCAGTCCTCCTCCAGCGTGTCGCCGTTTCTGGTCATGATGTTATCCGGCAGGATTCCCCGCATAACCAGGTTCATTCTTGTGAGGTTATAGGTGTTCTCCTTCAGCTCCTGTGCATAGTACATAATATGGTCGCCGCTGCCCATGTACCGCGCAACGCACTTGCCGATGTTGATCAACAGGGAGCCGGAGCCACTGGTGGGGTCGTAGATTTTGATTTCCGTCCGGCCTTTCAGGTGGTTGGCAACGATTTCGGACATCAAAAGTGAAACTTCGTGGGGCGTATAAAACTCGCCGGCCTTCTTCCCGGCGTTGGCGGCAAAATTGCTGATGAGATATTCGTAGATGAAACCGAGAACATCATAATCCTGCTTGCCGTCCATAGGAATATCCTTGATAAGATAAATCAAATCGCGGATGGCCTTTGTCCGTGCGCCAGAGGTCTCCCCCAGTTTCGAAAGCCCGGTTTGGAGCGTGGCAAAAATATTGTCGAACACTTTCTTGTGGGTAGGGTTGATAAGCCGGCTGAAAGCAGACAGTGCGTCTGTGACATCTTCGGCGGAAAAGTCAATCCCCTTGGCAATCCAACTGGAGAAAAGATTGTCGTAGGCGATAAAGTATCCAAGGTTTTTCCGAATGCTCTCTACCGTCTCGCTGTCCTCCTCGGTAAGCTCCGGAAGGTACTCATCTGTCCAGTCATTTTCCCGCAGATACCGGACCTCTTTATCCGAAAGAAACTTATAAAAAATGAAGCCGAGTATGTAGTCCTTATATTCGTTCGCCTCAATTTTAGAGCGCATCCTGTTAGCGGATTCCCAAATCTTCGATGCAAGCTGCTGTTTGTTCATCTGGCTGCTCCTCTCATATTGTAAGGTAATTATAGCACATATAGACAGGATTTTTCAATGAAGGACCCAACCCTTTGGCAGTGCACCTTATTCACTGCCCCTGGTTTTTCCAGCAAACCGGGAACCAAATTCGTCAAACAGAACAGATATATACCAAGGAGTTTTCTTGCCGCCCTCATCGCCGTAGGGCCCGGACACGCTCCATCCGGGCAGAACCTAGCTTTTGGCGGCATTTTTTGGTACAATATAAATTGAAATCCAACATCCGCAAGGGGGCATCCTTTATGGTCCGGCGGCAATACACCTCCCTTCCCTCCTCCCTGGAGGAAGCGCCAAGGCTGATTTACGTTTCCCAGGACCGATACAGCGGGGACTGGAACTCCAGCCTCCACACCCACGGCTGTGCCGAGCTGTTTTTTATCACCGGGGGACACGGGCGCTTCTGCACCCGGCGGGAGGAATTCCCGGTGGCTATTCACGACGCCATCATCGTCAACACCAACGTTCCCCACACCGAGGTAAGCCAGCTGGACAGCCCCCTGGAGTACATCGTTTTGGGGGTGGATGGGCTGGGCACCATGGCCGGCGCAGAGGGCTATACCATGCTACACCTCCGCACCGGCTGGGAGGAGCTGATGAGCTGCCTGCGGCTGATGCTCCAGGAGGCGGGGGAATCGCTGCCGGGGCACGAGCAGGTTTGCCGGAGCCTTTTGGAGGTGGTGCTAATCCGCCTGAACCGCCAGCAGGACGCCGCCCTTGCCGGCGGGCCCTCCGATCCCCGCGTCAGCCGGGACTGCGACCTGGTGCGCCGGTACATTGATAACCACTTTAAAGAAAACCTCAGCCTGGACCAGCTGGCGCAGCTGGCCCATCTCAATAAGTACTACCTGTCCCACGCCTTCCGGCGGGAGTTTGGGGTCTCCCCCATCAATTACCTCATCGCCTGCCGCATCGAGGAAAGCCGCTTCCTTTTGAGGGAAACGGACCACACCCTTTCCCTCATTGCCCAGATTTTGGGCTTCTCCTCTCTCAGCTATTTTTCCCAGTGTTTCCGGCGGGTGGAAGGGGTCAGTCCCCTGGAGTACCGCCGGCGACACCGGTAGCAAAGGGGTAAAAGAAGGCACTCCTATCCATTTTGCCCAGAAGCTGCAAACAGCTTTTTCTAAAAATTAGTCCAAACCACAAAAAGAGCAATATATATAAAAAGTTCCGCAAGATAGAGATTGCTTCCTTCCGGAAGAAAAGCTATACTGAATCATAACAGGGACCGGTTCCCGGTCCCCGAAATAAGCCCTTTGTTCCCCCAGGCCTTGTTTGTAAAAGGAGAGTTTTCCCAAAGAACAGACGGACGCCTCCGTTTTTCAAACCGGCCCAACTTAAAGGAGGTAAAACCATGAAGAAATTTATCAGTCTCCTGCTGGCATTGACCCTGGTGCTGTCCATGGCTGCCTGCGGTGGCGGCAACGGCGGCTCCAGCGCGCCGGCCCCCGACAATTCCAGCACCCCTGACGCCCCGCCGCCTGCCGAGGATGTAACCATCACCGTGGCCGCCCTGGCCTCCGGTTATGAGGAAGCCTATCCCGGTATGTGGAAGGAAGTCTGCGATGCCTTCACCGCCGAGACCGGCATCAAGGTGGAGCTCATCTGCGACAAGAACCTGGAGGACGTCATCGGCCCCTCCATGCAGGGCGGCGACTTCCCCGACGTCATCCATCTGGCTACCGGCCGTGAGAAGGGCCTCACCGAGCAGTTCATCAAGGACCGCAACATCGCCGATATCACCGATGTTCTCTCCATGACTGTCCCCGGCGAGAGCGCCAAGGTCTCCGATAAGATCGTGGGTGGCTTCACCGATACCTCGGTCACCAACCCCTACGGCGACGGCAAGACCTACCTGGCCCCCATGTTCTACTCCCCCTGCGGCCTGTTCTACAACGCCGGGCTGTTTGAGGAGAAGGGCTGGACCGTTCCCACCACCTGGGACGAGATGTGGGAGCTGGCCGACAAGGCCAAGGCCGAAGACCCCAATATGCACCTCTTTACTTATCCCACCACCGGCTACTTTGACGCCTTCCTGTATGCCCTGATGTACTCTGTGGGCGGCGCTGATTTCTTCAACAAGGCCACCACCTATTCCGAGGGCATCTGGGACACCCCCGAAGCCAAGGAGTGCTTCGACATCATCGCCAAGCTGGCTAGCTACACCAACCCCGTCACCCCCGCCCAGGCCAATGACCAGGACTTCACCCAGAACCAGCAGCTGGTCCTGGATAACAAGGCCCTGTTCATGCCCAACGGCACCTGGATCGTGGGCGAGATGGCCGAGGCTCCCCGTGCTGACGGCTTTGCCTGGGGCATGACCGCCCTGCCCGCCGCCAAGTCCGGCGGCAAC
>OFGH01000598.1_pt1 | contig 30896 bp, 38 predicted proteins | sample 1521721 | NCBI WGS metagenome assembly OFGH01 (sample SAMEA3504132, study PRJEB24116) | mouse gut metagenome | biome: mouse gut; feature: mouse-associated habitat; material: faeces | place: Denmark | collected 2011
GGTCGAATCGGCGGGGGGCACTTCACAGGGGCTTCGCATGATGCGCGTCCAAATACTTGCTTCCAGGACTGATTCGATGACACATCGTCAGTCGCTGATAAAGTCTGTCGGATTGCCAGCCCGGGGATCATTGGCCAGAGGGCCAACGACAACGCTGCCGCACTCCATGATCACGCCCAGAAGATCCCGAAGATCATAGAAAGTGCAGCCCTTCCGGCTGCCGTCCGCCAGAACGGGGCCCATTTCTGCATAGTTATAACGGGGGATCCCCATTTCCCGCATGGCGGCCGCCAGCGCAGGCTGATTCCCGATTTTAACGCCAATATGGTGAATCCCGTTTCCGTGCCGGATTAGAAAATCGGAATAGGGATTTCCGGGACGCTTGTCCAGCGGCTCGATGATCTCAAGATCCAGACCTCCCAGATTGAAACGGCAGAATTTATGGAAAAATTCACAAGGCCGTTCGTTGTAGTTCAGGCCATTCCATCCGTCATTTTCATAGGCGTCTCTGGTACACTTACAGACGATTGTACTCTCGTCCAGCTGAAAAATCCTTTTCCAGTTTTCCAGGACTGCTTCCATATTGTCTACGCAGAGAGCAACCTGGAAGATCAGGTCTACACGGGGCTGATCCATAAAATCTCCTCTCATTTTCAAGCGATTGCCCATCAGGCGTCAGTTCATAAAGTGAATGGCCCGCTTTTCCGTGCTGAGTGCCGCTTCCCGCACCGCCTCAGTTACCGTGGGGTGGGAATGGATGGTGGCCATGAGATCATCCACGGAAGCGCCTGTCTGAATGGCCAGGGCACCCTCTGCAATCAGGTCGGCAGCGCGGGGGCCGATGATGTGCATTCCCAGCACCTTGTGGCTTTCCTGATCTGCCAGAATCTTTACAAGCCCCTCGCCGCCGTTGAGGATCAATGCCTTTCCGTTTCCGGCCATAGGGAACTTGCCGCACAGATAGTCCAATCCCTGCGCCTTGCAGTCCGCCTCGGCAAGGCCCACGGAGGCGGCCTCCGGCATAATGTAGACGCAGGTGGGGCAGGTGCGCTGGTCATAGTGCGCTTCGACGCCCATGGCGTTCTCCGCTGCCACCTCGCCCATGGCGGAGGCAGTATGCGCCAGCTGCGCATAGCCCATGACGCAATCGCCGATGGCGTACACGCCGGGAACGGAAGTCTCCATTTTGCCGTTGACAAGAATCCGGCCCCGGTCATTGTCCAGCTGGCCGGCATCCAGATTCAGAGAGTCCGTATTGGCCCGGCGGCCCACGGCCACCAGCACCTTTTCGGCTTCAAAACCAACCGTGCCGCCGTTTTTGTCTCCGCAAATCACTCTGGCCCCTGCATCGCATGCTTCCACGGACTGGACGGGGCACTCGGTATGAATCTTGATACCCAGTTTCCGCATACGCTTCATGCCTACGGCGGTCAGATCGCTGTCCAGCATGGGGAGAATATGATCCAACGCCTCTACTACCGTGACGGCGGTGCCGAAGGCGGCATAGGCGCAGGCCAGCTCCAGGCCAATCACACCTGCGCCGATGACAATCATGGATTCCGGCAGCTGCTCCAGAGACAGGGCACCGGTGGAATCGATGCAGGCGGGATTCCCTTTTAAGCCGGGGATCGGAGGCACCGCATTGACGGAGCCGGCGGCCAGAATGATTTTATCGGCGGCGACGGTCTTCTGCGTGCCGTCAGGATGGGTGATCATCATGGTTTTGGACGCAGTAAAGGCCGCTTCGCCCTCTATGTGGGTAATACCGTTTCCTTTCAGCAGTCCGGCAATACCGCCGGTCAGCTTCTTGGAAACGGCAAAGCGGTTAGCCATGACCTGCGGAAAATCCACACGGACATTGTCCGCCGCCACGCCCAGAGAAGCCCCCCGGCTTTTCAGCTCTGTCAGCAGTTCGGCGCTGTGGAGCAGGCACTTGGTGGGGATGCAGCCTGCATTCAGACAGGTGCCGCCCAGATACCGCTTTTCCACCAGAGTTACTTCTGCGCCCAGCTGCGCTGCACGAATGGCGGCAACATAACCCCCGGGGCCGCCTCCAACCACCAGAATTTTTTCGCTCATGATCAGATATCCTTTCTCTGGAATATATTTTTTTACTGATAAAAGCCCTCGGCAGACTTTTTCAGCGACTGGAACTGCTGCATGTCGTGACCAAAAAGCAGCTCGGCATGGTGTTCTGCGGCGTATTGACGCAGGAACTCCACGGTGTCGAAATAGCCCTTTTCATCGTAAACAACGCCGGAGAGCTGAGGAAGCGGTTCATAGTGGGCACGGGAGTAGACGGCATCGGCTGCCAGCAGGTAATTACCGGATTCCAGTTCTACCAGCAGACCCAGCATCCCATAGGAATGGCCGGGGCCAAGATTTACGATAGTAACACCGGGGCAGAGGGGCAGTTCCCGAACACCCGCGGACACAGGTACCCACCGCAGATGAGCCTGTGCCCAATTGTCCAAATCGCATTTCTGGTGGAACGCGCTCAGCGAACCCTTTTCCTGATCTGCCATCACATGTTCCAGCTCCTCCTGCTGGACATAAATCTTAGCCTGCGGGAAAAAGTGGGCGCCGCCGGCGTGGTCCAAATGCAGGTGGGACAGCACCACAGCGGAAATTTCCTCCGAACGGATCTCCAATTCTGCCAGCCGTTCCGGCACGCTGCCGTGCTCACCGGGAATATAGGGATTGCCGCGCAATTCCTCAGCCCATGCGCCCTCCATGGCCTGAGGATGGCAGCCGGTGTCAAAAAGCACATAGCCCGCCGGGGTGTCCAGCAGAAATGCGTGGATGGGGATGGCAGGGTTTTCGCTCTCGTCCTTGGTAACAGGGTTGTCGCCCATCATCACAATTTTCCCCAGATCCAGCACATACAGTTTCATAATCGTTCTCCTTTTTGAAAAACCTCTGGACTGTGCATGCAGTCCAGAGGTCTGTTTTTACTTGACCAGAGCTTCCGGCTCCTCCAGCAGTGCTTTCATATCATTGAGAAAAGCCGCCAGTGGGGCACCGTCCAGAATTCGATGGTCACCTCCGATGACCAGCTTCATCATCGTTCGGGGAACGATGAGATCCTCGCCGTCCTTTTCCACCACTACCGCCATTTTCTTGGCTGTGCAGGCTGCCATGATAGCAGGCTGAGGAGGCTGGGGCAGAGGAACGGAGTCATAGGAATTCAGTTTACCCAAATTGGTGACGCCAAAGGTGCCGCCGGCATAATCGTCCGGCATCAGCTTGCCCGTATTGGCTTTTTCCGTCATCTCCTTCATTTCCGCAGAGATCTGGTAGATGGTCTTTTTTTCGGTTTCTTTGACAACAGGGGCCACCAGCCCCTTGTCAGATGCGGTCATAACGCTGATGTTGCAGCTGCTGTACACCTGAATCTGGGTCATGTCCTCGTTGAAAGCTGAATTCATCAGTGGCGTGCGCTGAAGGGCGATGCTAACAGCCTTCAGAATAAAATCGTTGACAGTCAGGCTTGCGCCAGTCTCCGTATTGATCTTCTTGCGGAAAGCCAGCAGTTCCGTGACATCCACATACATACCCTGATAGGTCATGGGATAGGCGCCGCTGATCTCCATGCGCTTGCCGATCATTTTGCGGATTCCCTTATAAGGGATGGTCTGAGAGATTTCCATATGCGCTTCACTCCTGCGATCAGACCAAACCAGAAATGTCCTCACCGGGTTCACCGATGATGGCAATGGGTGTGCCGCAGGGATAATCCTCCTCGACCTCGCCCATGATCTTCAGCACGGTGGCATCCTCAGGGCTGGGGAACTCCATGGTGGTCTTATCGGTCATCAGCTCAAACAAGGACTGATTCTTGGCAACCTTGTCACCCTCCTTGACCAGCCATTCGGTGATCTGCCCCTCTTCCATTGCTTCGCCCATCTTGGGCATAACGATAACCTTTGCCATAATAAAACACCTCTAAAATAAATTTTGTTTGTACGTCTTTACGTGTGTATGACTGCGGACGGCGTGTCGGAAAGAGAGAGACATTCCCGCCGTGCCGCAGGAGCAGCCAATTCAATCAGCCCTTGACAATCTCAATAATGCGTTCGGCGATCTTCTGTGGAGACAGCATAACCCAGTCCTCCATAACAGGGCCGGCGGGGATAATGGTCTCCGGCAGCGTCATACGCTGAACGGGACCCTTCAGGCCGGCATAGCATTTTTCCGTCACTTGAAAGGCAATCTCGCCGCTGATGCCGTAGGTCGCGGTGAACTCGTCCACCACCAGCACCTTGCCGGTATGCTTGGCAGACTCAATGACAGGATCCAAATCCAGAGGACGCAAGCTCCGCAGATCGATGAGCTGAATGTGGACGCCGGCCTCCTCCAGCAGGGGCAGCGCTCTGGCAGCTTTCAGAGCGGAGGTGCCAAAGGTGACTACCGTCAGGTCATCGCCCTCGCTGACCACCTTGCTCTTACCCAGTGGAATCAAGAAATCGGGGTCCAGCGGCACCTCTTCCTTCGTGCGGTAAGCTGCCGTTTCTTCCAGAAACAAAACGGGATCATTGTCCCGGATGGCAGATTTCAGCAGCCCCTTAGCATCCGCAGCTGTGGACGCGCAGACCACCTTCAAACCAGGGAAGCCGGCAAACATGTGATGCAGGGAATAGCTGTGGTGCGGGCCGCTGCGAGTGCCTCCGCCAATGGCGGTACGGACTACAGCGGGCATGGACTTGATCTGTCCACCGGACATGTAACGATACTTTGCCAGATGGTTGATAATGGGATCTACACAGACCATACTAAAGTCCATCTTCATTATGTCGATGATAGGCCGCCAGCCAGTCATGGCTGCACCAATACCAAAACCCACAATAGCGTTTTCTGCCAGAGGGGCGTCAATCACCCGATCCGGGCCGTATTTATGGTACAGATCGCCGGTCACACCGTAAGCCCCGCCCAGAATACCGATGTCCTGACCCATCATAATGACTTTATCGTCCCGGCTGAACTCCTCGTCCAGTGCCAGACGAACCGCCTGCATATATGTCATCTTTCTTGTTTCCATGATTACAGTTCCTTTCCGTCTCAGCACTCTGCGTAGATGTGCTCCATAGCTGCTTCCGGCTGGGAGTAGGGAGCAGCTTCTGCGTAAGTCCACGCCTCGTCCAATTCCTGCTCCACCTTCTTCTGGATCTCCGTCAGGGTCTTTGCTGTTACACCGTACCGCTCTGTGAGCTTAGTGGTCAGCAGCCCGATGGGATCCCGCTTCATCCACATGGCCTGCTCGTCAGGGTCTTTGTACTTGGTGCCGGCTTCGTTGGGTGCGTGGCCCATCTGACGCCAGGTCTTGATCTCCAGAATCATGGGACCGTTGCCTGCACGGACATAATCAGCAGCCGCTTTGGTGGCATTGTATACCGCCTCCACGTCGTTGCCGTTTTCCACGGTGGCACCGGGGATCCCAAAGCCTGCTGCGCGGGTGCTGAGGCTCTGCAGGCCGGTCATCTTCCGAAAATCCTCAGAAATGGCGAAAAAGTTATTCTGAATGATCATCAGCAGGGGCAGCTTAAAGGCGGCGGCCATGTTGATTCCCTCGTAGAAGGGGCCCTCACAGGTGCAGCCATCGCCGGAATAGGCTACAGCGATGTTGCCCTCACCCTCATGCTTGAAATGATAGGCAAAACCCACAGGTACGGTAAAACAGGGGCCAAGTGTACCGCCCAGAACGTACAGATTCTTGGACACGTCCATGAAGTGAGCCTCGCCGGCCTTGCCCTGACAGACACCGGTGGATTTCAGCAGCGTCTCAGAAAGCAGCTTTTTCAGATCACAGCCGCGCATCAGCTGATGCGCGTGGGAACGGTGGTGGGGGCAGACAATATCCGCAGGCCGAAACACCTTCATGGTACCGGTGCCGGCAGCTTCCTCACCGATGCCCAGATGTGTCATACCCAGAGGCTTGCCGGTGGTATAGGCCTCCCAGAGACGTTCATCGAACCGACGGCTCTTGTACATGTTTTCGTAAAATTCCAGCAGCAAAGAGAGCTCTGCCATATACGATTCCTCCTTGATCATAGAAAAGTCCACCGGGAAACGGCAGGCCTTTATCCTGTTTCCTATCATAGGCATTTTCTCCCCGCAATTCAAATACACATCGGGCATACACGCATATTCCCGGAGATTATAGAAGCCGCGGCGCATCGGAAAGTTGTATAACCGCCGGGAATAGAAGTCCGTGAAGAATAGCTATTATACTTTTTCGGATTTTGACGGTATACTGATCAAGACACAGACATAACCCGGCGGACAGAATCAAAGGAGGAAATATCGATGGCAGATAAAGTCATTCCGGAAGCAGTCTTTCAGGTAGGCGTGGTGGTTCACAGTGTGGACGAAACCCTGGAAAAGCTGAAGGCCTGCTTTGAGATCGACACGGACAGCATCCAGATCAAGACCACGCAGGATATGGCGGAGCAGGGAGTGTTCACCGACGCATCCTACAACGGCAAGCCTGCAGAGTTCTATATCAAGACGGCTCGCCTGAATTTCGGCGGCATTGACCTTGAATACGTAGAGCCGCTGAGTCAGGACGGCGGCGACCCCTTTTCCGACTGGCTGCTGGAGCACGGTCAGGGCATCCATCATATCAATATCAAAATGAAGGATCGCGGTCTATTGGACCGTAAAATGCGAGAACAGGGTGTAGTGACACTGACCGGAGGCAAAATGCGGGGTAAGGAATTTGAATTCTACGACTGGCGGGATACCTTCGGCTTTATCGCCGAGATCGGCGATATGGTAGTAGGCCCCATGGCGGAAGAATACTATAAGACCCACGAGGACAACCGATAAAGGAGAGGAGTACACAAATATGAACAGATTAGCGGGCAAGGCCGCCATCATTGCCGGCGGCAGCAAAGGCATCGGCTGTGCCATTTCCACCACCTTTGCGCGGGAAGGTGCGTTCGCAGCCGTGGTGGGCAGTAATGCTGCAGCGGCAGAAAAGACCGCTCAGGAGATCCGGGACCTCGGCGGCACAGCCATTGCTGTAGCGGCGGATCTTACCAGCGAGGATGGCCGGGCCTCCGTTTTTGAGCGTACCCTTGCAGCATTTGGCAAGGTGGACATTATTGTGAACAACGCGGGCTGGGGCTGCAAAAAGCCGCTGATTGAAACAGACATGGACTCCTTTGACCGCTCCATCAATCTAAATCTGAAGGCAACCTACTTCATGACCCAGCTGGCAGCCAAACAGATGATCCGGCAGGGAACCGGCGGACGGATCATCAACATTTCCTCCACCGGCGCGCTGCAGGGCGAACGCAACTCTAGTATTTACGCCGCCACCAAGGCCGGGATCATCGCTCTGTCCCGCGCCGCGGCACTGGAGCTGGGCGAACACGGCATCACGGTAAACTGCGTACTGCCCGGCTTTACCCGCACCAACAACAACGGTCATGTTCCCCGCATCATCGACGAAAACTTTATTGGCATCACACCTACCCGGCGTGTCACCGTGGCTCAGGATATCGCCAACGCCTGCCTATTTCTGGCAGGTGGTGAGGCCGGACAGATCTCTGCACAGATTCTCCCTGTGGACGGTGGTTACAGCGGCACCCGCGCTATGCAGACCTCCATGACTTCCGCTATGGAACGCAGTTAAGGAGGGAGTGCACATGAACGGAAAAATCGCTTATCTGGAAGGCGGCAAAATGAAATTCATGGAGCATACCCTACCGGACCCGGAACCCGGTGCCATGCTGGTGCGGGTTCTCAGCAGCAACATCTGCGGCTCTGACGTGAAGAACTGGAAGGGCGGCAGTTCCGTGGGCGCGTGCGCCTCCAAGAGCTGTCAGGGCCATGAATTTGTAGGCCGTATTGAGGTTCTGGGTGAAGGCGTCACCATCGACTATGCCGGACAGCCGGTGCAGGCCGGCGACCGCATCGTAGCCGCTTATTACATTACCTGCGGTGAATGCCATGCCTGCAAAAGAGGCCGCTATGACCAGTGCGAAAATGCCTACATCCATCTGGGCCAGTCGCCGGAGCAGGCTCCCCATTTTACCGGCACCTTTGCCACCCACTACTATGTGTTTCCCAAGCAGCACTTCTACAAGGTTCCCGACACCCTGCCAGATTCTCTGGCAGCAGGTGCCAACTGCCGTTTTTCTCAGATCTACTACGGTCTTGAGCATTTGAAGCCTGTGGCCGGGGAAACCATCTTGATTCAGGGCGCCGGAAGCATGGGCCTGTACGCCGCTGCCATCGGCAGGGAACGGGGTCTGACAACCATTGTCATCGACAGCGTAGCGGAACGGCTGGAAATGGCCAAACGCTTTGGCGCGGACTATGTGGTCAGCATGGAGGATCATCCCTCGCTGGAGGAACGGGAGAAGGCTGTCAAAGAGCTGACTGGCGGCCGCGGACCCGACATGGCTATTGAGGTTACCGGTGTGGCCGCCGCCGTGGAGGAGGGACTTCACCACTTGGTACCTATGGGTAGATATGTTATTATAGGGACCAACACGCTGACAGCGCAGGCAACTTTGTCCCCCGGTTACATTACCCGCAAGAGTCTGGAAGTCACTGGCGTGGCCCGGTATTTGCCGGAGTACCTGCACAAATCCCTGCTGTTTTTGGACAAGTTCCAGCACAAATACCCCTTTGAGGAGTTTTCTTCTGTAACGCTGCCTTTGGAAGCAGTGGAGGAGGGCATGACTCTGGTGGGAGACAAGAAGGTCATTCACGCCATGATTCAGCCCGAATTTTAAATTAAGGAGGAGCGCATCTATGTCCCGCGTTAAATTCGGCGTCTGCGAGTTCAGCTTCCCCTGCTGGGGCCCGCTGGCACTTCAGATGGCCCTTGAGGCCGGCTTCACAGGTATGCAGCTAGCCGATGCCGGCGGCTCCGCCAACGCCTATCCCCTGAATAACAAACGGGTGCAGGACAGCTATCTGGAGGCCGCCGCCAAATATGGCATCACCTTGCAGTCCATCCACCTGTACACGCTGGTCCGTCAGAACTATATCCGTTTCAGCCAGAACTCTCCGGAGGGCGTGGAGTGCATGGAGAGCATCAAAAACGGCATCATTGCCGCCAGTGAAATGGATATTCCTGTGGTGATGATCGAAGGTATGCGGATGTATGGCGCCGCCCAGTACAAGCATGTCTATCAGATGTACCAGTATGCTGTAAAGGTGGCGGAGGACTACGGCGTTCAGATTGCTATGGAGACCGACATCCGCCTGGAGGATCATTTCAAATTTCTGGACCAGTTCGATGGAAAGCTGAAGCTGTGCTTTGATACCCACAACCCTGTTATGTACGGCACCGGCTATCCCCCCAATATGATCCGTGCCTTGGGCAAGGAGCGCATTGACCATTTCCATATGAAGGAATCTCTGGCAGACACCGAGGGATTCATCACCAAGGAAACTGCTCCCATTGTTCTGCTGGGCGAAGGCAGCACCCATTTCAAAGAAGCCGTTCAGGCCATCAAGGATATCGGTTATAAGGGCTGGATTATTTCCGAGACCTTCTACAACCGCAGGAATCTCAACGAGAACGGCATGGACTATGTATCCTCCGCCAAGCGGGATGTGGAAACGCTGAAGGCCGCTTTCGGGGATTATTGAGGAGTTTTAGCACTTTTCACAATTTATCCGGCGAACATTTCTTTGTGAACAAATTCGTATAATAATTTCAGAAAAGCAAAAAATTTTACAATATCTCCGATCTTTTGGCAATCCAATCTGGATTATAACTCTTGATTATGCGTGTATATGCCGTTTAGAGATTGGACTTTGTTGAAATGGCAAGTAAAATGAAAGCATGGCAGCCTGAAAGACAACAAGGTTACCAATCACAACACCACACAGGAGGAGAATATGAAAAGATTTTACGCACTGGCTCTGGCCGCAGTCATGACGCTGTCTCTGGCCGCATGCGGCTCCAGAAAGGACACCTCTGCTCCCGCTGATCCCAGCCCCCCGGCCGATGCCTCTGATTCCAGCTCCACTAAGACCGCCTGCGAACCCCTGACCATAAAAATGTACAACGCTGTTGCCGGTCAGACCATCGACGGCACCCTGATTCCCAAGACCCTTGAACTGCTGGAAGCGTATTCCGGCGGGGCAATCACCGTGGAGCTGGTTCCCGCCGGCACCCTGGGCGCTGAGAAAGAAGCGGTTCAGCTGCTGCAGATGGGCGATATTGACATGCTGCCCCTGTCCATCGACGGCGTTGACTTCGGCACCCCCGATGTCAATATGAACTGGACCTCCCTGCCTTACCTGTTCAACGGCTGGGACGAGGTTGACTCTGAGTACAACAACGGCTGGATGCTGGAGCGCCACAAGGAAGTGGCCGCTGAGTACGGCATCGACATCATTGAGAATCTGGACAACGGCCTGAAGTGCCTCATCGGCACCGGCAAGGCTCCCACCAGCATCACCGACCTGAAAGGCAAAATCGTCCGTACCCCCGATATTCCCATCTTCCATTACTACTATGAGAAGCTGGGCTTGACCACTGTCTCCGGTATCGATCAGTACACCGGTCTGCAGCAGGGCACCATGGACTGCATCACCAACAGCCCATGGGCCATGAACGTGTTCCACCTGGAGGAGGTCGCCGACTGGATCTATGTTACCCAGGAGAGCTGGGGCACCATGTACTGGACCGCCGGCAAGGACTGGACTGACAGCCTGACCGATGCGCAGCGTGAAATCGTTTACAAGGCCGCCAAGGAAGCCGCCCTCATCACCCGTCAGGAGATCCGCGATACCTGCGAGAACTATCTGGACAAGGCTGCAGAAGCCGGCGTAGAGATTGTCTATCCCGACGACGCCAGTATTGAGATCATGAAGCAGGCCGCCACCAAAACCTGGCATGAGCTGCGTGACGATTTCGATTCCGCCGCTATGGATCGTCTGTTTGCTGACTATCTGCCAGAGCAGGTGCAGTAAGCGCACATAACTTTACCCTGGGAACGTATGAGATCGGCGCGGAGAGAACGCTCTCCGCGCCGGCCTGAAGAGAAAGGTATTGTTTATGAAAGAACATAAATTTCCAAACAAATTTGTCGAAACGATCTGGAAGGCCAACAAAGCCCTGGGTAAGGTGGAATCCATCCTGTCCGTAATCCTGCTGTGGGCACTGATTATCGTTACAATGATTTTTATCTCCTGCCGCTTTATTTTTCATGTTTCCACTCCCTGGGCTGATGAGCTGGCCCGATATTTCCTGATCATCCTGGCTTGGTTTGGCGGCTCCTACGCGGCGTCTGTCGGCGATCATCTGGAAATCGACATTGTCAGCACCGTGCTGAAAAAAGTGGTGAAAAACGCCGACAAGATCCTGGCAGTCATCGACCGGATTGGCCAGTACATCGTGCTTTTCGTAATGCTGTTTTTTACCTACCACTTCTTCCTTTACATGCAGAAAATCGACAAGATGGGCACTGTTTCCAACACCATGGGCTTTAAAATGACCATCCCCATGGCTCTGGTGATGGTGGGCTGCGTCCTGATCATTCTGCACACCGTATTCAACATTTTGCTGCCCCGTGAATATTGGTTCGGCACGGAACCCACAGAAAAATCCGCCGAGGAAGAGGAGGCGTAATTCATGCAGGTACTTGCTATTTTTTTGGTGATTTTCCTTGGCGTTTCTCTGCTGCTACGGGTCCCTGTGGCATTCGGCATTGGCTTGGGCGGCGCAGCCGTATTCACCATTTTCGGCTATTCCATGAACAGCTTCTCCCAGACTGGTTTCTATGGTTTGGACAACTTCTCCCTGCTGGCAATCCCGTTTTTCCTGTTTGCAGGCGCCATCATGGAGTATTCCGGTATATCGAAGAGCATCTTTAACTTCATTGACGCCTTTGTGGGCCGCGTCCGGGCCAGCACCGGCACGGTGGCTGTGTTCGCCTGTGCCCTGTTCGGCGCCCTGACCGGCTCTACTCAGGCAACCATCGCCGCAATCGGCAAGATTGTGTTCCCCGAGATGGACAAGCGGGGATATGAGCCTGCCTATCAGGCAGCTCTGATGGCTTCCGCCGGCTTCCTGGGCGTTCTCATCCCCCCCAGCATGACCGGTATCATCTACGCCACCGCCTCGGGTATCAGCATTGCAGATGCCTGGATGTGCACTCTGATTCCCGGTATTCTGCTGGCCATCATGTTCAGCGCTGTCAACTATTTCCACAGAGTGAGAGTGGAGCCCAAGATCACCGAACCCTTTGTGATAAGCCAATATGTCAAGCACATCGGCGTCAGCACAAAGAGTGCGTTCTGGGCACTGCTGATGCCCGTCATCATCTTCGGCGGCATTTATGGCGGTATTTTCACCGCTACGGAGGCCGGTGCCATTTCCGCCCTCTATGGTCTGATCTACTACTTCATCCGGAAAAAACTGCATCCGGAGAGCGTTTCCGGTAATCTGAAAGACATGATGATGTTTACAATCAGCCTTACCGGAGTGATCCTGCTGATCATGGCCTTCGCCAACGTAGCCTGCAAAGCCATCGCTTTCTCCGGCATTTCTCAGCAGCTGGTAACCTTGATCACGGAGAATATCAGCTCTCCCATCGTGTTCCTGCTGATTGTCAATGTGCTGTTCATTATCTGCGGCATGTTCATCGACAGCAACGCCGCGATCCTGCTGTTTGTTCCCCTGCTGACTCCCATTGCCGATGCATATGGCATCAATCAGGTTCAGATGGCCGGCATCATTCTGGTAAATCTTTGCATGGGCGCGATTTCTCCTCCGTTCTGTGTCAATGTATTCGTGACCACCAAGCTGAAGAAAACGCAGTACGTAGAAGTCGTCCACTACATCTGGCCCTTCCTGGGCTGCTGCGCACTGATACTGATTATGATGATGTTCATCCCAGGACTGTCCACTTGGCTGCCTGCACTTCTGAAGTGATCCTAATCTGATATTTCCAAAAAACCGATGCGCGGAAGCGTTATCGGTTTTTTGTGAAATTGTGAAAATCAATGAAGGAGTCAAATCTATGAAAAAGCAAATCTTCCAGGTAGTCTGCGTAGTCTGGAGTCTTGAAGAAACCCTTGCGAACTGGAAGCACCTGGTAGAATTCCGGGAAGATTCCATTAAAGATGTTTCACAGGAGACCAGCAAAGCCCGCTGCCTGTATCATGGGCAGGAAATCCAGGTTCCGGTCAGGGCCGTGCGCTTTGACTTCGGCGGCGTCGACCTGAAGCTGGTGGAACCTCTCAGCCAGCAGGGCGATCCCTATTCCGACAGTCTTCGCGCCCACGGGCAGGGCTTCCATCATCTGGAGATCTATGCAGAAGATGCCGCTGCGCTGTCCGCTCGCTGTGAAAGCGTCAAACTGCCCATTTACGAGGAGATCTCAGAAAATGGCCGATATCTGCTGTTTGATTTCACTGATGAGATGGGCTTCGCCTTCACCCCCCGAGATCATATGACAGGTCCTTGCGGTCCCCGTGATCTTCAGGGACGCACAGTCTGAGAGGTATGCACATGCAGCTATTTTGTGTAAAACCAGTCATCAGCTTTTTTGACCGGCTGCACGATTTCGTCGCGGAGTTTTCCTTGGGGCCGGAGGATCTGATTCTGACGGAGCGAATTCTGTTTGAAAGCCATATCCGGAAGGAGCGTCTTTCCTGCCCTATCATCCTGAAGGATCAGTATGACCCTGGGGAACCGAAGGAGGAGGCCATTGATGCGATCCTATGGGATATCCGGGGCCTGTCCATCCGCCGGATTATAGCAGTAGGCGGCGGCAGCGTCATCGACATCGCTAAAATTCTCTGCATCAAGGACGCCTACCCCTGCCGCCGGGTTATGGAGCAGACTGTCCCCATGGTGCTGGACAAGGAACTGATCGTTCTGCCAAGCACCTGCGGCACTGGCAGTGAGGTGACCTATGGTGGTATCGTCACCATGAAAGATACCGGCTTCAAAACTGGAATTCTGGCACCGCAGCTATCCTCCGCCCATGCGGTTCTGGTGCCGGAGATTCTGGTCAGTCTGCCTATGAAGGTATTGATCCACTGCTCTGTGGACGCCATGTGTCACGCCATGGAATCCTATGTCTCCGCCACCCGTGGAAACGAGATGGTGCGAGCTGTGGGCGGTCGGGCGGTCACGCTGCTGATGAACGGTTACGCAGCACTGGCCGTGAACGGTGAGACGTGCCGCCCCCAGTTGATGAAACAGTTTTTGACCGCCAGCTGTCTGGCCGGAATGGCCGTCAATAATGGCGGTGCCGGACCGGTTCACGCGCTGGCCTACCCGGTGGGGGAGGTCTATAAGATGTCCCATGGGGAGAGCATTTATCAGTTCCTCACCGAGGTTTTCTCCCATTATGAGCACGCCTCTGACGGCCCGCTGCTGGAAGAGCTGCGGCAGCTCTTGGCCCCCGCTCTGCGGCAGGCAGGGCTATACTTCGGCAATCCCTTCCGCGATACGGAAAAGCTGCTCAACGCATTGTATCCCGCCAGACGTCTGGGTGCGTGCGGCATGACCGAAGCGGACGTGGAACTCTTTGTGGCAAATATCTTTCAGGCAAAGCAGCGGCTTCTGGCCGCCAGCTATGCCAGCTTTACACCCGCTGACGCGGCAGCGATCTACCGTTCACGGCTGTAGAAGGAGGTCATACCATGACAAAACTGAAATTGGATCTTGTATGCCAAGTGGCGGTAGCCGTGTGGGATCTGGAACAGGGACTGGAACAGGTACGCTCCCTGCTGGGCATTGACGAAAGCTCTGTCTCCTACGGCGACTCCCTTGCGCTGATCCGCTCCGGAAAGCTGGAGCCGCAGATCTACAACGGCATAAAGGGCGAATATGCCTACCGCCAGGTCAACTTCTTCATGGGCGGCATGGATATTGAGATGTTCGCGCCGGTGGAGGGAAGTACCGGCGGCCCGGTCAGCGACTTTTTGAAAGAACACGGCCCCGGAATCCATCACCTGAATGTCCGTCTGGCAAACAGAGAGGAGGGACTGAAATTTCTGAGGGAGGATCTGGGAAAGGTCCCGCTGCTGGAAGGATACTTTTTAGGCCGCCATTTTGCCTACTTCGACATGCTGAAGGAATTGGGTATCATCTTTGAGGTTGGCAGCCGCATAGTAGGCCCCCGGGCCTCCATGAGCGAAGAATCGCTTGAAAAACTGCTTCAGTGAGAAAGGATACGGACATGAAAGCATTGCTGTATAAGAGGCCGGGCCGCGCCAACGGCGGCGTTGTGGAAGTGCCGGAGCCGTCCTGCGGCGAAGAACAGGTCATCATCCGGGTCAAGGCCTGTGGAATCTGCAAACCTGCGGACACCAGCCATGACCGGCAGGGCGCGGTACTGGGCCGCTACCCGGTGATCCCGGGGCATGAGTTCTCCGGCATTGTGGAGCAAGTGGGCACTCGCGCAACCCATTTCAAGCCCGGAGACCGAGTCACAGCGGACAACGGAATGCCCTGCTGGAAGTGCTATCACTGCCAGCGCGGCGAGTTCGCGTTCTGTGAGGAATATCAGGCTATCGGGCACAGCGTCAACGGCGCTATGGCGGAGCTGGTAGCCGTCAGCGAAAGCCACGTATATGCCATTCCGGACAACGTGTCCTTCCGGGCCGCAGCGCTGACAGAGCTGGTGGGCTGCTGTTTCCGCTGCATTGAACGGTGCAGCATTCCCTATTCCGCCGACGTTCTGATCCTGGGCTGCGGAGCCAGCGGAAACCTTATGGCGCAGCTGGCCAAGAGCTCGGCGGCAGGCACGGTGACCGCCCTGGACTGTCAGCCCAACAAGCTGGAGCGAATCGCTTCCCGGGGTGTGGAAACGATCTTGGCGGATCCCAATGATTACAGCGTCCACGAAAATATTCTGCACAAGCGTTTCCCCCACGGACTGGACTGCATCATCGACACCATCGGCAACGCGGAGCTGGCAGAGCGGTGCATCTCACTGCTAAAAGCAGGCGGCACCTTTGCCAACTATTCCTTCCCCACCACAAATCAGCGCACGGTCTCCGTGGATATGGGACTTTTTGTCCGGAAAGAACTCAGCTATATCGGCACGACTTTTCAGCACCACAGCTTCAGCAAGTGCCTGAAGGCCATGGCAGACGGTAAGGTTGACCCGGAATTGTCCATTTCCCACGTATTCCCTCTGGAGCGCTACTTCGAAGCACTGGATACCAACTGGGATGATCCGGCCTCCATCAAGATTATCATTGAACCTAATCGTTCGTTTGAAGAGTAATACGCCAAAAGCTCCACTGGCTTCTGCCAGTGGAGCTCCGGAAATTCAGCTGATGCATTTGGCCATAGGAGCCGCCAATGTACTGTTTTCCAAATTTTGAGCCGCATGTTCTGTGATATAGGCAATGAACAGATTCAACGCCCGGGAGGTATAGGCGTCTTTTTTAGTAATCAGCTCCAGCCAATTGTCCATAGCCGGGTGGGGAATATCCAAAAGATGTACATCAGGAAACGTGAAACGCTTAAAAATGGAGCGGGGCTGGAAGGAAATCCCGTAATTCAGGCGAACCATCTGGATGATAAAATCCCAGCGGGACGAATAGAGGGCAATGCGCGGCTCAAACCCTGCCTCGCGACAGGCGAACCGCATGATGTGAAAGGTGGAAAACCGGCCGTCGGAGACAATGAACCGCTCATTCCTCAGTTCCTCCAGCCGGACGCTGTCCCGGTTGGCCAGAGGGTGCCGGTCACTGACCACCAGACAGTAATTATCATGAACAAAGTGGATATGGTCAAACAGATCATCGGATACCGGTCCCCCGACACAGCCAAGATCCAGCGTCCCGGCCTCCACATCTTCCATCACAGCTTGACTGCCGCCCTCCCGGATGTTGATCCTGATTCCCGGATACTGTCTGGAAAAACCTGCGATCAGCTCACTGAAATAGAAAATACCGGCAATAGGCGGAAAGCCAAGATAGATCTCGCCTTCAAAAGAGGTCTGGTTCTGGTTTTTCAGTTCAGAAATGCTGTCATATTCATGGATCACACGAACGGCCTCCCGCAGCAGAGCCTCTCCGGCATCAGTCAGCCGTTGTTTACGGCGGAAGGTATAAAACAATTCAGAACCAAGTTCAATCTCCATTCGCTGGATAATCTTGCTGAGGGCAGGTTGGGAAAGCCTGAGCTTGGCAGCAGCCACAGAGTAGCTGTTATCCTTCGCCACCTGCGTAAAACACTTTAACTCGTGTATATCCAATTTGACAGCTCCTTTCCTACGGTAAGTATAGATCACCGCGTCAACCGGGAATATCAGAGCCTGCGGCCTCCATCTTTTCTGTCAGGAACTGGATCAGGCATCTGGCATTCTGAGAAAGATACCGTCCCTTTTTGGTAATCAGCACGAGATCTTCGTAACGCATCAGGTGATCCACCTCCAATTGATGGATGTCCGGATAAGAAAACCGTTGAAACAGGGACTTGGGCAGGAAAGAGATCCCGTAGTTCAGACGAACCATCTGGATCACAAAGTCCCACTGGGAGGAAAGCATTCCGATTTTAGGTTCAACGCCAGCCTCCCGCAGAGCGGTACAGATATCATGATGGGTGGAGAACTCCGTTCCCAGCAAAATGAAGGTCTCATCCTTCAGCTCCGGCAGTGTGATCCGCTGCTTCTGCGCCAGAGGGTGCTGCGTACTGACAATCAGGGTGGAGATATCCCGGACAAATGGATAGATATTGAACTGCTCTGATGAGATTGGCATAACCGCACAGCCCACATCCAGATCACCAGATTCCACATCACTGACAATCCGTTGGGTGCCGCTCTCTTTGATCCGCAGGTCAATGCCAGGATACCGCTTGGAGCATTCAGCAATCAGCTGGCAGAAATAACTGATCCCCGCCACGTCCGGAAAACCGATGAACACCTTTCCGCTGTGCATATTATCCGCTGTGCGGACAGCCGGCTCAATATCGTCAAATGCGCGGATCACCCGCAAGGAACGCTGGTAAAAACGTTCTCCTTCCTCCGTTAGACGCTGCTGTCTCTGCAAGGTGTAGAACAGTTTATAGCCCAGTTCCTTCTCCAGCTTCTGAATGACCTTGCTCAAAGCCGGCTGGGAAATATACAGTTTTTCCGCAGCAATGGAATAGCTGGCACATTCCACTACCTGTTTGAAATATTTCAGCTCTCTAATATCCAACTAGAAACTCCTTTGCAGACCTGTGCCGGCCGGAACCCGGCAAAAGCATTTCTTCTTATTTCATTTTTATTATAGCAGTTTTTCCACGGAGAACCAAGACCAAATTTATTTTTTAACGAGTCGATATATGGAGGTACACAATGGGAATACGATTTGGGGTATGTGAATTTGCTTTCCCCTGCTGGGGCTCCGTGGCCATAAAAATGGCGCATGAGGCTGGCTTTCAGGGCATGCAGATTGCGGACGCCGGCGGCTATCTGCAGCCGCATCCGGAAAATAACGGGTATGTCGAGTATGAGCGCTATGGGCTGGATCTCCGGCGGAAAGACTCGTTTCCGCTGCTGTTCCGGGAGGTTCAGGAGGACTATCTGTCTGCAGCCAGGGAATACAGTCTGGAACTGACATCGATTTACCTCTACACGCTGGAACACCAGGGCTTCATCAAGTACAGCGCGGACACACCGCAGGGCACCCAGTGCCGGGAAAGCCTGCTCAACGGGATCCGGGCCGCGGCGCAGATGAAAATTCCCACCGTAACCGTGGCCGCCAAGGGCATGTTCGGCACCGCCCAAAACGACTATGCCCTCCAGTCTCTGCGCTATGCCGCTCAAGCAGCGGAGGAGTACGGTGTTCAGTTGGCTGTTCTCAGCGACCTGGCTCCTGAAAATCAGCGGAAGCTGGTAGATGCTCTGGGTGAGCGGGTAAAGCTGGCTTTTGACGCATATGCGCCGCTGGTTTACGGAACCGGCGACCCGGTGCGGCAGTTGAAAGAATCCGGAACTCAGCGTATTGACCACATCCGTCTCCGGGACTCCGGTCCGGATCGGGAGGGCTTTTCATCCTTTGACGGTGCCGTATCCCTTCTGGGGCAGGGAAAAGCCCCCTTTCGCGAGACCGTGCAGGCCATTCGGGACATGGATTATACGGGATGGATCATCTCGGATACCCCCTACTATCATCCGGATCTCAGGACTGCGGGAGAGAGCTATGCCTCCGCAGCCGCCAAGGACGTTCAGACACTGCGCGCCGCATTTGAGGTATGATCGACGGCATCTGCTTAGCAAAAACAGATCAATAAAATGGAGGATAAACCATGGAACGGTTTCGATTCGGCGCCTGCGAATGGTGCTTCCCCTGCTGGGGACCTCTCTCCCTGAAAATGGCACACGAAGCAGGTTTTAGTGGCATGCAGTTGGGAGATGGCGGCGGTTCGCTGCACGCCTACCCGCTGCTGGACAAAAGCGTGCAGGCTGCCTATCTGGAGGCTGCGGAGCGCTACGACATGGCTTTGCAGTCCATTCACCTTTATACCCTGGGGCACCAAGGCTATCTGCGCAGCGCCTTTGATTCCCGGGAGGGAGAGGCCTGCCGGGAAAGCATTCTCAGCGGCGTGCTCGCAGCATTTGCAATGGGAATCCCCACCGTCATCATCGACGGTATGCGGATGAATACAGCCGCAAAATACGCCCACATGATGAGCATGGCGCAGTACGCTGTGACGGTGGGGACAGATCACGGCGTCAACATTGCCATGGAGACAGATATGACTCTGGAGGATCACTTCCGGTTTCTAGACGCTCTGGACGGCAAAATAACCCTTTGCTTTGACACGCACAACCCCGTCATGTACGGTACCGGCAAACCGGCAGAGCTGATTCGGGCACTGGGGCGGGATCGGATAGATCACTTCCATATGAAGGAATCCCGCCCCAATGCAGATGGTTACATCACTGTGGAAACGCCGATTGTGCTGCTAGGACAGGGGATGACGGAATTTGGGGAATCTGTACAGGCCATTAAGGACATCGACTACTCCGGCTGGCTGATCTCTGAAAACTTCTATTACCGTCCCAATCTGACAAAGGGCATGTATGATCCTGTATCGCTGGCCAGACAGGATGTGGAAACCCTACGAGCCGCTTTTGGCGAATAATGACCACTGGCTATATAAAGTGACAGCACTCGGCATTATGGAAAGACGGACACATGTCCGCTTTAACCTGTGAGAGCAGCTATGCCATTTACCGGCAGGGAAGATAAAGAATCAAAAATTATTCGAAGATAATTCGAATTGCCACAGCACGCTCTCCGGCGGAATACGGATCGTGGTCCCCGGATAGATCAGGTGCGGGTTTTTGATGCCGTTGAACTGCGCCAGAGCGTTGTAGTACCTGGCGGTGGACCACCCGTAGTACCGCTGGCAGATGATGGAGAGGGGATCTCCCCGCGCGATGGTGCAGGACTGCTCCCGCTCGCCGCCCGCCGTGGTCCCCGACGGCCGGGACGCGTTCTGGGTATTCCCGTTGGGATTGGCCGTCTCCGCCGCCTCCAGGGCCTCATGCTCCCGGACGGACACGGTGACATAGCGGTCCCCGGTGCCGTCCCGCTCCCCCTGGGTGACCTCCTCCAGATACACCAGGGCGTTGACCTCCGTGCCGGTGATCACCAGCCGGACAGGTTTGCTGTCCTGTGCCCAGGCGGTCAGGTAGTCCAGGTAGTACTGCGGGTCCGCCCGCGCCCCCGTCTCCATCCAGGGATACGCCTGGGCGGGGAGGAGGAAGTCAAAGCTGCCGGAGAACCGGGTCCGTCCGCCGGGGCGGTACACGTCCCCCAGCTCACTGATATTGATGGTCTCCATCCGCTTCCCGCTGGACCACTGGTAGCCCCCCGGCGTCACCGGCATCACCAGGGACACATGGTCCCGAATAAAACAGAATTGAATACTGCGTCCCTCCTTCCTAGCCCCGCATCCCCGCCAGCTCCATCTGGGCCAGCAGCTCCGAGGCCACCCGCGTTACGTCCGCCTCCTCGCGGATCACAGCGCCGTTCATAATAATTTGAAAGGGGACAGAGGATTTCTCGCCCCTGGCCTCCGCCGCCGTCTGCACCCGCTCCCCCTGGTGGAGCAGGGCGGGGAAGTTGTCATAGGGCACATAGTCCAGCCCGTAGGCGTAGCCGGACCTGCGCAGGCCGCCGGCCCCGCCGGGGTCCACCAGCATGGGGTCCGCTGTGAGACCGTAGGAATCGGTATAGACCGTAAGTCCGGTCTCCTGGTCTATGTCCGCTTTTACGAAGTATTTGCCCTCTCCCATGGCCGCCGCCAGCCCCTTGGTGAACCACTGCCCCTTCTCATATCCGGCGTCCCAGTAGTCCGAATCCAGGCTGGTATCATTCTGGATGGCCTCTGCCAGAGATTTCGCCGACTCCAGCGCCAGCTGCGCACCCTCGCTGGCGTTATACTCGTTCATGCCCCGGACCTTGGCCTCCATGATGAGCCGCCCCATCTCCGCGGAGTCTCCGGTGTTCTGGGCGGTCCGGTACTCCTCGGTTTTCATCATGGCGTCCACCGCGTCCCGGATGTACTGCTCCTTGCTGTTCTCCAGCTCCGCCTTCCACGCGCCGATAGCCTTGTTGGCCTCCATGACGGCCTCGCCGCTCTCCCCGGAGAGCCAGTTCCGCTGTGCCGTCAGCCCCTTCATGCGGCCCTCGTTATAGCCCTGGCCCATGGCGCTGTCCAGCTCCTGGCTCAGGCCCTCCACCGTGGAGGTCAGGCCGGAGAAGGTCCTGGACTGGGCCAGCATGGACCCGGAAAAGCTCTCCGTCATGGCCTGGAGGATGATCTCCGCCGCCGCCTGGCCGGAGACCTGCCCTTTGGAGATCATGTCGTACATGGCCCCCTGGTCCACGCCCCTGGCCTCCGCCAGCATCCCCACCGCGCCGATGCCCCGGTCGTTGAGGACGTTCAGGTACTCCAGCGTGGCCTTGTTGCTGGACTTCATCCGCCCGATGGCCGTGGCCACGGCCTCCATGTCGCCGGTGGTCTGCCCCAGGGCCGCCCCGGCGTCGCCGATGGTCTCCAGCACGTCCAGGATGTAGTTATAGTCCTTCTCTCCGGACAGCGTCTTTGCCTGATCGGCCTGGGCGCTGTACCCGTAGGTCGCCAGGGTCTTGCTCATGGCTGTCAGGTCGCCGTAGAGGAACGGCGTGTTGTTGGCCATTTCCACCAGATTGGAGAGGTAGGTCTCCACAATTCCCATGTCCTCCACGCCGCCACGGCGGAACAGCGTCTCAAAGGAGATTCGGTCTGTCTCCCGCTGCGCCGCCAGCGCGGAACCGCTGGTCAGCGACGCCTCCTGCGCCGACATCTGGCCCTCGTAGGCATCTTGTACATAGCTCTTGAAAGCCTCGTCCCGCTGTTCAAAAGCCTGTGTAGCGCCATTTATCAGACCGACTCCGGCCCCTACTGCTGCTCCGATTGCGGTCCCAATACCAGGAGCGACTGCACTTCCCAAGGCAGCTCCTGACGCTATTGAGGATAATGTACTTGATGCTAAAGAACCAATTTTTGATCCGAATGCACTGCCAACCAAAGTGTTTCCAACATTTAAAGCAGTATCGCCAAGCATTTTGCTTGCACCGCTGGCTGCAATGGCAGTTAGAATGGAGTTTTTTGCATTGCTAGATTCACTGGCGCGGTTCATTGTTTTAGAAATAGCCCGTTCGGTGTCTCCGGCAGCAGAAGTTACAGCTTTCAGATTCCGGACAATATTGTCATAATTGGCCTGTGCCAATTCCATTTTCAGACCATCGGCCTCTTTCCCAGTAGCGGCAAACTGTTTTTCTGCTTCCTTCAGTTCCTGTCTAGCTTTTTGGGCGTCCAACTTCAGGGTATACTTGTTTTTATTCAATGCGTATAGCCTTTGTTCGAGGCCTTCCGCATCTTTGCTGAAAGCCTTTGTAACCTGAGACAGCTTTTTAGCAGTCTCGGAATATCGGTCATTCAGGGTTACAACAATGGAGGTTTCTGGCAAATAAACCGCCTCCTTCTTGACTTATTTTAATGGATGAAATATACTGATATAGTAGAAATAGATATGGGGGTATCTTTCTATGGGCGGAAGTATATTGCTCTTCTTAATACTTGGCGTAATTTTTATGATAATTACACCGCTTGTATTAAAGGATTATCTAAAGGATTTGAGCGAGACGGATTATGCTAAATCTGTGGCCATATGTTGGATAATCATTTTGGGAGGACTCCTAATTATGTGCATACCGTTCGTTCCCCTCTTGTTTTTGTAAAAACGAAGACCGATATGATACGATTTGTTTTGGGTCCTGTGTTCTCTTAAAGGAGTGCTGCTTATGTTTCTAATCGGTATTTTGCTTGCAGTCCCTGCAATCGTTTTCTGTGCTCGATGGTTTTCACACCATAAATTCGAATATTTGGAAGGTGTAAAAGCAACAGAACAATTGGACGGCGATTTTTGGCTATGTATAGGTTTTAGTATCCCTGCATTCGTTTTTCTTGTGCTCGGTGGCTTAAATATGTGATATAGTCATTCATCAATCACTAAAAGCTCTTTTTTTGAAAAGAGCTTTTTTGTCGGCAGGTTTCCCGCCGGACCTCCGGCGGTGTCTGAGTTCTTCCGCCCTCTGCTCCACCTCATAGGACGACAACGCGAAAATCAGGTCGTGCCACCCGGTCTCCCCCTCCCACAGGGTCCGCAGATCTGCCAGCCCCCAGTGGTGGACGGAGAACAGGTAGTACAGCAGCCCCAATTCCCCGTCGCTGCCGTCCTCTAGCCGTTTTTTACTTCCGTGATGGTCACCCGCCGGTAGCCGCTCAGCTTCTCAACAGCCATGCCAAGGTCCGCGATCTCCCCCGGCAGCAGCATCCGCTTCACCGCCTCCGCCGGCGTGGCCCCGCCGAACTTCTCCATCAGCCGCGGGTCTTTCAGATCCGGCTCCGCGCACCCCGCCAGCAGGATGTTCACGTCCGCGTCCTGGGTAAACCGCGCCAGGTCGTGGGTCTTGCCGTAGGGCAGCCCCCGCAGGGTAAACACCACGTCGTGCCCCGCCAGCTCGCTCAGCCGGTCCACCTTGTATTTCGCGGTGGGCAGCTCCTTCTCCACGTTGGGCACCGCGCCCCCCAGCAGCGTCTCCAGCACCGAGGCCTCCGCCGTCTCCTTCTTCATCTCTTCCGCCATAGAACAGTTCCTCCTTTTCATCTCTTTGGGCATGAAAAAACCGCCCTGCCATACTTGACAAAGCGGTCTCCAGGCGGTATCATAAACATACAAGGGCGCTGTTACTGACGGTTAGCCCCTACTGCAAAAACTAACTCACGTTAGCCGTTGGGGGCCAGCCCGACGGCTAACACGCTTTTGGGGCTATGTAAATCATGATCCAAAAGATCACGATGAAGCATATCAGGAAGCGAAGAAGCCTCCAGCCCATCAGCCTCACCCCCTTTCACAGGGGAGTCGCTAACCGCCTTTTATGTAACAGCGCCCAGGGTCTCTTTCGAGACGCGCTTATCATATCACGCCGCGCCGCTGTTTGTCAATTCGTGCCGCCCAGCCGGGCGGCTTTTGTCTTTTCAGTAGTCCAGAATCTCGTAGCTCTCCGCGGAGAAGGGGGCCTCAATGGTCCCCAGCTTGGCGGCCTCCCAGTCCGCCAGCGTCAGATCGTCAAAGATCACGCCCTTGACGGCGATCCGCTGGTTCCGGGGGTTGTCCGGGTCGTCCAGGTTGCTGATGATGGTGTGCCGGATGTCCTCTCCGGCGGCCATGGCCCGGCCCTCCGCCTCCAGCAGGCGGCTGGTGGCGTTATACAGCTTCACGGACCCCGTCAGGGACACCCCCGTCAGCTTCTTCCCGCTCACCAGCGTCCGGCAACGGGGCACGTCCTCCTTGTTCTTGTTGATTTTCAGCTGGAAGCCGTAGCACTCCGCCACCTGCTCCCCGTCCATCCAGAGCGCGCCCCATGTGCCGCTCCGTACCAGTTTGGAATCCAATACGTCAGACATACAATCTCTCCTCTCTTACTGTGCTTCCAGGGTGATGTGGAAGTCCTCCATGGCGTCCATGACCCTGCCGTAGAGGCTCAGGAACACATGGCTCCCGGTGTTCTCCCGCCGCAGCGCGTCGTCGCTGAGGCTTCGGATGCGGGCCGCCTCCGCCATATTCCCCGCCTTGGCGGCCTCTTCCAGCAGGTAGGCCCGAATGGCCTCCGCGTCCAGCTCCGCGCCGGAGGAGTCCTTCGTCAGCACATTCTGTGCCTCCAGGGAGTCCAGGAAGTCCCGGAACGCCGTCAGGAGGATGCACTTGTTGTCGTAGCTGTTGGCGCACCTGCCCAGGTACTCGTCCTCCACGGTGGTAATGGCGTAATAGCGGATGAGATCCACCGCGGCCACCATCTTGATCTTCTTCAAAAGGGCGGTCTCGCCCTCCTTCAGCGTGGCCTTGGAGGTTACGGCCCTGCCCAGCTTCACCCGCCGTCCGTCGTCCACCAGGATCAGCTTTCCGGCGTCCACGGCGCCGTCCGGATTCTCCACGGCCGCCACCCCCGTTACCTCGGGCAGCGCGGCATAAGTGGCGCTGCAGTCCGCCGGCGTGCCGGCGAGGATTCCCGCGATCCGGCATGTATACTGAGCGGCGGTAAAGGTCTCGCCGCCGGCCTGAATGCCGGACGCCGTGAAGTTCACCACGCCCTCGTCGTCCGCGGCGGTATCCGGCAGCACCGCCTTGCCCACAAACCGCTTGGTCCGCTGTGCCTTCACCAGGGCGGCCAGCTCCGTGGCCTCCTCCGCGGAGATGTCCAGCGGCCCCGCCAGATAGTCATAGCTGTACGCCGCCAGGGCCTGGAACCCGGCGGAGATCTCCGCATCCGCGCCAATCACGCAGACATAGACCACGCTGGGGCGGTTGATGTACCCCTCCATGGCCCGCCGGATGGCGGCGGCGTTGGCCTCGCCCAGCTCCACGGGGATGTCGCTCTCCCGGTGGATGGTCCAGATCCCGTTCGCCTTGGCGTCCCGCAGGATCAGTGCCACAATGCCGCTGGATACGCGGCTGGCCACCGTCGCCGCGGCCTTTTTCAGAGAGAAAGAAAGTTCAGGAAGTCCCATAGATGTCTCCTTTTTATGTTTTTACGATTTGATGTTTTCCCGGACCCGCAGGGAGTAGCTGTCCGCCGGGGGCGGCTGATCATCCCGGCCTGGCCGGTCGTCCATCCAGGAGGCGGTGATCTGGAGAAAGCTCCGGTCCGCCTCCCGGGGCAGGGCTTTCAGATTCAGCTTTAGGTGTCGGGAACCCACCTGCAGCACAGGGGTCAGCAGCTCCATCACCGCGTCGCTCTCTCCGGCCAGCCGGTACCAGGACGCGTCGTAGTGCTCGTCCAGCTGGTCGTAGATGGTCAGCTTCAGCCTGATGTCATGACGGACAAGGAACCGGTTGGCGTCCGTCTGCTCGTCCTGTTCCACCGCCAGCCAGAAAGACGGCCGGTCAAAGTCCACCGGGCAGACGTCCACATACACCGTCCGCTCCGGCCACCGCTCCACCAGCTTCCCGTTGATGGCGTCCAGAATATCCAGTGTCCTCAACAGCTCCTCCTTTTCCCGCCGCCAACACGCTGCCGGTTTGCGGCTGCTTTTTCGGTATCGATTTCAAGCGCGCTCTGATAAAAGGCCCCACAGCCCCAATATTTGCATGAGACCGTGCAACAGGATCGAAAATTATTTTTCAAGCTCCTGCAGCACGGCCTTCTCAATCCGCCTGGCGGCCTCTTCCGCCATCCGGGGACCCTCGCGCCGCCCGGTAATCTGGTACATGTATTTACCCGGCACCCGGTCCCTTCGGAGCCGGGCGCCCAGCGCCGGCACATACCGCCCCGGCGTCTGGGCGTGTCCGTTTTCCAGAGCGTTGGTGACATATCCCGCGGCGGCGCCGTCCAGCCAGGTCTCCTTCTTCGCACGGACGGCTACATAGCCCTTTCCGCTGCTCACCTGGTACTCCTGCGCCCCGGCCACACGGCCAGAGCCGCCGATCCGGTTTTGCACATCTTCGAGAAGATACTCGCCCACGGCCTCGAATACCTCCGCTTTGGCCCGCCGTACTGCCTCCGGCAGGCGTTCAAATGCCTCCTGTACCTGCCGCAGGCCATGGATCTCCACCGACTGCATCAGACATCCTCCTGCCGCTCGATCACATACTCGTTCTTATAGGGATCTAGGTCCATCACCTGGCGCACGGTATAGGGGGCCTCTCTCTGGGGGCGGATCAGGTCGCCGGGCCGCAGGAGGATGGCTTTGGGTGTCACAAGAATACGCTGGCGCAGATTTGTGCGGAATACCTCCTCCGCCTCACTCCGGATATATTTCTCTGTCAAAATACCGGGAAACGTAAGAGCCGCCTGCTGGATAGCTGTGGGCCGGTTCAGCGTGTCCCGCCCCTTCCGGTCCTGCGGCTCCGCTGTCAGCGGCACAGGGAAACAGACGGCGGCGGCAATATCCAGCTGGTTCCGGTTCTTCTCTGTGATGGACGTGAGGAAGAAATGAGCGCCGCCCTGCCGGATGGCGTTATGGAGAGTCAGATCCTGCCGCCAAGCCGCCAGGGCGGCATTCTGCGCCCGGATACCGAATGTGGAAAAGATGTTGAATTTTTGCTGGATCTTAACGGAGATCCAGATGTTCCGAATAGGAGTCCACTCCCATACGTTGGGCTGAATCTCACAGAAGGCCAGCACCTGGGCCGGCTGATCCAGCCGGCCGGCAGTTTCATAATGGCTCATGTTCCCGCTCCGTTTCTCCTAGATCTTCATGGGCATAGCGCAGCTCCAGGACAAAACTGTTGATGAGCTGCCGGACATTGGCCTCCGGCGCCTCCATACCGCGATTGTCGTAGTATATGCTGGCAAGGGTGTAGAGGAAAAGCTCATAGTGGCCGTTATCTTGGAACTCCGGGATCCCAGCAGCTCTGGATTTGGAGCGGGCGGCGTTCAGATACAGCGCCAGGTTCTCTCTGTTTTCCTCCGGAAGCCGCAAATACTCCCGGAATCCCGCCTCTGTCGCCGCCATATTGCTCCTCCTCTCTTACGCTCCGGCCTCTTTCATCACGGTAACCGTGTAGACCTTTTCCCCATGGCCGTTGGTTACTTTCACTGTGACAATGTTCTCGCCATCCGCCCAGGCGGCGGATTTCCCGCTTTCCAGCGAGGTTTCGCCGTAGACGATGGAAACAGACGCGTTTTCATCCTCCGGCGTGGCAGTGATCGCATTGGTGGTTGTGGCTGTGTAGCCCGTTACATCCGGGTTAAAAGCGGGCGTCAGGTTCAGCGCGCCAATCGTCAGCCCCGAGAGGCGCGCGCTCAAGGGTTTGCGCCGCCCTTGACCTTTGCGAGACGGAAGGCGCTTTTCAGCCGGATGCGGTGGTCTCCCCAGGCGGTGAGCACAAAATAGTACTCGCCCTTCTTGGCGTCCTTGTCCGTCTCATAAATGGCGCCCACATCATAGTTCTGCCGGGAGTAACGGAAATCGCCGACCACCGGCGTCACGGCCCGGTCATTGAATACCACAGGAATGCCCAGTACGTCCTCCGGCTTCTTACCCCAGAGATCCGCGGCGCCGTTGGCCAGCTTCCGGATGGCGGCATAGTAGTCCTGCTTCCGCATAACCGCGCTGGCGTTTCCTGCGAACATCTCCGGCAAGTCCGCCCAGGCGTTGATGACAGCCTGAATCAGATCATCGCCCTCAACCTCTTTGATGCTGTTAAGGTAGAACGACATATGGTCATGTTTGGTATCGGAAACCGTGCGGAAGGCTACGCTTTCCAATCCCTCCAAGCCAGGCAAAGGCTCCAAACACTTTGGGAGGAACAAGGCCAGACGGCAAAGGCCTTGGCAAATTCCCTGAGCGTGCCCCTCTCCACTGTCTACACGGAGCTGCGCCGTGGCAGATCGGGGGACAGGCTCCCAGACCAGCGCCTCAAGTATGACGCTGGCCTTGCCCAGCTAAGGATGCAACAGGAGCTTGAGCAGAGAGGCCGCAAGACTGCCAGGGCATAACACCCGCACCGTCAAAAACTTCTAACCAAGGAGGACAACCCTATGAGCAAAAACGAAAACGCCATTGTGCTCAAAGCTGGTGGGCGGGCCATGGAGTGCATCGGCACGGTCCGCCTCACCCCGGAGGCGGAGAAAGTAGTCCGCCGCCTCAAGGCCAAGACCGGCCTGCCCATCCGTCAAATCGTGTCGGACATCATTGTCCAGGCCGAAAACATCATCACCATTGAAACGGAGGAGGACTAATCCATGAAAGAGTACAAATGGAGCGTTGGCCTGCGCCACAAGACCACCAAGGCCAAGCTGGACATCTCCGTCTGGGCCCCCACCTGCGATGACGCCACGCACAAGCTGACCGGCATCCTCATCGGCCCTGAGTGTGAGTACGAATGGACCGGCACCGGGCCGGACTATGACAACGGCCCCAGGGAGCGGGACGCCGCCCCCACCAACCACTAAAAGGAGGAACAGCACATGAAAACCCCCGTTTCCCGCATTGTCCCCGGCAAGGTCATCCTCTACCGTGGGGAGCCCTGCATCGTCCTGGAGCACCGCAAGGAGGGCACCCTGCTGGCCGTGGCCGAGCAGATTGAGCAGTCCTTTGGCAAGACCAACAACTTCAAGGATGAGGACAACGCCCTCCGGGTGCACCTCAACGGCGCTTTCCTGGACAGCATCACCCAGGGGCACCCGGAGGAGGTCATCACCCGCACGGTGGACCTCACCGCCCTCAACGGCTCCAAGGAGTACGGGACCGTGGAGTGCAAGGTGGCCCCGCTCACCTTGGATGAGCTGCGCAAGTACCACGGCATCTTGCCCAACCCGGAGAGCTGGGAGTGGTCCGTGACCCCCTGGTCCACGCCCTGCGTGGATGATGACCATGTGTGGGTCCTTGGCTTGCTCTCCGATGGCAACCTCGGCAACGACCACTGCTCCAACACCTACGGGTCCCGCCCCGCTTTCCTCATTCCCTCCGATTTTGCGGTGGAGGATGACAGCAACCCGCTGGAGGGGTACAGCAACCGGGAGCTCATAGAGGAGCTTTTCCGCCGGGTGGACAAATGAGGACCGCCCAGGACCCGTGGGACAAGCCCCGGCGCAACCCCTGGCCCATCGTCATGGCCTGCGCCGCCATCGCTCTGGCCATCATCCTGGCCCTCACCGTTTCCGCCCTCACCTTAAACTTTATCTTTGACGCCCTGCTGGCGGACAAGCCCCCGGTGACCGTGGCCACGTCTGCCCCGGAGCCCACCAGCACCCCACCGCCCACCGCTCCGGCTGAAACGCCGGAGCTGGTGAGGCACCGGGATGACATTGTGAGTGACGGGCGGCTCCTGGCCTATGACCTCCAGGAAATCATGCAGGACCAATGTGAGCGCTACGGCGTGCCCTATGCCCTGGCGCTGGCCATCGCTGAGGTGGAAACCCACTTTGACCCGGACGCCACAAGCCCCACCAGTGACTATGGCCTCATGCAGATAAACCAATGTAATCATGAATGGCTCCAAGGCCTGGGCATGGACCCGCTGACCCATGCCGGAAATATTGAGGCTGGCGTCTACATCATCGGCGGCTACCTTGACCGCTACGGGGACACGGAGCGAGCCTTGATGGCCTACAACTGCGGCCCCAGCGGTGCCCAAAAGCTCTGGGACGCCGGTGTCTACCAAACGGACTACACCCGCAAGGTCATGACCGCCCTGGAACACTGGACAAGCATTTTGGAGGACTGACCTATGCCCTATTATACCACCTGCCCCTATTGCGGGGCCCACCTTGACCCCTGTGAGCCCTGTGACTGTCAATCTGAAAACAAGGAGGATTTACAAAATGAGTAACCTGTCCATGACCATCAACGTGGAGGCCCCGGCCCTGGTGGCTGCCCTCTCAAGCCTGGCTGCCGCCATTGCGGT
>OFGH01000614.1_pt1 | contig 30449 bp, 33 predicted proteins | sample 1521721 | NCBI WGS metagenome assembly OFGH01 (sample SAMEA3504132, study PRJEB24116) | mouse gut metagenome | biome: mouse gut; feature: mouse-associated habitat; material: faeces | place: Denmark | collected 2011
GCATCCACCGCCTCCTGCAGCATTCTTTTCTCGTTTCTCACGATAATATCCGGCGCCCCCAGTTCCAGCAGCCTTTTCAATCTGTTGTTTCTGTTGATGATCCTTCTGTACAGATCGTTCAGATCGGAAGTTGCAAAACGGCCGCCGTCAAGCTGTACCATTGGGCGCAGATCAGGCGGGATCACAGGGATCGCATCCATGATCATCCATTCCGGCATATTGCCGGACTCTCTGAACGCTTCCACCACTTCGAGACGCTTGATGATCCTTGCTCTCTTCTGGCCGGTGGATTCCTTCAAACCTGCCTTTAATTCTTCCGCTTCCGTATCCAGATCAATGGCCTGCAGCAGTTCCTTAATAGACTCCGCCCCCATACCGGCGCGGAATCTGCTGCCCCATTTTTCTCTGGCATCCTGATACTCTTTTTCCGTCAGAATCTGTTTGTACTCCAGATCCGTCTCTGCTGCGTCCAACACAATGTAGGACGCAAAATATAACACTTTCTCCAGCACTCTCGGGGACAGATCCAGGATCAGTCCCATTCTGCTGGGAATCCCCTTGAAATACCAGATATGGGACACCGGCGCCGCCAGCTCAATATGTCCCATACGCTCTCTGCGGACTGCGGATTTAGTCACTTCCACACCGCATCTGTCGCAGACCACGCCTTTGTATCTGATCTTTTTATATTTTCCGCAATGGCACTCCCAGTCTTTGCTGGGACCGAATATCTTTTCGCAGAACAGTCCGTTGGGTTCCGGTTTTAAAGTCCTGTAGTTGATCGTTTCCGGTTTTAATACTTCACCGCGGGACCATTCCCTGATCTTTTCAGGTGACGCAAGGCCGATTCTGATCGCATCAAATGTCATAGGCTGATAACTTTCATTTTTTACTTCTGCCATGATTCCCTCCATTTTTCATGTGAAAGTATTGTTACTTATTAGTTGGTAGAATCCTCATACTCTACATCATCGGCATACTCTTCGCTGTCATAATAATCTTCTTCATCAGCGGCTGCTTCGTCCTCTATCGTCTCAAGCTCACCGTCCCTGGAAAACTCCTGCGTCTGATAGCCGTCGAAAGATTCCCCTTCCTGGCTGTAGTTCTTGTTGCCTTCCATTTCATAGCGATATTCCGTATCACCATAATCCACGGATTCCATCACTTCCACTTCGGTATTGTCCTCACGCAGCACGCGGATATCCAAACCGAGGGACTGCAGTTCTTTCAGCAGCACCTTGAAGGATTCCGGTATACCAGGCTCCGGTATATTCTCGCCTTTGATGATCGCTTCGTAGGTCTTTACACGCCCTACCACATCATCGGACTTCACCGTCAGAATTTCCTGCAGTGTGTAGGATGCGCCGTAAGCCTCCAGCGCCCACACTTCCATCTCACCGAAACGCTGACCGCCGAACTGCGCCTTACCGCCCAGAGGCTGCTGCGTCACAAGGGAGTACGGTCCGGTGGAGCGGGCATGGATCTTATCATCCACCAGATGGTGGAGTTTCAGATAATGCATATGGCCGATCGTAACAGGTGCGTCAAAATATTCTCCGCTCCTGCCGTCCCGCAGCCTTACCTTACCGTCTTTGCTGATCGGTACCCCTTTCCACACCGCCCGGTGGTCCCTGTGCTCATAAAGATACTGCATCACTTCCGGCAGCACCGTCTTTTTATATTTTGCCTCAAAGTCTTCCCACTCGGTATTGGCATAATCATTTGCCATTTCCAGTGTATCTTCTATATCAATCTCCTTGGCACCGTCAAACACCGGCGTTGCCACATTAAAGCCCAGTACTTTCGCCGCCAGGGAAAGATGAATCTCCAGTACCTGTCCTACATTCATACGGGAAGGAACACCCAGCGGATTCAAAACGATATCCAACGGACGGCCGTTCGGCAGATACGGCATATCCTCCACCGGCAGCACACGGGATACAACACCCTTGTTGCCGTGACGGCCTGCCATCTTATCGCCCACGGAAATCTTTCTCTTCTGCGCGATGTAGATCCGCACTGCCATATTGACACCCGGTGAGAGCTCATCGCCGTTCTCTCTGGTAAATACTTTGGCGTCGATAACGATACCATATTCACCGTGAGGCACTTTCAGGGAGGTATCCCTCACTTCTCTTGCCTTCTCACCGAAAATCGCCCGAAGCAGCCGCTCCTCCGCAGTCAGTTCCGTCTCGCCTTTCGGCGTCACTTTGCCGACCAGAATATCACCGGCACGCACCTCCGCACCGATACGGATGATACCGTTGCTGTCCAGATCTTTCAGCGCATCATCGCCCACGCCCGGCACGTCCTTTGTGATACATTCCGCGCCCAGCTTTGTATCGCGGGCTTCCGCCTCATACTCTTCTATATGAATGGATGTATAGACATCCTCTCTCACAAGCCTCTCACTGATCAGTACCGCATCCTCATAGTTATACCCTTCCCAGGTCATAAAGCCGATCAGCGGATTCTCACCGAGCGCCAGTTCGCCAAGCGCCGTGGAAGGACCGTCGGCAATAACTTCTCCGGCTTTTACATGGTCGCCCTTTTTCACGATAGGCTTCTGGTTATAACAGTTGGACTGGTTACTTCTCACAAACTTGGTCAGATGGTACTCGTCCTGCTCCCCGTCATCACAGACCATCTTAATGATCCGGGAAGACACATAGGTAATCGTACCGCCTTTTCTCGCAATCACACAAACGCCCGAGTCCACAGCCGCCTTCTGCTCCATACCTGTACCGACCGCAGGAGCCTCCGGGAACAAAAGAGGTACCGCCTGACGCTGCATGTTGGAACCCATCAGCGCGCGGTGGGCATCATCGTTCTGCAGGAACGGGATCAGCGCCGTCGCCACCGAGAATACCATCTTGGGCGACACGTCCATATAGTCCATCATTCTCTTCGGATAGTCCTTTGTCTCCTCCTTATAACGGGCGGATACACTTTTACCCACAAAATATCCGTCGTCATCCAACGCTGCGGATGCCTGTGCAACATAATAGTTATCCTCTTCATCGGCCGTCATATAAACAATCTCATCCGTTACCTTCGGATTCTGCGCATCGCTCTTATCAATCTTACGGTAGGGAGCTTCCACAAAACCATACTCGTTGATCCGCGCATAGCAGGCGAGGGAGTTGATCAGTCCGATGTTCGGTCCTTCCGGTGTCTCTATCGGACACATCCGCCCGTAATGTGTATAATGTACATCACGCACCTCAAACCCGGCACGGTCTCTGGAAAGTCCGCCGGGCCCCAATGCGGATAAACGCCTCTTATGCGTCAACTCGCCCAGAGGATTGGTCTGATCCATAAACTGGGACAACTGGGAGGAACCGAAAAATTCCTTGACCGCTGCCTGCACCGGTTTGATATTGATCAACCCCTGAGGAGATAAATTCTCCGCATCATGGGTTGTCATCCTTTCACGCACGACTCTTTCCAGCCTGGATAAGCCGATACGGTACTGATTCTGTAAAAGTTCACCCACGGCTCTGATACGTCTGTTGCCCAGATGGTCGATATCATCGGGGTTGCCGATACCATATTCCAAATGGATATTATAGTTAATAGAAGCTAAAATGTCTTCCTTCGTAATATGCTTGGGCACAAGTTCATGCACGTTCTTCCGGATCGCTTCCCTGATCGCATTATCATCCCCGGCATACTCCTCCAAGATCTGTGCCAGAACAGGGTAATACACCAGTTCCTTCACACCCAGTTCTTTCGGATCACAGTTTACATAATTTTTCAGTTCCACCATCATATTGGACAGCACCTTGACATTCTTCTCCGCTGTCACAATCCATACGGCGGGAATTGCCGCATTCTGGATCGCATCCGCGATCTCAGCCGTCACTTCATCTCCGGCGGATGCTATGATCTCACCGGTCTGCATATCCACGGCATCCTCCGCCAGCACGCGCCCTCTGATTCTGTTTTTCAGCATCAGCTTCTTATTAAATTTATATCTGCCCACTTTGGCCAGATCGTAACGCCTCGGATCAAAGAACATACCGTTGATCAGGCTCGATGCGCTGTCCACACTGAGCGGTTCGCCGGGACGTATCTTTTTATACAGCTCAAGCATACCTTCCTGATAGTTCGTGGAAGGATCTTTTCCGATGCTCGCCTGGATTTTGGGCTCGTCACCGAACAGCTCGATGATCTCTTCGTTTGTGCCCACGCCAAGTGCCCGGATCAGCGCCGTGATCGGCACTTTCCTTGTCCTGTCCACACGCACATAAAAAACATCATTAGCGTCCGTCTCATACTCGAGCCATGCACCGCGGTTCGGGATCACCGTGCAGGCATATAACTCTTTACCAAATTTCGCTTTTGTGATATCATAATAAATACCGGGGGAACGAACGAGCTGGCTGACAATAACACGCTCAGCGCCATTGATCACAAAAGTACCCGTCTCCGTCATCAGAGGAAGATCGCCCATGAAAATTTCATGCTCGCTGATCTCTTCTTTCTCCTTATTGTAAAGACGTACTCTGACCTTTAAGGGAGCCGCATAGGTGGCGTCTCTTTCTTTACATTTCTCAATAGAATACTTTACGTCGTCTTTACATAATTCAAAGTCCACAAATTCCAGACTGAGCTGACCGCTGTAATCTGTGATCGGAGAAATATCATCAAAGACTTCTCTCAGTCCTTCACCCAGAAACCACTGGTAGGAATCTTTCTGGACTTCGATCAGATTCGGCATTTCCAGAACCTCTTTGTGCCTTTGATAACTCATACGTATCTGCTTCCCGGAAGCCATCGGACGTATTCTGTTTTTTTCCATCAACATTCACCCCGTTCTCTATTTTATTGCCTATTTTACGGTATTTTGGGCACGAAAAAGCATACCTCACCACAATAGTGCATTATCCAGTATACTACAAATTAATTTTGCCCGTCAAGAAAAATTTTAAGAAATTTTTATAAAACAGCATGTATAACCCACATTGTAAAATCCTGAACATCAGCGAACGCCACCCGTCCTCAACGGAACGGATGGCGCTATCTTCGGTAGAAATCCTCTCGAAACTATTTCAGAGTAACCTTTGCTCCTACTTCTTCCAGTTTCTTCTTCAGTTCTTCCGCTTCTTCCTTGGAAACTGCCTCTTTCAGTACCTTCGGAGCAGACTCAACCGCTTCCTTAGCTTCCTTCAGTCCAAGACCTGTCGCTTCACGAACAACCTTGATAACTTTGATCTTCTCTGCGCCGATCTCTGTCAGCTCAACGTCAAATTCGGTCTTCTCCTCCGCTGCTTCCGCAGGGCCTGCCGCTGCTGCAACAACTACACCTGCCGCTGCAGAAACGCCGAACTCCTCTTCACATGCTTTTACAAGATCATTTAATTCCATTACGGATAACTCTTTGATAGCATCAATAAATTCCTGTGTGGATAATTTTGCCATGATATTTTTCCTCCATTTCATTTTATGTTTGTTCTGACTTCATATAGTTCCGGTTTATGCCTCTGCAGGCGCTTCTGCCGCTTCCGCAGGTGCTGCTTCCCCGTCTTTCTCAGCGATCTGTTTCAGAACGCGAGCAAAGTTGGTGACAGGTGACTGCATGCTGCCAAGGAGCCTTGACAACAGTTCCTCTCTGGAAGGAATATTGGAAATCTGTTCAATCCCTTTTGCGTCGTACACGGTACCTTCTACCACACCGCCCTTGATCTCCAGAGCAGGTGCTGTCTTCGCAAATTTGCACAGAACCCTTGCCGCTGCCGTAGCATCCGTATCGCAGACTGCCATCGCGCTGGGACCTTCCAGTAAATCTGTCAGTCCTTCGCAGTCGGTTCCTTTAAATGCAAAGTTCATGAATGTGTTCTTATAAACCTTGTAGCTGATTCCCGCTTCACGAAGCTGCTTTCTGAGGATCGTGTCCTGTTCCACGGTAAGACCGCGGTAATCTACCAGTACGACTGTCTGCGCATCTTTGATCACTGCGGAGATCTCATCTACGATGGGCTTTTTCAGTTCAACCTTTGCCATTTTTCTACCTCCTTTTAGATTTTACGCCGAAGCTTCCCGCCAGGCGGGAAATCCTATAAAAAAACCTTCCCAAAGACAGGAAGGCAAAAGTTCATTGTTATGACTTTTCCTCGGCAGGCGCTTTTCCTTACGCCGGTTATCCGGCACCTGCTGTCTTCGGCATGGTCTGACGACCTTTCTTACGATAGCATATGGAGACGGCGCTGTCAAGAAAGAAAACTAAATTTCCCGTATAATTTTCTGAAATTGTTTAAAAGGTTACATACCCTTCCGCATCGATCATCACTGTCCCCGAGATGCTGCGCATGTAGTTCAAAACCGCCTCTTTCTCCGCTCCTGTCAAAAGCTTTGTATAACAGTTGGATTGCAGGGCCGGAAGGAACTGAAAGCTTTGCATTTTGCCGTCTTTTATTTTCACCTTGACCAGACAGGTATTTATGGTACTGGAGTTAAACCAGTAATTTCCTACGGAATAGATCACCGGAACACCGGATACGTTTGCTATGGGCTGCAGGACATGAGGATGATCGCCGATGATCAGGTCCGTGCCTGCTTCGGCAAGAGACTTCGCCATGCCCGGCTGCGCCCAGTCGAGCTGATCGGTTTTCTCCGTACCCCAGTGTATATAAACTACCACAAAATCGCTTTTCGTCTTCGCCTCTGCTATCCGGTCAAAGATCTCCGTCTCATTCAGGCAGCGGAATACCCCAGGCGTATTTTCCGTCGCCCCTTTTGTGTCGGGAGACGACTGCCTTTCGATCTGAGTGCCGGAGATAAAGGCTATTTTCTGATTTCCCGCCTGAAAATAAACCGTCTCGGAAGCCTCCGCCAGATTTCGTCCCGCGCCCACATAAGGCATATCAATTCCCTCAAGTGTCGTCAAAGAATCAAGCAGGGACACTTCCCCATAGTCGTAGGCATGATTATTGGCAAGGGAGACGATATCAACGCCCAACTCATACAAAAGCGCCGCATTTTCCGGTTTTGCGCGGAAGGTAAACTGTTTCTCCGGCGTGGGTGTTCCCCGATTTGTATAGGTGAACTCATTGTTCAGCATAAAAATATCCGCCTGCTCCATCTCCCACAGTGTTTCCTCGGAAAAGCAGGCTCTGATGCTGCCCCGCTGCCGCATGGCGCCCATCATCGCATACCCGTCGTCAAAAAGAATATCCCCCGCAAAAAGCAGCGTCGCTTCATCGCCTTCCGTCACTTGCTTTTTCTCCAGTATCCTGCCGTTCTCATTCCTGATACAGCCGCCCGGATCATATGGTTCCGTTTCCTTTACGGGTTTTTCCGCCGTCTCCGGTTCCAACACCTCCGGCTCTTTGCTGACGGTCTTTGCGGGAATGTCCTCCTTCTCAATCTGCACAATTCCGGAAATATCCTGCTTTGTTTCCGGTTCCTTTTCTCCATCCAGAAACAGCAGGAGAAACAATGCCAGCGCACCGGCAAACAATGTAATGAGCAGCGTCACTAAAAAAGCCCGCAGCATACTCCTTCTCCTGCTGTTATTCTTTTTTTCCCTTGCTTTTTTCTTTCCCATATCCGAACGGCAAAAACCGACTCCCCTGTTTTTATTATGCCAAAAGGACGCAGCCAACGCCACGCCCTCATTTGTCTTTTTATGCTAATTTCGCCACGGAAACCTTCACACCCGGTCCCATTGTGGATGCCAGCGTTACGCTTCTGATGTACTGGCCTTTTAACGCGCTGGGCCTTGCTTTCAAAACCGCGCCCATCAATGCATCAAAGTTTTCCATAAGCTGCTCTTCCGTAAAGGATATCTTACCTACGGGACAGTGGATAATGTTTGCCTTATCCAGTCTGTACTCGATCTTACCTGCCTTAATATCCTTGATCGCCTTCGCTACATCCATCGTAACCGTTCCGGCCTTCGGGTTCGGCATAAGTCCCTTCGGGCCAAGTACCTTACCGAGACGTCCCACAACGCCCATCATATCGGGAGTTGCCACAACAACGTCAAATTCCAGCCATCCTTCGTTCTGGATCTTCGGGATCAGCTCATCGCCGCCCACATAATCAGCGCCTGCTGCTTCCGCTTCGGCCACCTTATCACCTTTTGCAAACACGAGAACTCTGACAGTCTTACCTGTTCCGTTGGGCAGTACTACTGCGCCACGAACCTGCTGTTCCGCGTGACGTCCGTCACACCCTGTTCTGATGTGCACTTCTACGGTCTCATCAAATTTTGCTGTCGCAGTCTTCTTCACCAGAGCCACTGCATCAGTCGGTTCGTACTGAACGGCACGGTCAACAAGCTTTGCTGCTTCCATATATTTCTTACCATGTTTCATTGTCGTTCCTCCATTAATCTTCTACTGTGATGCCCATGCTTCTGGCCGTACCGGCTATCATGCTCATAGCCGTTTCCAGACTTGCCGCGTTTAAGTCAGGCATTTTCATTTCCGCGATCTCCTGTACTTTCGCTTTGGAGATCGTCGCAACTTTAGTCTTGTTCGGCACTGCGGAACCGGACTTAATGTTGCATGCCTTCTTAAGCAGTACGGCTGCAGGCGGAGTCTTCGTAATGAAACTGAATGTTCTGTCTGCGTAAACAGTGATGACAACGGGGATAATCAGATCGCCCTTGTCCGCTGTTCTGGCGTTGAACTGCTTTGTAAATTCAACAATGTTCACGCCGTGCTGTCCCAGTGCAGGACCAACCGGCGGTGCTGGTGTAGCTTTACCAGCAGGGATTTGTAATTTAATATATCCTACTACTTTCTTTGCCATAATGGCACCTCCTATCATAAATTGTGGTCAGCGTCGTTTTATGACTCCCACTGTCCCAACCATACTCACACGTACACCTGCATAGCTCTGCGTGCCGGCATACGATTTTGTACCGCGCGTGCGCCGTACTTCCATTTACATCTTTCTCCTCAAAACCTGCTGTGGTTTCTCAACTGAATTTCCGGACTTCCGCAAAGCTGATCTCTACAGGTGTATCTCTGCCGAACATGTCCACATTGATCGTTACGGACTGTTTACTGAAATCTATTTTCTGGACAACACCCACCGTATTTTTCCACGCACCTGCCACAACAACGATCGTATCACCCTCACTAAAGTCGATCGTAATATTATCCACCTTAATACCAAGAGGTTTCATCTCCGCTTCGGTCAGCGGTACGGGCTTGCTTCCCGGACCTACAAAACCGGTGACGCCCCTCGTATTACGAACAACATACCACGTATCATCATTCATTACCATGTTGATCAGGACATATCCCGGAAACATCTTTTTCTGCACCGTCTTTCTGACGCCGTTTTTCATTTCCATCACGTCCTGCAACGGTACGCGCACTTCCAGAATCTCCTCCTGAAGGTTCCTGTTCTCAATGGTTTTTTCAATATTGGCTTTTACTTTATTCTCATATCCTGAGTAAGTATGCACTACATACCAGTTTGCCTCTGCCATATATTCTCCACTCCTGCTGACTTTGCTCTGACTCAAGTGTTACATCGTCAGGAAACTAACACCATACTGTACGATAAAATCTAATATGGTAATAATGACTCCCAGCACAAGAGAAATGGCAACAACAGCAACCGTCTGCCTGATGATCGACGTCTTATCGGGCCATGAAATCTTTTTGAATTCAGCTTTTACACCGTCAAAGAATCCTGTTTTGTTTCCTTTCTTTGAGGAATCTCCCATTTTTTACTCCTTCCCGGGCAGATACCGCCCGCGGTCAGTTCACTTCCGCATCCCGTGCAGGATGCAATTTCTACCGTCGTAAAGCCAGGCTTTACTTCGTCTCTTTGTGTATCGTATGCTTTCTGCAGAATCTACAATACTTCTTCATTTCCATTCTGTCCGGATGTGTTTTTTTATCCTTTGTGGTATTGTAGTTACGCCGTTTACATTCCGTACATGCCAGTGTTATTCTCGTACGCATTTTTCCACCTCCAAGCGTCATTTCGAGCATAAAAAAAAGACTTGAATCTCATCTCGTCTTGTCACTATATCATAAGAAACTGTGCCCGTCAATCCTTTTTCTGAAAAAGCCGCAAAAAAACCTTAAAAATCCTGGCGCAGTAGCCGATAACTATTGTAGCACATGAAAAAAAGTGATACAATGACTTTATTATACAGGTTTTACCTGTTTGATAATCCCCCGGTTCTGCCATAGAGTCAAACATCTCAGACTGGCTGCCGCAAACGGATTTGCGGCTGTTTTTGTCAGTTTCCACGAGTATCCGAACGGCAGAAATTATTTCAGGGAAGAAAGGAGGGGGTTTTATGGCTTATACGGCTATCCATGACAATATTTACAATTATTATCTGACCGCTTACACTCCTAAAAATGCCGGCAAATACGATGCCCATAAACGGAGCGAACTTCGTGGCATTTATAATTCCATGATAAAACTGAATAAGGAATCTCCTCTCTATATGATAGCCAACAGAAAGGAATCCGCACAGTTTGCAGTAGGGCTGAAGGAAAACGCAAGAGGACTGCATATGGAGCTGGCTTCTCTTGGCGGAAATCTGGACAGCAGAGAATTACTGGATCGAAAGGTAGCGTATTCCAGCAACGAAGATCTGATATCGGCTAAATTTATCGGCAGCCTGTCCGAAGGTGAGGAAGTTTCTCCTCTGGAGATCGAAGTGGAATCCCTGGCATCCGGCCAGGTAAATCTCGGTACTTTTTTAAAAAGCGATTCTCCGATAGAACTGCCGCCTGATACCTATTCTTTTGATATCAGCATCAACGATATGAACTATGAGTTCCAGTTTACAATCCGTGCCGGCGAAACCAACCGTAATATTCAGGCGCGCCTCGGACGGCTGATTAATAACTCCAACATAGGTTTAAGAGCAGAGGTTCTTGAGGGAGAAGAAGGTACTTCCTCCCTCCATATCGAATCCGAAGCAACCGGACTAAAACCCGGCAGGGAAAAACTTTTTTCCGTCTCCGACGACAGCACCAGCAAAGCCTCCGGTATGGTTTCCTACCTTGGGCTTGATTATGTATCCCACGATGCATCCAACGCCGTATTTACGCTGAACGGAAAACCAAACGAAGCATCTTCCAATCATTTCACCCTGGATAAATTCTACGAAATAGAACTGCGGGGCGTCAGTTCGGATGAGTGTCCTGTGGTTTCCGTCGGTTTAAAGGCGGATTATGAAGCTCTTGCCGATAATGTATCGCAGCTTGCCGGAAGCTATAACAGCTTTTTAAGCGCGGTAGACCGCTTTAAAGCCTCCTACACCAGTTCCGGCAAACTGAAAGGGGAAATGGCGGGCATTGCCGCTTTGTATAAAGAAAATCTTTCCGGTATCGGGTTAAATGTTCAGGAGGACGGCAGTATCGATGTGGATCGGAATGCGCTCTCCACGGCAATCCACTCCGGCGATGCGGATGACAAATTTCAGGTTGTCAGAAATTTCACACAGCAGATTTTCCGCAAGACCAGGCAGATTTCTTTAAATCCCATGAAATATGTGGATAAGACGGTCGTTGCCTATAAAAACCCGGGGCATAACCTTCCAACCCCTTATGTCACCAGCAACTATACGGGAATGTTATTCAACTATTACTGCTGAAAACAGCCGCAGGCTGCATGCCGCGGCTGTTATCCATTTCGTGGCTGCTCAGCCTTTTCCTCCACAATTACAAAACATCTGCCTCCCTGCCGGTTTTACGCCTCCCGCTGCGCCATCTCCAGCGCCGCTTTGATGGTCTTGTCCATATCATAATAACGGTACATTCCCAGCCTGCCTCCGAAAAGCACATTTTCTTCTTTCTCCGCCAGTTCCCGATAGGCTTCATACAGTCGGTTGTTTTTCTCATCATTTATCGGGTAGCAGGGCTCCTCTCCCGGGTTCCATTCCGCCGGATATTCCTTTGTGATCACCGTTCCCGCCTGTTTGCCAAACTCAAAATGTTTGTGCTCTATAATACGTGTATAAGGGACTTCCCTCTCCGTATAGTTGACAACCGCATTGCCCTGATAATTCTCCTCGTCCGGCAGCTCCTGCGTCTCAAAGCGCAGAGAACGATACTCCAGCGCCCCCAACCTGTAATCAAAATATTCATCTATCATGCCGGTATACAGAAGCTTATCATAACTGATGTCCTGCTCTTCCCTCAAAAACTCCTGCCAGGATATCCCGGTCCGCACCTCAATTCCATCTAACAGCTTTTCAATAATCCTGGTATAACCGCCGACAGGGATTCCCTGGTAGGGATCATTAAAATAATTATTATCATATGTAAAACGCAGCGGCAGCCTTTTAATCAGAAAAGCCGGAAGTTCTCTGCAGTCTCTTCCCCACTGTTTTTCCGTATATCCTTTAATCAGTTTCTCATAAACGTCCCTGCCTACCAAAGAGAGCGCCTGTTCCTCTAAATTCTCCGGCTCTTTGATAGAAAGATCCGAAATCTGCCCGGCAATTTTTTCTTTCGCCTCCTTCGGCGTCCTGACGTTCCACAATCTGCTGAACGTATTCATATTAAACGGCAGATTATAAAGCTCATCCCGATACACCGCCACCGGAGAATTGATATAATGATTAAATTCGGCAAACTGCCCGATGTAGTCCCATATCAATTTATCAGATGTATGAAAAATATGCGCCCCGTAACAATGTACCTGAATCCCCAACTGTTCCTTCGTATAAATATTTCCCGCGGAATGTTTCCGTTTGTCAATTACATAACAGCGCTTCCCTCTCTTTTTCATTTCAAAGGCAAATACACTGCCGAACAGTCCCGCTCCTACAATCAAATAATCATAATGCATTTTAACATTTCCCTTCTACATTTTTTAATGAATTGGCAAGTTATGTCTTGCCTGTTTTATCAAAATATACTAAAATAAACTTAACAAAAATACCAAAAGGAGTTTTCGTATATGAGTGAACTGGATTTTGCAAAAGTAGGTTTAAAAATGAAACAACTCCGCGTAGAGCAGGGCTATACGCAGGAAATGGTGGCGGAAGATTTAAAGTGCACTGTTGCTTTTGTCAGCAATCTGGAAAACAATCGTGCCAAACTGAATCTTCGGGTACTGCTTTATTATTCCAAACTCTGTAATGTAACCATCGATGAGATTCTCGAACCCGGCTTTACAGATCGCACTCCCCAGGAAGCAAGTAAAGCCATGAACACGGAACTGCTCCGCATTTTCCAGAGTTATGCGCCGGACGAGCAGAAAAAAATCTTAAAACCCCTCGGATTAGGGAAGAGAGGCTGATCCCAGCCTCTCCGAGTTTTTACCTTACTTTTTCTTATCCATAAACTGTGAACCTACGTAATTCAATTTTTTCATATTGTTAAAATAGCTGCGTGCCGCCTTTCCGTTATCGCGCTTCTGGCGCAAAAGGGCACTTTCCCGTTTCGCAAAATTATCCACTTCCAGCCTGAGGCGGTTTTCCTCCGCCTGAATCAGTATATTCTTTTCACTGATCTCCGCAATCATATTCTGCATTGCCCTGATCGAACCTGCATACCTCTCCTTATTGCGTATCATCTCTTCCCTGATTCTGTCATAAACCTGCTCAAAACCGTCATCCAATGAATCAATACTCTCCGCAAGCACCACTTTTTCATGAATGCTTTTATCAAAGGCTTCCATCTGCATGCTTTCGGATTGCAGCATATCCGACTCTTCTTTCTGATATCTCATAATCCTGTTCAGTATATCAAGTTTCTTCTTCAGGCTGTCCTGCAGCATATCCAAATAAGTATCCATCCTTCATTCCTTTCCGCCCGTTTCAGGCAGCATTCCATGCAAAAAATGACCACACCTTTTAGCATGGCCATTTTTTTCATAAGTTTTATGCCTGTTTCTTACCCTTATTTGCTTCCATTACCTGTTTCCAGGTATCCCGCATGCTTCTTAAATGTGTATTCACTTCTTCCAGAATCTCCGGATCTTTCTTCACATTTGCCTCCAGAAGCCTCTGCAACATGTAAACATATACCCTGTCAAAGTCCTGTGACACCTCATATTTGGAGTCCAATGTCGCACGGAACTCATTGATAATCCGCTCTACTTTTACTATATTATTATGAGCTTTTTCAATGTCCTTTTTCTCTATTGCCATTATGGCAATATTATTGAACTTGATAGCCCCGTCATACAGCATCAATGTCAGTTCCGCCGGCGAAGCCGTCAAGACCTTACTGTTATTGTACTGTGCGTACTGATTCATAGATCTCAATATGTTTTCCTCCGCTTATGCCGCTTCCTTCCCGAAAGCCCATACCACTATTTTACCCAAACAGGCTGGAAATAGAACTTTGCTGAGAATTAATTTTAGATAATGCCACTTCCATCTGTGAAAACTTCGCATACCACCTGTCTATGTAATCATTCAGCTTCTTCTGCTCGGTCGCCACTTTACTGTCATACTCTTTCAACTCAAGAGCCATCTGTCTGTCATTGTAAACAGTATAAGGACTGCTGTAATCGCTGCGCGCCATCTTATCTTCCAGCGTCGTATAAAGATTATTGGCAAGTTCTTTAAAGAATTCTACCACCGTATCCGTATCCGTAGCAATCGCTTTTTTCAGCTTATCCTCATAGTTCTTTACATCCGAATCATCAGAATCACCGTTGATATGATATGCGTTCTTCTCATTATCTTTTGCTTTGAAATAACCAAGTGTCTCAATGCCGAAAGCCGAAAGGTATATATCCTTTCCGTCGTTTATCCCTTCTCTTCCCGGTATATGCGTCTGCAGCATCACTTCCTTCAAAGCGCTTGATACACTCGACAATGTACCGTCACGCCTGAGCAGGGATTCTTTGATCTTCTTCTCCCACTCCTCTACTTCCGTCTCAGAAAGCGCATCCTTCTCCTCTTTGGTCAGAGGTTCATACTTAGAAGCACTCTCCGCGTTATAGAGCTTATCCATCTCATTGATCAGTTCATTATACTTGGTAAAGAAATTTTTGATTACATCGTAGATACCGCTCGTATCCAGTTCCGTAGTCAGGGAAATCTCATCATCCCCTGTTTTCTTATGAACCGACAATGTAAGACCATTGATTTCAAAAGTATTGGTCGAAGATGTATATTCGGCACCATTTAACTCGATTATCGAATCCTGACCATAAATCATGGTCGCCTGGCCTTCCACTTTTCCATTTTCCATCAACGGATCATCCGGATCATAGTAAAGCCCCAACGCCTTTAATGCATTCTTTGATTTTTCATCTCCATCGATAGGACTTAACTCAAATCCATTCTCTTTGCCGCTCTCTTTGGATGATATATAAAGCCGTCCTGCCTTCTCATCAAATTTTGCATTCAAGCCCAATTCCTTGATTCCTTCAACAACATCATTCAGATTCTGGTAAGTATTAAATTTAAGTTCTTTTTCTTCCCCACCTACTTTTATTTTGAATCTGATCTCTTCGCCCGGCGCACCTACTCCCAGGTTTGCCAGTGTTTTTTCACCGGAAGTTGCATCGATCTTCGCGCCTGTCAGATATGCCGTTTTTGCAAGTTCTTTTATCTTTAAGCTCTGTACGCCATTCATGGCATCGCCGCCGGTTACAACCGTAACTGCATCCGAATCGGAAACCTTAGTTGTCTTTTTCGTGTACGCATAGTCAAAACGCATATCACTGATCACATCCGAATACAGTGAATATATCTTTGTATTAAGCTCTTTCCATGCATCTATCTTCCAGCTCAGCTTTGTCTGATCTTTCTGGATTTTCTGAACCTTTACGGAACGGGCGCTTGCCAGTTCTGATATGATTGCCTCCGTATCCAGTCCGGAATTCATACCGGTAATTCTAATTGTCATGTTCTACCTCCATTCCAGTTTTCCCGTTATAATTTTTTATCAACCAGAATACCTGCTATCTCCCAGACTTTGGCGATCATATCAAGTGTCTGCTCGGGCGGAAGTTCCTTGATCACTTCCTTCGTATCCTGATCAACAATCTTGATTGTCACCCTGTTGGTTGCCTCGTGGATACCAAATATCGCAGAAGAATGGTTCAGATTCTTATTAAGCTGTTCCACAGCTTTTTTGATCTTCTCTGTCTGCATCTTTGCCGTCTCCGCATAGCTGCCCCCATCCTCTCTCTGGTCGCTCCCGGTATTCTCAGCATTGTTCTCGGATGTATCCGTAGCTGCCGCCACCGATATCGTCGTTGCATCAATGTTATTTACCTGCGTCTGTGTGGGGTTCGCATCCGTGCTAACCGGCTCTGTTTTCTGTGTTTCCATTTTTTGCAGGGGCTGCGCCTGCACTGTCATAATACTTCCTAATGGTTCTATTGCTGCCACTTCGATCACCTCCATGTGAGACATTTTTAGACTTCTTACCCTGTATATCGGATGATTGTCGAAAATCTTTAGTCCGGCAATAAAATTTTCCTCAAAAAAAGCCGCTCTCGTTATAAAAGCAGCTCCTTCTGACTCTTTATTTTTCCTGACTCAAATGATCAAAACAACTCTTTCAGCGCTTCCAGGTTCTCCGTATTCAGGGACTCCTGATTTGCTTCCTGAATCTGAAGATAAACCTCTTTCCTGTAAACAGGCACTTCCTTCGGTGCCGAAATGCCAATCTTTACCTGATCGCCCCTGATGTCCAGGATCGTGATCTCAATATCGTTGTTGATCACAAGGGCTTCATTTTTCTTTCTGGATAATGCCAGCATTCTATTCACCCGCCCTTTCTTTCTTTTCCTGCAAAATAGTATGGATCATAAACTTCACGGGGAATTCTCCCCCTTCATTATCCACAATAATCTGACAGCCCGTCTTATTTTCCGCATTGATAATAAGAGGAGCCTGCAGGTTCACACTCATCTGTTTCAGGTCCTTCGGCACCGTCACCGTTACAAGCACCAGTATTTCATCCGGTTTAATCTCCCCTAAAGGTTTTAAAAGTTCATCTTCCACCACCGGGTTATAACTCTCCTTCACATAGAGCGGATCCATAACCGGCATGGCAAAAGCAGGCTCATCCAAAGATTGCAGCCATTTAATACCGCCTGTCTTCTCCGCATCATAGAGCAATGTAAACTTTTTCAGATCAGGAAATCCAATGATCCCGTTTTCAAACGTGACTATCTTGGTATCATCAATTTCTATCTCCCCAAACACTCTGGTTTTTATCAGCATACCCGTCTCCTCTTTTATGCAGCCCGTCTTATGATCCCGCTGCCATTGATATCATAGTATCGCCTGCTTCCTAAATAAAATCCATCAGATTTACCTGCATAATCTTACCGGTTGCCTTCAGCGCCGCCTCGTAGGTCTGTTCAGCACTGGTAAGCTGTACTACCGCCTCTGAAAGATCCACATCCTCATTTTCAGACTTTAATATCTCAAACGTGGATTTCTGGGAAGAAAGCCTGCTGCTCACAAGTTCTAACCTGCTCCCTCTTGCGCCGCACCCCGTCACCGCTACGTTTACCTCATTTAAGAAGCCCTGCATGGCGGTAAGCCCGGTGGAAAACTTCTTTTGTACAACATCTTTCTGATACGTGAACGCCTTATTGGCCGCGTCAATCTGGTCACTCAGTATTTTCTGTTTTGCCGGATCCGTTTCCTTATCCAGCATATTTTTCAGCGTTGATACCACATCCTCTATCTTCTGGATCTTCTCCAGCGCCTGAATCATATCATCCACTTCTCTGTTGACATCCGGATTAAAACATTCTTCCGCAATCGTATTGACCTGCAGACGCTGATTAAAGCCCACATCATATTCAATCACCTGACGCTTTGAACCATGATCCAGATACGTGGGATTATATACGATATCATCCGAATTCGGTGTACCGGCCGGATCAAAATTTCCGTCTTCCCCTGCCGCCACACAGTAAAAATAGTGTTCCGGCTTCAGATCTCCCTCCTGAAACTCGGACTTCTGGTAGGTTACTCTGATCTCGCCTTCATTTACATTCGTGCTGAGAGGATCATCCACCACACCGGATAATTCCTTATAGACATCTTTGCCCAGAAGAAGTTCTCCGGTATCGGAGAGATATACTACCTCATTATCTCCCACATTCGTATAAGGGCTGGGCACATCCGTGGACTTTACCGTACGTGCGGCAGTTAATGTCTTATCCGTATATCCTGTTGGAGACGTTGCATCTTTCACCTTATATGCAATAACCGGCGTCATATTATCATCACAGTTATTATAGGAAAGCCTGATGCGATGATATTCCGATTTATCTATATCGTTCTCTTCCACATCCACATAGTCCGTCTGCGTGCCTTCCTTCAGATCCGTCAGATCCCGGTCAACACCATTGTTATCCGTAAAACTGGTATTCACAAACGTATCCGTCCTCAGATCCGAAGCCGAAAGCTGTTCTGTGATCTGATAAGGCTTCTCCGTTTTTTCCTTAAACATCAGAGAACTCTCCGTGCGATACCCCGTAAAAATATACCGTCCCGCATAATCCGCATTTCCGGTGCCGTAGACTTCATCTTTAAGAGATTTCAACTGCTCTAAAATAATATTTCTGTCAGCACTGGTCAGATATTCATTGGCGCCTTTATCATACTGTTTTATCATATCCGTAAGAACATCCGTCACCTGCTGCATGGCATCCTCCGTCGTTTTCAGCCATGCATCGGCATCCTTCGCATTCCGGGAATAATACTGGGTAATCTCGGTTACACTGCTGCGAAGCCTTAAAGATCTGATCGCCACGATGGGATCATCCGAAGGACGTACGATCTTCTTTCCCGATGAAACCTGACTGCCCCGATGATCCTCCGCCACCTTCGCCAGGTTGATGTTGCTAAGGGAATTGTTCTGCATAATTTTATTTGTAATTCTCATGCGAATCCTCCATATGTAAAATAGTTTTCATGGGGATCTTTTTATACCCCGGTTTCCAGAATCAGCCTGTCGTATATCTCCGAAAAGGTAGATATCATCTTACATGCCAGTGTATAACTGTCCTGCAGATGCACTACGCCGAGCGCCTCTTCGTCCTCATCCACGCCGGAGATCGAAAGCCTCTGATTTTCCAACGTCTTTTGCAGCGCAAGATGATTCTCTTCAAAAAGTTCCGAGTTACCTGCCGCCAGTGTAATATCCCCCAGGACACAGGTCAGAAATTCTCCTGCGTTGGCGCCTCTGAAGCTGAGCTTATTTGCATCGGTAAGAGTCTCCAGCACCAGTTTGATATTATCGTACTGAGATTCGCCGTCCGTCTCGCTTGGCTTCGTTTTCACACCCAGGAGTTCAGGATCTTTCCTGATCGCATCCAGTATTGCAAAGTTGCCGGCCGTCATCCTGAAATAGCTGTCATCCTGGCAGGATACCGTATAACTCTGTCCCGCCTGATAATTTCCCGAGAACAGATCCTCGGCAACATTAAATTTCCCCTCCGTGCTGTCCGGATAATCCGATGTAAACATCAGACATCCCGGCTTTCCATCGTCCGTATAACCGGAACTCAAGATGGAGTTCACCGACTGGGAGAACAGCCTGAGCCACTCGTTCATCTGCTCCTGATAATAAGGTATTCCCTGATAATCGATGCTGGCTCCCGTGGAAGCATATTTTCCACTGACGTCCACCTCTATCTTCTCATCCTCAGCCAGCGTAATGGTATAGCTGCAGTTTCCGTTCGCATCCCTTGTAAATGACCAGCCATCATATTTATAAAGCCTGTTGCCGATATTGATCGTACCTGCCTCCGCAAGGGTACATTTATTCAAATCGATCAGGTGATCCGCCGTCACATCAATCTTCACCGTCTGATGGGTTTTCCCGCCTACCGTGGTAGTCCCAAGTCCTCCTGCTGCCACCGTTCCCTGAAAGTTTTCTCCGTTATTGCCGTCCCTTATCTTTAAAAGCCCTGCCAGGGAACCGCCCATCTGGGAATTGGTCGTATTGAACTTGTCGCCGCCCACCCAGTATATATCATAAAGCCCCGCGATATCACTCTGATTGACTTTATCGTTGGCTTCTCTTGAGCGGCATTCCAACTCAAACCTGCTATTGTTGTCCACCAGCATCTGTCCGCCTGCGATCCGCACCATAAAACGGTGTGCGCCGGTCTCTCTGTCCGGATCATTGGTATCATGGATAGGATATTCCTCCACCGTCACATCCACAATCTGAGATAACTGATCTACCAAAAGATCCCGCTTATCGCGCAGTTCATTGGCATTCACCCCGGAAAGTTCGATCACATTGATCTGCTTGTTCAGCGTCTGGATCTCTTTGGAGATGGAATTGATCTTATCCACCTTTACCCTGATCTCATCGTTGACATCCTTCTGGAGCCTTTCAAGATTTTTAGCCGATGTATTAAAATATTCCACCAGTTTTTCCGCCGTGCCGATAAAATCCTTTTTTGCCGTGGCGTCTCCCGGATTTTTCAGAACCTCTTCCAGCCCGGACATTTTAAAATTGGTAAAAATAGTGTTAAATCCGGTCTTATCGTCATCCTCAAAATACTTCATGATCATCTGCATGTAATAATTTTTTGAACTGTATTCCCCATAGCTGGTCTCGTTCTGACGATATTTCATATCATAAAATTCATCCCGGACTCTTTCGATTGCCAGCGTTTTTACACCTGCCCCCGCACATCCGTAGGTTGCGAACACACGCAGCGGATCTGCTGCCTGCTGTACGACCTTCTGCCTGCTGTAGCCGCCCGTATCCGCGTTGGATATATTGTTTGCCGCCGTATTAAGGGACGCATTTGCCGCCCGAAGCCCCGAACCTGCTATCATAAGTCCCGCAAAAGTTGATGCCATTTTTGTTCCTCCTATTCCAGTACCGCCGATACGTTATTATGCTCCGAACTGATTCAGCATATTCTCCAGCATACTGTTCAGTGTCGTAATATATCTGCTTGCCACATTATAGGCATTCTGAAATCTGATCATAGACTGTAATTCCTCGTCTGAGGAAACCCCCAGTACCTGCTCTCTCGCAAAATTCGCTTCTTCCTGTGTATCAAGCTGATAATCGTAAAGCAGCTTATTTACTTCACCGGTATTGGATACCTGGATAACCAGATCGCCGTAAAAGTCTTTAAAAGCCGAACGTTTACCCGTATTGGGGTTCAGCGTATACTCCTCTTTCTCAAACGCCTCCTTCAGCTTTGTTGCGGTCTCATGGTCTACCTCATCATCTCCCTTAACAAAGTTCAGCAGCGCAGGCTGTTTCAGGAAATTCTGATTAACCGCTATATTACCCACATGCCAGCCTTCCGTATCACTCATGCCTTCCGTATTGATCCGTACAAACACCGAATTATCCGTATTGGCCGTACCATCCGTATATCCGGCGTCCTTCAGTATCTTATTGATCTCCAGCGCGATACTGCTGATCAGTTTATCAAACTCAGCCTGCACGTTCATGATGATCGAAGGGGCTATTGTTCTGTTGTATTCTTCCACATCCTCCAGTTCACTGCAGTCTGCCGGGTGGTCGCCTCTTGCGTACAGGATGGACCTCAATCTTCCCACATCCGTATTCGCTTCCGTGGAAATCTCCCGATCCAGATTAAATACTCTGCCCTTCGCCACCTCTTCCGGCGTATAGACAACTTCGCCTTCGGCGTTCACCGTACTCTCTATGATATGAGGCCAAAACGGCGTATAATAGCCGTACTCATTCTCATCCAGCTTCATCTCATAAAAAGTCGTCCGTTTTACAAAATCCACGCCTTCTATCTGAACCGAAACATACCCATCCGGATCTTCCGTGTAGGAGATATCACAAAGTTCCGATAACTGGTCTAAAATATAGTTCCGCTCATCCCGGAAGTCATTGGCATGTTCTATCCCGCCGCACTCTATCTTTGCAATCTGATTATTGAGTTCCACCAGGCGTTTTCCGTAATCATTTATTTTATCAACGTCTTTTTTTACCTCGTTGTTGAGGTTTCCCTGATAATCCACAAGACTATTATATACATTTGTCGCCCGCTCGATCAGCGTCTGCGCCTTGGAAATAAAAAGTCCCTGCGTCACCGCACTGCTGGGATCGTTTGCAAGATCTTGTATGGTCTTCCAATAATCCTCAATCGCCTCGGCAAAATTCCTGTCGCCGCTCTCGCCAAGCAGATCCTGAATATGAACAAGCCCTTCATAAGACACCTCATAAAAAGCGCTTCTGCCGGATTCTCTTCTATAAATCTGATCCAGGAAAAAATCTCTGACCTGCCTTGTCTCGGCATAGCGAACACCCATTCCAATCTCTTTGGCTGCTACGCTTACCGACGCGTCCGAAAGGACGTTATAGTGACGTGTAGACTGCGATACCTGCTGCCTTGTATAGCCCTTGGTATCCGTATTAGATAAGTTGTGTGATGTTGTATTTAATGCGTCGGAGGCAACCCGAAGGGCTGTCGTGCCGACATATAATCCACTTAATAAAGACATACTTTCACCTCAAATGTTATTGTTTTGCATCAAACCTTCTTCTGGCACTCCCCATAACAGAACCGTCATTATAGGCATCTCTGTTATAGTTCGCCGTCTCCGGTGCGGATTTCATCGCGTAATAGACATTCAGTTCAAACTGTGCCATCTCAAGCGCCTTTTCGATCAGGTCCAGATTGTGCTCATTGATCTGCTTCATCCGGTATACCGCCGATTTCAGGCGGCTTTGACAGTCTTCCATCTTCTGTCTCTCCACCGGCCTTCTCTCGAGAACTCTGATCATATCCGCCAGTTTCAGTGCCTCAACATCCGTGTTAAGTACGCCTGCAATTTCTTTCATCACATCCCGTCTTTTATTCTCGATGTGCTGAATCCTGCCCGCCGCAAGCTGCTCCTCCTCCGTGATCGCCTGCAGTGCCGCCAGGTCTCCCCTGATGACCGCGGGAGTCTTTTTCGTGGATAACTCTATCAGCGCCTCATACTCTTCGCTTTCCCGATTCAGAGTATCCATCAGATTTTCTATCAGGCTTGCCACCGGCCATTACCTCATTTCTTAAATTTTCCCTGCTGCCGCAAGTAATTTCTCCGCAAATGTCCCGCCGCTCACTTCATAGGTTCCGTTTTTTACGGCAGCCTTCAGCGGTTCCGTGATTTCCGCCCTGATATCCGGCGCATTTGCCACTGCCTGTTTAGCCGTCTGGATTTCTTTGCCGAAATCAGAAATGACTACGTCATCTTTTCTTCCGGCTGCCTCAGCCTTCTTGGCACATCCCGCCTTCTTCGTATTATATACCTGCTGCACCTGAATATATGGATTAATTTTCATAACAGGTTCCTCCTTCTTTCGGAATCGCTTCCATGCTCAACCTGTAATTTTTCTATTGATTACATGTTTTATACTTATAGTATCGGACGTTTTAAAAAAGACTTTAGAGCGCGCCATAAAAATTTTCAAACCTCACCGCATCCTCATCCGCCTCATAATCCTCTCACCGTTGTCTTTAAGCCATTTTCTGCGTGCCTTATAATCCGGCAGAATCTTTTCCACCTCGCACCAAAAAAGCGGGGAATGATTCATCTCCCGCCTGTGGCAAAGCTCGTGCACTACTACATAATCTATAATATCCGGCGGCGTGAGCATCAAAAGACAGTTAAAATTTAAATTTCCACTGCTGCTGCAGCTCCCCCAGCGGGATCTCTGGTTCCGGATCGTAATCCCTCTCCAGTCCACTCCTATCAAAGGCGCGTAAAAAGCCACCCTTTCCGGAATATGGTCCGCCGCCGCCTTTGCAAGTTCCCGCAGATCCTCCACCGTAAGAAGTTCCGCGGGCTCCGGCTCGGCTTCGTCCTTAAGCCGCTCCATCTTCCGCATATTTTTTTCAATCCATCCGGATTTTTCTTCTATAAATTCCCGGATCTCCCGATCGGACATCCTATAAGGCGCCCGCACCGTCAAAAGCAGGTCCTTATCTATCTGCAGCGCCACCGTCCTGCGCCCGCTGCGGATCACTCTGATGTCCCAGCCTCCCGAAAAGTTATCCCTTCCCGCCATTGTCTCTTCAGCCTTTCTTTTTATGATCCTGACTTGTCCGCTCCCTCCCGCCGGCATTGTAAAAACCACCGTTTTCTCCCGCCTCCAATACCGTCTCACCCTTCCGGTTCAATATGAGGCAGATTCCAGCGGTAACGTGCCGCAAGAAAACGGATCAGCACCACAATCAGCGAGGAGATCACCACTGCCGGAATCTGTCCGAATCCCCGGTAGATCAGAACGCAGATCAACGCCCCCGCTACCGAAGCACAGGCGTAGATATGTTTGACAAAAATGTACGGCGGGACTCCCGCCATCATATCCCGCAAAAGTCCGCCTCCCACACCTGTCAGCGTCCCCAGAAAGGTAAGCAGGAAGGTATTTTCCAGATAGCCGTTTCGGATTCCCGTAGTCACCCCGACGGCGGTAAAAATCCCCAGACCGACGGAATCCATCGCCAGCATCGCTCTGTCATATAAATGGCCGAAGTTTCCCTGTAACAGGTCTTTCTTCACATAAAGGACCGCGAAGATCAGCAGCGCCGTCGCCACCGCTACCGCCACATACACCGGCCGTATCAGCGCCCCCGGCACATTACCCAGAATCACATCCCGCATCATACCGCCTCCCACGGCGGTCACCACCCCCAGTACACACACACCGAACGCATCCATCCGGCGGCTGATGCCCGTCATCGCGCCGGATGCCGCAAAAGCTACCGTTCCCATTATTTCCACACAAAATATGATATATGCCTGCAAATCCACAGCGGCTCTCCTGATATTATTTTTTCGTAATTACGCCTTTTTCTTCAAGAAGAAATTATTGACTTCTTTCTTGATCGCTTCCGGCGTCATATCTTTCAGCAAATATCCTGCCGGTTTTAAGTGAATGACTTTTTTTACACTCTCCGGATCACGCCTGCCGGTCAGAAATACCACCGGAAGATCCGCAAAAGCCTCCTCCGACCGGAGCATCGCCAGTGTCTGGCTTCCGTCGCAGACCGGCATCTCATAGTCCAGAAGGACAAGATCAGGCCTGTTCAGCGTGATCGTCCTGATCGCCGCAACGCCTGACTCCGCCAGCATAACTTCGTAATCCGGGAAGAGCAGATCCCGCATAAAATAGCGGATCGTTTTGGAATCATCTACTACAAGAACTTTTGGCTTATGCTCTTCTTTCGCCTTCTTCTCATCTGCTTCCCGTTTCTCAAGATATTCCTCCACTCCCTCAAGAGCAGTATCCGATCCCAGCGGCGTCCCGATGCCTTCCTTCAGTAAATGTGGCGCAATCATACAAAAGGCAAAATATCCCGCGCCCCCTGTGTTAAACAAAAGGCTTGCCTGCAGTTCCTCTTTCTCATATACCTTCTCAAATTGTTCATAAGAAAGCAGGTTTTCCGCCTTCAGCTCATATCCCTCCATCGCCGGGAAATGTTCCATAATACGCCCCACAAACTGTCTTGCCGTATATCGGGCAGCATTGATCAGCATACTGTCCAGTTTATTGGTCTGGACGCCGAGAACCTTTCCGATCGTATTGATCAGCAGATTCTCCTCAAAGACCAGGAGGACTTCCTGCTTTTTCTTCTCATGTCTTTTTCCATAAATCAAACGATAATATACACCGTTTCCGAATTTCTCTCCGCCGTATGTATCGCTGATCAACTGCGATTCTAAATGGAACATATCAAACACAAGCTGGATAACCGCTTTTTTCATAACTTCCAGCTCTTCCTCCGGCAAAAGTTTTTCCCATCTTATCTTCCTTTTTCCTGTGATCGCAAGATCCTCCGTCAAAGTATGACCAACCAGCCATCCGGTACATACCCCCAAAAAATGTCCCACCGCCTTATCACTGTATCCTGTCCGCTCCAGTTCTTCTTCCAGTGCCGGAAGCGTATCTTCCCGGAATTTCTTATGTATCTGAGTATGCTGTTCCAGTCCGTCGTAGCGGATGGACGCCATATAAGCTTCCTCACTGGAAAAGTGCTTCAACACATGTCCTCTGAAAAACTTGATACCTTCCTGACACAGCCACTGATTGTCCTTTTCTTCCTCTTTGAATACGAACAGTTTGTTGATAATCTTAAACAGCTGCTGATGTTCCTTATCAATGGAACTGATACCAATGTTATACTCTTCGTGCCATTTAATTTGGGTTGCCATGAACTTCCTCCTTTACCGCAGTATTTTTTTACACCTACCGCAGTTTTTCTGACAAAATTCTTTTTCTATATTATATAGCACGTGTGCCTGCAATGCAATCTCATTCAGACAGATTTTACAATATATAAGTTTCCTATATCCCTCTTTTTTTTTGCAAAACATCAAAAAATAATGCCCTGGTGCAGACGAAAAAATATCTGCACCAGGGCGCCCCCCATTGAAAGAATCTTATCGGGGAAAGAAAGGATATTCAGCCTTCGATCGGAATATATCTGCTCTCCTCAATAACCGGTTTCGCTTCTTTTTTCGGAACGGATACTTTCAGGATACCATCCTCAAATTTCGCTTTGATATCCTCCTGCGTTACATCCTCCCCCACATAAAAACTTCTGCTGCAGGTTCCGTAATATCTCTCCCGGCGGATATATTTGCCGTCCTCATCCTTCTGGTCATGATTCCGGTCAGTCTCCGCATGGATCGTCAGATATCCGTTTTTCAGTTCCGCCTTCACATTTTCCTTCCTGAAGCCGGGAAGGTCAATATCCAGCTCATAGCCCGCATCACTTTCCCTGACGTCGGTTCTCATGACTCCCGCCGAAGTGTTGTACCTTGTGCTGCTCCTGAGAGGGCGGGCAAAATCCTCAAAGAAATCATCAAATAAACTCTCTCCAAAAATACTGTTTAACGTGTTTGTTCTCGGTAATAACATAACTGATTCCTCCTTATATAAACTTTCATGTGCAGCAGCTTTGATGCTGTTGTTGTTTTCGGTATATCTATGTTATACCACTGTTGTTAGCACTCGTCAATGATGAGTGCTAACAATTAATAAAGTTTATGCTTCCTTTATATTATGTACCGTTTGGATAAAAATTATTTTATAATCTCTTTATCATTTCCGTCCGTCATTACTTACATGATCTCATACTGCATCATCTCATATTTCAGTTTTGTACCTTCCATGATCTCCGCCGGCAGCAACGCCCTTGCCACCAGTTTCAGATCATCCAACTCCTGATCCGTCCGCCTTAAATTCGCGTAATCTCCCTCTATGTTTACCACTTCATAATACCATATTTCCATATCTAATCCCCTCTTCTTTCATCGCATAACTTTTTCAGTTCTTTTCTGAGAAACTCATACCGTAGCCTCTTTTCTTCTTTTGCAAAATGAACCTCCCGAAACTGTTCCGGATTTCCCTCATACACCAGAATCTCATCGCCGAACTGCTCACTTGTCAAATCAAACCGGCACTCCCCGATCACATTATAGCAATGAAAATTTCCGCCCTGCCTCGGTACGCCGTATACTTTCCCGCCAAAAATATCCTGTGCGAGAAACGCCGTAATCGAACACTGCCCCAGCGTCTTATTTTCCGGCGTCCAGTCCTGCCGCATCCTCGGGGCGCAGGTATCGGCGCACCAGATTTCCGAAAGAGCATCGTACAGCTCCGCAGGTGTCCCTATTCCTTCGTATTCGCCGGTAATCGCCCAGACAGATGCCTGCTCCCATCCCCAAAATTTGTATGCCATATTGTTCCTATCCTCCTGTCCGCTCCCGATCTGCCTGATCACCCTGCTGAATACCTTCCAGTATTTCCTCCGTTCGTTTAAACAGTTCGGACACAGAAAGGTCCAGGCCATCTGCTATTTTCTTAATATTCTGAATAGAAATATTTCTTTTCCCTGTTTCAACAGAAGAATAATATGTTCTGTCCATACCGATTGAAAGAGCAAATTTTTCCTGGCTGATATTCAGTTTTTCCCTGTACTCTTTACAAGCCAGCCCAAGCGCTTTTTTTATCATAACCTGATCTCCCTATCATCATTATATTGATGTATGTTTTTAAGACAACGGTTTATAAGCAACAACAGGCAAAGAAATAGAGTCAATAGTAACATACTACTGACTCTAAATCGCTTAACATCTCGTTTTATGCAAGTTTTTCGTTAAATCTTTGTCACCTGCTCTGCCGCATCCTGCTTTTCCTCATGTCCCATGGCATCTGCCACAGCAGCTTCGCAGCTTCTCATTGCCAGGATTGTCTTCTCAAAGAGATCATCCAATTCCCATCCAAGCTTCTCCGCCCCTTTGGCAATCACATCTCTGGAACAGCCCGCCGCGAACCTTTTGTCCTTGAACTTCTTCTTCAGGCTCTTTACTTCCAGATCCGCCGTGCTCTTTGAAGGACGCATCAACGCACAGGACCAGATAAGCCCTGTCAGCTCATCCGCCGCATAGAGCACTTTTCATTTAAAAACTCCTCGCTTTCTTCAATCAATATCTGTTTGTCTTTATACGTTCTCTCTGCGCAGGACGCAGGGAAATGTTATTTTTTTTCTGCTTTGTTTTAGCTTCGCCCGGTGTTTTAGAGATTGCGATAATAAAGGCTGAAATCAACAGCATTGCGCCAAGCGACGCAAGCCCCAGTGGAACACTTGCCTTACTTTTTGCGCTGATATATGATGTGGTGTCAAAACCAATCACCGTAAAAGAAGCTAAAAAAGGATAAATATTTCTAAGTAGACCACTTTTAAAAAACATACTGCAATAGCCCAATACAAAGGCAATCACCGAACCGCCCATAAAAAATCCCGGTGTTCTTCCACAAAAGGCGATAATCGGAAGAACAGCAATATAAATGCAAATGGAAATCCCCAACATATAAAACATACCTTTTGTCAAAGTAAAAATATCCAAACCGGGAAGCCCCGCAAAAATGCCGACAATAATTGTGATTATGAAACTATACATTCCCAATATAAGGGATAAAATGCCGATAGCAGTCAATTTCCCTGTTAATAATTTAGGGAATGAAACAGGAACAACTAAGACATTTTTCAATGTGTCGTCCGTATACTCCCTGTTTATCAGATAACCACCAATCAGAGTAAAAATAATAGGCATAAATACGGTTGCATTGTTCCAAATTGTGCTGTCTACTAATGCGCTAAGGTCAAAATTCGGATTTTTTGCTTCTTCAATCGCAACATTCTGTGTGATAAGCCCAAGAATAGGTGAAAGAGCCATTCCTATAACGCCGATCAGCAGAATATGATACCGCTTTATCTTTTGTAATTCTGTTAAGACAATAGATAACATATAAAACCTCCTGTTATGCTTCCTGTTTTTGATAAACCCGTGTAACCAATATAATACATACAATCGCTTCCGCAATCAGTACCGCAAATATGACAGGCGTTGATACAAAGTATGGGCTTAGACGGTTGTAAAAGTCTGTCATAATCTTTCCTTCCGGCACCTTAAACTGATACAGCCACCGAAAGACCATAGGTACAGGAATAAATGTGCTGATATTCAGCCCTAATGGTTTCATCATAATGGCATCACTTAGGTGCAATGCAAATCCAAGCAGTGTATAGAAGAAAGCGATTATGACAGAAATTATATAGGACTTATTGCACCAGACCACAAGGATAATACATGGCAGAGCTGCCGCCCAAAGTAAAATACCTGTACAAAATGTAAGGAACAGCTGTAAAGCCCACCCATTTAAAGAAATACCCTGTGCAAGAGCAATTAAGATACCAATACAAAAGCCTAACAGTTCATAAGCAACTGAAAACAGAAAAAGTACAGTAACCTTTGCTATGACTAAGTGACTTTTTGAAATTGGAACGCAAAGAAGATTTTTTAAGGTGTCGTTATCGTGTTCTTCAAAAAACAGGTTAGCAGCTATAATTACTAATATCGGGATCAGAAGTAAGAAACCGCTTTCCTCACGCACACTGCTCATAACATCTGCTAAACTTCCCTCTGATAAAAGCATAATATTAAAAACAGGGAATAAAACAGCCGTAAAGAGAGCGATTTTAAACAAGCCTTTCCGTTTCAACTTCCAAAATTCACACTTTACAAGATCAAGCAATCCCCTCACCCCCTGTTACACGCTTGAAATAATCTTCAAGGCTTTCTTCGCAGACATAGGCTTCTGATACGGTAAGCCCGTTTTCGACAAAGGCTGTTACAATTTCACCGACAGGAATGCCTAAATTATGCAGACGCATCTTATAATCGTCCTGTATGGTAAACTGCGTTTCATGGAAACCCTGTTCTAAAATCCTTGCCGCCTGTGTTGTGCTGGAAATGGTAAAACGGATATGTCTGCTGCTTTTTGCTTCCAATTCTGCAAGGCTTTCTTCCTCCAGTAATGCGCCGTGGTCGATAATTCCAATATCATCAGCCAGCAATGCAATCTCGGAAAGAATATGGCTGGAAATCAATATTGTTTTCCCTCTTTCCGTACAGAGGTCACGGATAAAAGAGCGCACTTCCGCAATTCCAATCGGATCAAGACCGTTAATCGGTTCGTCCAAAATCAAAAGCTCCGGGTCGTGCATAATGG
>OFGH01000615.1_pt1 | contig 30428 bp, 50 predicted proteins | sample 1521721 | NCBI WGS metagenome assembly OFGH01 (sample SAMEA3504132, study PRJEB24116) | mouse gut metagenome | biome: mouse gut; feature: mouse-associated habitat; material: faeces | place: Denmark | collected 2011
CTTAAGAGAGTATACCCCCTATATAATTAGGTACATAAATATATCAGATGGAAATATACTCCCTACCCATATAAACTAGTAAAGGCATATCAGGTAACAAAATATCTGATGTGCCTTATTTTTGTGCGCCCGGCGGAGCACGTTTCCAACGGGCAGCGGGCCAAGGGGATATGGCCAAGGCCGCCCGTTCATTTTATAACCTTGCAGCTATGCATCAAAATGCTCCGCAAAAAGCATTACAGCAGCATCACTCCGTGCATCCGGGCTGTCTTGCGGACGTCCTCCGGCCAGATGGAAACCTGGACTTCCCCGATATGGGCCTTGCGCAGATAGAACATACAGATACGGGACTGGCCGATTCCGCCGCCCACCGTATAGGGAAGCTTCTGCTCCAGGATTGCTTTCTGGAAGGGCAGCTCCGCCCGCTCCTCGCATCCGGCAAGCTCCAGCTGACGCTTAAGCGCTTCCTCATCCACACGGATTCCCATCGAGGAAAGCTCCAGTGCATGCCCTAAAACGGGATACCATACAATAATATCGCCGTTCAGATGCCAGTCGTCATAGTCCGGCGCACGGCCGTCGTGGGGCTTTCCGTCCGCCAGCTTATCGCCTATCTCCATAAGAAATACGGCGCCCTTTTCCTTGGCAATGAGATTCTCCCGCTCCTTGGGCGTGTTGTCCGGGTAACGGTCCGCCAGCTCCTGGGTGGTGATAAAGAAGATATCCCTGGGAAGAATTTCTTCTATATAATCATAACGAATGGACATATATTTTTCTGTTTTTTTAAGGGCCTTGTAAACCTTGCGGACCGTTTCCTTCAGATAATCCTTATTCCGATCCTCTTTTAAAATGATTTTTTCCCAATCCCACTGATCTACGTAGATGGAATGTATATTGTCCGTGTCCTCGTCCCGGCGGATGGCGCTCATATCCGTGTAAAGTCCCTCCCCGATGTGAAAGCCGTACTGCTTCAGAGCGTTGCGCTTCCACTTGGCAAGGGAGTGCACAATCTCCACAGGACGTTCATTCTGCTCCTTAATGCCGAAGGTGACGGGCCGCTCCACGCCGTTCAGATTGTCATTGAGACCGGACTCCGGCGTCACAAAGAGAGGCGCGGAAACCCGGAGAAGATACAGCTGCTCGGCAAGGCTCTGCTGAAAGAAATCCTTTACCGTTTTAATAGCTACCTGCGTATCGTACAGGCTAAGCTGGGACTGATAGTCCTTGGGTATGTATAGATGCTCCATAATAAATCTCCTCTAAAACGTTTTTGGTACTTAAAATACGAAGTCTATTATAGCAGAATCTGCAAAAAAGAAAAGAACTTTATCAAACAAAGCGTCCGGGAACGGAAAAAAGCCGTTTTGACAAAAATCTTCTGTCAAAACGGCTCATTTTCGATTTTGCTTTAACCAGTTGCTTTTATCTTCTTTGGAATGCGATCTATATAAAATAAAACGCATGGATAATTAGGCTGATTAAACTCTGGTTACATTCGTAGCCTGCGGTCCCTTTGCACCGTCTACAACATCAAATTCAACAGCCTGCCCCTCTTCCAGAGACTTGAAACCATCCATGGTGATGCCGGAGTAATGTACAAATACATCGTTTCCCTGCTCGTCAGAAATGAAGCCGTAACCCTTTTGATTGTTGAACCACTTAACTGTACCTTGCATTGCGATAATACCTCCGAAAATATTAAAAAGTGTCTCGTTGCACAGCGGCAACAGTAATAGATTATCATAAACGGGAAAAGCTGTCAATAAAATTTACGCTTTTCCGGGTCTTTTTTCGCGTTTATTTGAATAAAATGCAATAATGAAAAGAGTGCAATTTTTTATGATAAAAGAGAGAATTTTCAGAGGATTGATTCTTTTGGAGGTACTGCTTCTGGCAGGTTTGTCCATTGTTTGTATTTATAGAAACAGAGAGATTCATTGTCTGTCATCTACGGTGGCGGAGACCGGGGAACAGGCGGGAGAATTTATTAAATGGGTGGATTTTCAGGTGACTGCGGAGGCCCTTGGGAAAGCCTATGAGTATGATCGGGATACCTACGGGCAGGAGGTGCATTTAAACTGGATTGAGCTTTTGGCCTACACGGCTGCCAGGACAGGAGGAGATTTTTCAAAGGAAAGTCAGGTAAACGCATATCTGAAAGAGGCGGCGGAGGAGCTGGCCCAGGGAAAGGCTATAGGAGAGCTGACCGAGGGCATGAAATATTACAGTTATTATCTTGAGGCATACACGGCTGTTTTAGGCGGCATGGTGGGCGAATATGAGATCCAGGTTCCGGCGGAAACGGCAGCAGGGCAGGCACAGGGGGAGAAGGAGGCGGAGGATGGCATACCTCTTGTGTGGGAGAAACGGTATGGACTTAAGGCATTTCTTCCGATTGCAAAGGACTTTCCTTACAGTGATTATGATGATTTCGGGGTGTCGCGAAGTTACGGTTACAGAAGGAAGCATCTGGGGCATGATATGATGGGGCAGGTAGGTACGCCGATTATTGCGGTGGAGTCCGGTTATGTGGAGGCTTTGGGGTGGAATCAGTACGGCGGGTGGCGTATCGGTATCCGCAGCTTTGATAAGAAACGGTATTATTATTATGCCCATCTTAGGCAGGGCTTTCCTTATGCCCTTGATCTGGAGGAGGGAAGCGAGGTTCAGGCAGGGGATGTGATCGGATATATGGGGCATACCGGATACAGCACCAAAGAGGATGTGAATAATATTGACCAGACTCATCTGCACTTTGGGATACAGTTGATTTTTGACGAATCCCAGAAGGAAGGGGCTTCGGAGATATGGATTGACTGCTATCAGATTGTGAGGTTCCTCTACCGGAACCGGAGCGAGTGTGCGCGGAATGATGCTACTAAGGAGTGGTATCGGATTTATGACATGAGGGAATAACGGGTGAGGAAGGTTAATGTGATGCTTTGTATGGATGTTTCCAAGACTCAGGTTTAAGAAAGTATAATTGCTTTAATATAACCGAATTATCTTAATATAAGCTTAATATGAGCTTAATATGAGCGGAAAGAGATTGCTTTTAAAAATAAATTGTATTAAACTACGAGTAATGATTTGAAATCAAGCAATATTTTTTACAGCGGTATAAATGCCGGATCTGCCAGGTGAGAAGCGAGGAAGCAAAAAATGCTCGGAGAATGTCACGCCCATATTATTATGAACGGAAAGAACTACAAAGAGGCGGTTGCCTTACATAAAGACGGTGTGAGAGAAGAGGTTATCCGGGCGCATTTCCGAACGTGGAAAGAAATGGGAATTACTTTTGTCCGTGACGGCGGAGATGCCCTGGGTGTCTCCCGGCGGGCAAAGGCGCTTGCTTTGGAGTATGGAATCGATTACCGCACACCGATTTTTGCCATTCATAAAAAGGGGCATTACGGCGGCATTGTAGGACATGCTTTTTCAGATCTAAAGGAATACCACTCCCTTGTGCTCCGGGCAAAAAAAGAAGGTGCGGATTTTATCAAGATCATGATAAGCGGCATTATGTCCTTTGACGCTTTCGGCGTGCTCACCGAGGAGGGGCTGCCGGAGCATGAGATACATGAGATGATTCGCATTGCCCACGGGGAGGGCATGGCTGTGATGGCTCACGGAAATGGGGACAGGCAGGTGCGGGCGGCCATAGAAGCCGGACTTGATACGCTGGAGCATGGAAATTATCTGGAGCAGGATACCTTAGACCAGCTGGCAAGGAGCCGTACTATCTGGATTCCCACCCTGTCGCCTACGGGAAATCTTCTGGGCTGCGGCCGTTTTCCCGATGCACAGGTGAGGCGTATTCTGGAACGCCAGATGGAAGGCATCAGCTATGCATTTGAAAAAGGAGCCGTGATTGGCCTGGGCAGCGATTCGGGCGCTTATCTTGTACCCCACGGGCAGGGACTTCTGGATGAATACGAGTGGATGATAAAGGCGGTAGGGAAAGACAGGGAGACAGCCCTGCAAAAACGGCTCGAAGAGGCGGAAAACCGGATCAAAAAAGAGATGAAGCAGTAAAACACTCCATCTCTGAAGGGTATTTTTGAAGTCAGACCGGATAGATTGTGAATCCGCATATACTTAAAGCTTCTCCCGGCAAAAATAACAGGAGCAGCTATGAGCATCCTGCTTTTCGGAAATCAGATTGTCAGCGCCGCAGTAGCTGCAGTGGACAACCTTTTTTCCGGCGGGAACACTCATCCATTCCTCGTAGCGCTCTCCGGAATTGGCGGAGGGGCGGTAGGACTTGGAGGGTTCCACGAAGGTATGGGTCGGCGTTTCTTTGGGAGGCTTCGGCGCAGGTTCCTTTTTGGGAGGAACAGGCTTCTTGAGGGAAGAGGTCTGCGGGGAAGAACTATCTGCGGAAGAGGTCTTCCGGGAGGATGGGTAAATCAAGCGGTAATTCCGCTCGTCGATTTCGACTTGAAGATAATGCCCCTCATCTTTCAGCTTTTTGATTTCCCGGAGCGCTTGGTGCTTGCTGATGCCAAGCTCATGTGCGATTTTTTCAATATTCTGATAGCGGTCCGTGAGAATCAGCCGGTTGTAGACGGTAACCCGGTCCTGGGGATTTTCCGTGCCGTAGATTTGCTTATTGACCTGACAGGTGACTTCCTGTTGGGAGAGAACGGGCTTTTTTGGCAGTACGTCACGGATGGCGGGCGGTGTTTGAGAGAATGTGTCATTGGAACGGCTCTTAAATTTTAAAACAAATACACCCAGGATAATGAAAAATATAAGTTCAAACATGGAGCTCACCCTTTCGAAGTTTTTACATGGGAAAATAATTCAATAGCTATAATACTATATTACATGAAATCATTCATGAGGAAAAGCATTTTATGAGAAATATTCAGCTTTTGATACAATATGACGGAACACGCTATAAAGGCTGGCAAAGCCAGGATAATACGGAACAGACCATTCAGGGCAGGCTGACAAAAGTGCTGGAGCGCATGCTGGGAGAAACAATTGAGCTTCAGGGCTCCGGAAGGACGGATGCCGGTGTCCATGCGGCAGGGCAGGTTGCCAATTTCCGCACAATGACGCCCCTTTCCTGTGACGAGCTGCTGCGGGATATCAATCAATTTTTACCGGAGGATATGGCGGTAACGGAAGTGAGGGATGCAGATCTCCGCTTTCACAGCCGGCTTCACGCCCTTCGCAAGACGTATGTCTACCGTATCTGGAACAGCTCCGTTTCCAATGTGTTTGAGCGGAAATATCTGTACCAGGTAAAGGAACCCTTGGACGTGACAGCGATGAAGCAGGCGGCGGCTTTGCTGTGCGGAACTCATGATTTCCGGGCATTTTGTGCAAACAAACGAATGAAAAAATCCACGGTCCGCACATTGGAGCATATTGAGATAGAGCGGTACGGACAGGAGCTGCGTTTAAGCTTTACGGGGAACGGATTTTTATACCATATGGTCCGGATTATGGTGGGAACGCTTTTGGAGGTAGGGCTTGGGAAGCGCCGTTGGGAAGAAATGCCGCAGCTTTTGGAGACTGGGGAACGCGCCTGTTCCGGAGTGCTTGCGCCGGCTCAGGGACTCTGTCTTTTGCGGGTAGAGTATAAAGATGGGGAGGCTTTTAGGTCAGGCAGAGCTTATCATGGAGGAAGATTATGAAAAAAAGAAAACGAACAGGCAACGCAAGGGTAGTATTTACTTCATTGATTTTATTGGTGCTGGTGGCTCTGGGGGCATGGAAGCTGAAAAGCGCACACCCGAAGGAGCAGCCGCCAAAGCAGGAAACGGCCGATGTGCAGCCTCCGAAGGCGGAGCCGAAGGAACCGGTGCAGGAACCGGAACAGCCGGCAGAAGAGCTTAAAGAGCCGGCGGAGCTTCTGGACGAGCCGGCAAAACTGGCGGAATTTTTGCCGGATTATACAAGCGCTCCCCTTCTAAGCACAACGCCGATCAAGTGCCTGTCCATGGAGGTGGGCGCCAATGCGGACGAGCTACAGTTCAACTGGTTTTCGCCCAGCGGTGCAAAGGGACGGGTAGAGTGGAAAGACTCCTCAGGGAATGTAAAAAGCTTTGATGCTCAGTGTACGGCATCGGTAACTCTCCCGGGATATTATGTAAATAAAGCAAAGGTAACGGGATTACAGGCGGGAGAAACCTACGGCTATCGTGTGGGCAATGACGAGGCATGGTCGCCGGAATATACATATCAGGCGCCCGAGGATACGGAGAGCCTTACCTTTTTGGTGACGGCGGACGCCCAGGTGGGACAGTCGGAGATGGAAGATCCCAGGGAAACGGCAGAGCGCTGGGACAGTGTGCTCACAAGGCTCGCCGGCTGTGTTCCGGAAGCGAATTTTTTGTTTCATCTAGGGGATCAGGTGGCGGATTTCGGAAATGCGGAGCACTATGATTTATTTTTGGATCATCTTGCTTTGTATCGGATCCCTCTGGCTCCTGTAGTTGGAAATCATGATGTGGCAAATGATTACAGTATCGAAGAGAACGGGCATCCGGGCGGCCCTTATTTTTTCGAGCATTTTTTTGTGCCGAACCGTTCTAACGCAGGGCAGAGCCAGTATGATACAGACGGTGATTACTATTTTATCAGAGATAATGTACTTTTCATTGTTTTAAACAGCAGCACCATTCAGCCGGCGGAGGTTCATGAGGCCTATGTGGCGCAGATTGTTTCCGAGCATCCCGAGGCAAAGTGGCGCATCCTGGTGCAGCATTATCCGGCGTATAAGGGAACTACGGGATCCGGCAACGGCAGCATCAAGGAATATCTGGCGCGCATTACCATTGACAATGATATTGACCTGGTCCTGTCCGCTCATGATCATGCCTATTCCCGAACGGCCTTTGTCAACCGGGAGATGGAGACCTTAAATGATTACGATTATGCATCAGGAGATACCGTAACCAATCCGGAGGGGACCATGTATGTAACCTGCGGAACCTCCAGTGGATGCCTGTATCATCCGATTGAGGAAGAAATACGTATCGTGTATCAGGGACAGCCGGAAGTACCCTCGGCCATCCGAATTGATGTGACGGATACAGAGCTTCATCTGCGGACTTATCTGGCGGACACCTGGACCGTGTATGACGAATATACAATTCGGAAGGAGTAACGGTTCGGGCATGTTTTTAATAAATGAAAATGGAATGAGGCAATGCTTTTCGATTGTCCCATTCCATTTTTGATATCCTGCTTTAAGGTTTCTTTGTCCGCCGAAGGCAGGGGCAGCCTGTTCGCGTATGCTTTTTCACAGCAGGCAGGCCATGCGTCGGCAAAGGGTATTGTATTTGTTATTCAACAGCTTTTTTTGCATATTCCGTGGTCACCAGATCTTCGTAAGGAACACGTTCCTGCAGTTCACCTGCTTCTTCCAGAATATCCTGTAAAAGTGTAAAGCTGGACTCTTCAAAGATCAAATCCTCTTTCCAGGTATCCTGCTCATAGTAGCGGGTAACAATGGTTGTGATGACCTCCAGATCCGTCTCCTTGAACTGGGGCGCAATCACTTTAGCGATCTCCTCCGGCGTATGGTTCTGAACATAGTCCATGCCTTTTTGAAGTGCATTGGTAAAGCCCTGCGCCAGTTCCGGGTGCTCCTTTAAAAAGCTCTGCTTTGCACTGTAGGCCGTGTAGGGCACATAGCCGGAATCCACGCCCAGAGAGGCCACTACGTAGCCGGCTCCTTCGGTTTCCAGAGTGGTGGCGCCGGGTTCAAACTCAACGGTAAAATCGCCGCTTCCGCCGGAGAAAGCCGCAGCCGTGGCCCCAAAATCAATACTCTGGTCGATGGTCATATCTGCGGCAGGATCGAGGTTGTTTTTCTTCAGAATGTATTCAAAAACCATCTGGGGCATGCCGCCTTTGCGTCCGCCAAGGACCTCTTTTCCCTTCAGATCCGACCACTGAAAGTTCTCCATAGGCTCCCTGGCTACCAGGAAGTTCCCGGCGCGCTGGGTAAGCTGGGCGAAGTTCACAATGTAATCATCAGGATTCTGGCTGTACACATAGATGGAAGCCTCCGAACCCATGAATCCGATGTCGGCTTCGCCGGAGAGGACGGCGGTCATTGTCTTGTCAGCTCCAAAAGGAGTTATATAGTTAATACAAGACAAATTATAAAAATATAACATGATCTATCTGATGCTCTTTTGTCAGAACGATTTCTTTAATGATCCCTCTCCAATATGCCTGTCGATTCTCCAATGACAGGGCGTCATAGACCTGTTTAAAATCTCCATTTAATATTTGACGAAGTGTATCTGGGTCTGCTTTGGACGGCTGAAAATCAATAATAGAGGTTTCGGAAAGCTCTTTTTCCAGTCGGGCGTATTCCTTCTCATAATAATCATAGGATACCCGGCCTTTTTGGAAAAGGATATTGAGGCGTTCCAGTTCTTCCCGGATACGTTCCGGATTTTTTCCCTTTTTAATCTTTTGCTTTTGCTTAATCATATAGCTTTGCTGGTATTTTTCATATTCTGCTTTGATATTTTGCAGGAGATAATCTTCAAGCAGGTTCTGACTAACCCTGTGAGTATAAGTACAGATATGATCTATTAAAGCTCTATTGCATCTGTAATAGCAGTAGGTACGCTTTTCTCCGGTCTTTCGGTTAATAACAGACTGGCATCCGGTACCGGCGAGCTTCTGGCCGCACAGGGGACAATGCATAAGCCCGGAAAAAAGGTAGATTCTTCCGGAGGGAGTGGTTTTAATATTTCGTTTTGCTATTGCCTGTATCCGCTCCCATTGCTCCGTTGTGAGATAGGCCGGGCAGTAATTTGGGTTTTCACGGTATTTTCCAATATAAAATTCACTTGTTAGCATAGTGCGGAGCATGGAGTAGGAAAATGGGATTCCAAAGGTATCCTGTATATGTATTATAGTCTGGCGCTTCTTTTGGTGCTTCATGAAGTAAGAAAAAAATTCTTCTACAATGGGAGCCGTTTTCTCATCTTTTACCATACGTTTTTTCCCATCTATGACAGCAATGGTATAGCCCAGAGGAAGATTGACTTCGCCCCATACCATGCCGCCGTTTTTGATGGTATTTGCTACTGTGAATTTGATTCTTTCTGAGGTGGTATCAACCTCATTCTGCCCGATGGCCAGAGCGAGGTTCAGACTCAGCCGGCCGTCCCTGGTCTCCATATTGATATTTGGCTCGCCTACGTCTACCCAACGTGTGCCATGTGCGTCAAGGATGTCCTGGACCTTGTAAAAGTCGGAAACGTTCCTGAACCAGCGATCCATTCTCCAGAAGAGGATTACATCAACTTTGTCGGCTTTTACATCAGCAAGGAGGGTGTGGATTGCCTTGCGTTTTTTCAGCTCTTTCCGGGCTGTCTGGCCTTCATCCGCATACACGCCTACTACCGTCATTCCGTGGCCTTCGGCATAGCTTTCTAGATATTCTTTTTGAGCGGTTAGGGACTTGCCGTGTGTCGCCTGCTCCCAGGTGGAGACACGTATATAAATGGCACAACGTAACAGCTTTTCCATGATGGTATCCTCCTATAATAAGTGTATGCTCAACGTCGAGCATTATGGATGACAAATGGCAGCAGGATAAAAAAGGGTATAAAAATAACAGCCAGGGAACTTTTTCTTTTTACATTGGCTGCTTGAAAATGATACAATATGCTTTGTGACGGTGTATCATTTTCGATATGCTTGGCCGGTTCTCTGTTGGCGCAGGGAGCCGGTTCTTAATTGGTGATAAATTATCATGAGTTGCTCAATCATGATTACGTATGTTATAATTACCACGTTACCGCCCCTATACTGGTGACAGGAAGGGGGTGCATCTTATGGAAATGTTGTCATCCTTCATCCTTTCCGTGTTGGCCAGCGTAGCTGCCTACTACCTGTGCAAGTGGTTTGACGGGGATGAATAGCGTGTAACCAAGCCCAGCGGTTGACTTCTCCGTAAAAGAAGGAGAACCCCCGAAAGTATTAGCGCTACTTTCGGGGGTTCGTCCTTTTTGTGCATCTTATGGATGCTGCCATCCTTTTGCCTATTGGCATTATAGCATATGCAAATCGACTTTGCAATATCCCCAAAAGCTTTTATTTGATTAGTGGGAAGCTGGCTGCTGTTCAGCCTCTTTCATTAATGCATCCTGAAGGATCTTAGAAAAATTTAAGTTATTCTTTTCTCCATAGGTATTAAGCCAGGCTGGAAGCGTAATGTTTTTCCGAACAGCTTTTGTTCCATACTTTTCAGCATAGGAATCAATGTCTAAAACAAGAAGATTCACAAAGCTGCCATCCGGAGCATGAACTTCTTGATAGTCACTGGCAGTAGGATAGGTATTTCCATCCTCCATTTCATCCAGAATCCATCCACTGGCAGCATCTACGCCCATTTCAATAGCTTCAGCAAGAGTGCGTCCCTCTGTAATGCATCCAGGAAGATCCGGAACTTCAACTGTGAATCCGGATAGCTCTTGGCAGGGGGTAAAAATTGCAGGATATACAAGCTTCATAAAATCCACCTCCATAATTATTACAGCATTTCCATATACAGATAATATTTTATATTAATTTCATTACAGATAAGCTTGGCTCAAAAAATATAACATAATCATCTATGGTAGTATAAGGACTGTACTTGCTCCGGTAGCACCGTAAAGCATCGGAAAGAAATTCTGGTGTTACCTCCAGAAATTCGGCTACCTCATGCAAATTTGTCAAATGGGCCTTATATGCCCGGATAATGTTACGCAGCCCAATTTGTTCATTGTAGGCCCACAATCTGGCTCGGAGTTCCTGTTTTCGGTTTCCGACAACATCTTGATCAAGAATATCTCCAACAGTAGTATAGTGGTGACCAAGTCCTCGGCCAGAACGCAGGCTTTTTCTGTTGGAGTCATATCTTTTCTGATATAGATACTTTTATCCTTTATTCTGCCATCATAAGTCCGAAAGGGTTTTTCCTTAACAGATAATCCCTCTTGCCAAGCCACATCTATTAAAAAGTCATAGTTCATATGTAGTACCTCTCTAAAACAATTTAATCTAACATGCTGTCATCTTCGACACGTTCTTCTTCTGTAAATTCCTGATCTGTTCTTTCGTGTGCGGCGTTTGGGGCCAGATAGTCAGGCTCCGGTTCCTTTACCATGGATATAACGTTATCCGGCTTGGTGTATTTTTCATCCAGAGTGAGGAGCCGGACGTGTTCGGTGGCGGTTTCTTTTCCAAGCTTATTAAGCTTGTTGTAATGAAGCATTATATCAAGAGTTTCCTCTTCTGCTTCTGTGTCATTTTCGATATACAAAGAATTGAGAGTAATTTTTTGATTCTCATTTAACATCTTAAGCAAAGTATCAGTATCTATACCTAATCCTATAGATATTTTTCTTAAAGATGGAAGGGTAGGGGCAATTGGTTTTTTGTTTCTTGGATTTACACCATTTTCCAGCATGGATATGTAACCTTTACTAAGACTACATTTATCAGCGAATTCTTGCATACTTATATTATTTTTTTCACGAAAATCTTTTATTATATTTCCTAAATGCATTTTAATCACCTCTTTGTTTAGCATATTGTACAATGAAAAGTAAAAAATGTCAATAAAATGTTTAACATGCTTGACAAGATTAGTAATTAGTGATATTGTATAAGTAGTTCAACATGATGAACAAAGCGAAAGAGAGGTGAAGAAAGTGGGATACAGAATCAGAGAATGTAGAGAAGAATTAAAAATGACACAGGTTGAGTTGTCAAAAAGAGCAAATGTTTCGAGAACCATTATATCAGGTCTTGAAAGTGGAGCAATTGCGGTTACAACTACGGAAACTTTATTAAAAATTGCACAGGCTCTTGGGAAAACAGTGAGTGAAATTTTTTTAGAATGAAGTTCAACATATTAAACAATGGAGGTGGTGTAGGTGGAAGAGAACAAACTAAAAGGCTCAGAGGTGCGGGAAAGAACAGTAATTGCTATTCTTGAATTTATAGAGAGAGTTACAAAAGAAGGTGCAACACCGGAAGAACTGGAAGTTTTACCAAGCGTTGCACGAATCCTTGTAGAGATACCTATTGCTGGTTAGAAATAAGCGAGAAAATCTTGTTATAGATTTCTTCAAACATTTCACCAACGCACACGCCAGTTTCCTTACATGGTGACGTAGGATTTGCATTGTTGAGATGTGCTATAGTGATTTCCTTTGCCATATCAATTGCATATTTCTTTTCGTTAGTCATATTTTAGCTCCTTTCTTATGTACTCGGCTACTGCAATAGCCTGTACAAGAATCATACCACAGAAAGGAAAAACAAGGAAGAATAAAAATGCTCTATCGGGCGGTGGGGCCAAAGGAGGTGATATAGGTGGTAGGAATAATTGAAGTAGAAGGTCTTGGTAAAGCAGAAAAAAACGCAAAAGAAATTCTGGAGCATGTGCAAGCAATCAGATCTCTTCAATATGAACTTAATGGAGTAAATTGCAAGGTTGTTTTAAGAGATGAAGAAAAAGAAGAGACCACCAGTGGAAGCTGATGATCTTTTCACGGATTAACTTATAGACTTGGCAAAATCAATGAGGGCATACCGAAATTGGGAAAGCGTATAGTAGGATGTTTTAGCTAATTGCACAATTTCGTCATTTGATAATGGAGCATCACCAGATGTGATAAAATCTAATTCTTTTAGGTGTGCCTCAAGAGCCTCATCTAGTTTATTTGCTAATTCATTAGAAGTCAATGAGTTGTTCTCCTTTCTTTCGTACTCGACATGGCAGTGTCTGTAAAGAAAGTATACCACAAAGGAGAACCAACAGACAGACATTATTTAGGGAAGGAGGTGGTATAGGTGGGTGATCCCTGGTTTGAAACTCAAGAAATGAGAGCAGAGAGAGATGGAACAGTAAAGATTTCGTGCAATGAAACAGGTGAGGTATTTGAAATAAAGAAAAAAGTAGCAATTCCATTAATGGCAGCGCTAAGAGCATATAAAGGTCTAAAAGAAGATGCGGATAGAAGCAGTGACAGAATAGAAGCAGCACGTATATTGCTTATACTCTCTGAAATTAACTAGGAATCCTCTTCGGGTTGTAGATCTTTTAGGGTAGCGATAGCTTCATCGTAAGCGTCCATGTACAGTTCTATTTTTTCAGATATAGATAGCTGATAAGACGAGGAAGCAACAATGGCTAAAGCTATTTTTTCGGGATCAAATTTCTTTTTCATAGAAACACTCCATTTTGTGTACTCGGCTTTGGCAGAAGCCTGTACACAAAGTATACCACAAAAGAGTGTAGGAAAACAGATTATTTATAGGAAGGAGGGGAAGTATGGGGGCAGGTTTAACTATTGTCTTATCTGTTTTAATCATATGTATAGCTGTTGTGTTTATATGTTATTTGGGATTTTCCTCAGACAACAAAACAGGTATATTTTCAGATTTAGAACACGAAAAACGGATAAGAAGACTTGAAAATCTGATAGATGAATTACAGGGGGAAAAATGAATCCAGTATTAGTTGTATTAATCCTTATTGGTGGCGGATTGCTATGGCTTTTATGCTCATTTCTTTTCCGGCCAATAGGAAAAATATCAAAGAAACTTGTAGATGATGCGAAAGACGCGATGTTTGATGAAGAAGAAAAGGAGAATGAAGAAAAATGAAAAAAGGATTTTTAGGATCAATTATTTTGGCAGTGATAATTTTTGGTGGAATTATCGTGGGATTTACATGCATGAAAAAAGTTCCGGCCGGATATGTTGGGGTTGTGTATAACATGAACGGTGGAATTGATGGAGAGATATTGACGCAAGGATGGCATTTGGTCACTCCTACTAAAAAAGTCACTACATATTCCATCGGAATTGAACAGTCGTATCTTACGGCTGAAGATAAAGGCGATTCCGAAGCGGACGAAAGTTTTTCCACTCCAACGGCAGACGGCAAATCCTTAACGGTGGATCTTGAATTTTCATATAAATTTGATCAAGAGAGAATAGCTGATACTTTCATTATGTTCAAAGGTCAAAACGGTAAGACGGTTAAGGATACTTTCATTAAGCCCAAGATGCGTGCATGGACACAGGAAGTAACCGCCAAATATCCGGTAACGGATGTGTTCGGCGATAAGCGACAGGAGTTAAACGAAGCATTGGATGTTTACCTGAAACAGAAGTTTGAACCTTATGGAATTATCATTGACACCGTTAATTTCACAAATATACAGACGGATGCGGAAACGTCAGCAGCAATCCAGAAAAAGGTAACAGCCCAGCAGGAGCTTGAACTTGCCAATATCGAAGCACGGACAGCGAAGGTTCAGGCAGATAAGGATAAGCAGGTTGCATTGATTGAAGCGGAAAAGAATAAGGAAATGGCTGAAATTCAGGCAGAGCAAGCGCAGATTAAGGCAGAGGGAGAAGCGGAGGCAAAGAGAATTTCTTCCGAAGCAGAGGCAGAGGCTAATCGCAAAATTGCTGAATCACTCACACCGGAATTAATTGAAAAGATAAAAATCGAGCAGTGGAACGGTGATGTACCACAGGTTCAGGGAAATGGAGTTCCGATTTTGAATCTTGAATAAGAATACTATTTATATAGCTATAAAATGCAATAAAAGCCCTTCGGGGCTTCGGAGCCATAGCTCAACAGGCAGAGCAATCAGCCCTCCCCCAATATGACATGTCCGGGTTCGACTCCCGGTGGCTCCATTACAGATGCGCAACTGTAAAGATGTACAACCAGTGATACATACAATTAAAAAAAGGAAGGAGTAGCAATATGGAAGGGCTGGATATACAGAAAGCTGTAAATCTTCTTGCGGAGCTCCTGGGAGAGCAGGAGGGGTATGATATACAGATCATACTGGAACCAAAAGAGGACAAACAGGAGGCCACTGCATAAGTGGCCATGAAGGACAAGCAATAAAATAAGCCCCACGCCGGGAAGCAGAAAGGGCCTATTTGGAACTCAATCCAATTATAGCAGAAAAGGAGGAGATTGTGAATGCCTTATTATAGGGTGTGCTCTTTCTGCGGTGCTCATTTAGACCCGGATGAGAAGTGTGATTGTCAGAGGGCGGGAGGCGAATTAAGTGGAAATAGAGATTATGCAGGCGGAACTGAGGAACGGAAGTACCGAAATTCAGGCGAGGGCAGCAGGAACCCGGTTGAAGGAGATGCTGGAGCGGAAATGCAGCAGGAGGGCAGAGCTGACGGTTTTTGATGGACGGTTTATTACTCCGGAGCAGAGGAAAAAGATCTATGCCATGATAAATGACATTTCAACTTGGACAGGCTATTATCCGGATGAGCTAAAGGAAAAAATGAAATATCTGTACATAGAGAAGACTGGAAAGGAAATGTTTAGTCTGGCTACATGCTCCATAGAGACGGCCAGACAATTCCTTGATGTTATTATTGACTTTTCCTTAGCAAATGGTATTCCACTCCGGGAGAGCGGACTTGAGAGGACAGAAGATATATTTAATTATCTGGTGAGCTGTATCCATCATAAAAAATGTTGTATTTGTGGCAGACCTGCAGACATCCATCACTTGGATGCAATCGGCATGGGAAATGATAGGATGCATTATGATGACAGCAAAAATGAAATTATAGCGCTTTGCCGGATGCATCATACTATGGCGCATACCAGAGGCAGGGAATCCTTTTGCAATCTGTACCATGTATTTGGTGTACCTAAAGGGTCTGCAGAACCATCTTATCAGGGAATTTTTTTATAAAGTGTAAAAGGGGTAAAGCATGGAAAGGATTGATCAAAAAGATAAGCATGGATTTAAGTTGAAAGCAGAGCAGAGAAAGGAATTGCTTATTGCTTTAGGCCGTAAGCGGGACTGGAAAACAAAAAGGGCAAGAGAGGATTTTAGACGGCCGGCATTCCAGGGGACCTCGTTGGAGCCTGGGCATAAGCAGAACGGGAATTGATTAACGGAGGGAATTTATGAGGATATGTCCTGGATGTGGAGGTAAATTTGACAGGCTCTTGGCAGTTTCGAGATTAGACAATAAAACAATGCTTTGTGATGCCTGTGGTATGAAAGAGGCTATTGAGGCTATGGAGGGAAAATGTGTAGATTTTGCGAGTACTATAATTGGGAAAAAGAATATGGAGAAAAGATAAAGGACACTTTTTCAGTAAAAGTTTGTGTAAAAATTATTACATGTAGGAGCAGGAAAGGATCTGGAGGATTATCTACTAATTTATCACGCATGTTTCCAATTAAATATTGCCCGGTATGTGGAAAGAAAAAGAGTTGAGGGGGGATGCGTGGAAAATGAAAAGCTTTAAATGTGCGAAATGCGGTTTTTTCTTTTCGCTTGCGTCTAATTTCGAAAGAATGAGCGAAGAAGAATACAAAGAAGTAACTACTTGCCCTTGCGGTGAGCAAATGAATGAGGTCCCATATTCTCTGGATATGATACCTATAAATTGAATTTAGGAGGTGGAGTAGAGTGAAAATATGTGAGGTATTAAAGGAAGAAGAGGTTAATATGACTATAGATAGTATGTTTAGGATGCTGTGTTTAGGACTTATTGGTCGTGAAAAGTTTATGGGTGCTGTTTTGTTTGCAAAATCTTGCGGCTTGATTACGCCTGCGGAGTCCGATTTTCTACACTGGGCATCTTGGATAGCTCTAACCGGTATGGGCTTGTGTGTGCGTTTATCAGCAAGTTTTACAAGAGCGGAACCGGGCAGGATTTAAGGGAACCGCTTGCCACAGTTACAACATCCCCCGGGCATTTCGGATTGGTCCAGGCATATTTGATTAAATATTACAATAGTGGAGACGGGCAGGATATCAAAGAACCACTGGACACACTCACGACCCGGGACCGGTTCGGCCTGGTGGAAGTGTATGGTACAAAATACCAGGTGGTAGATATTGGGCTTCGGATGCTGGAGCCAAGGGAACAATATAATTGTCAGGGATTTCCGAATGATTACATTATTGACCGGGACTATTCCGGAAAATCATATTCACGCTCCGAGCAAGTCAAGCGCTGCGGCAATGCCGTGTGTCCGCCGATTCCGGCCGCATTGGTGAGAGCAAACCTGCTTGAATTGTGCTTGCACAAAAGAGGGTAGCAGGAGAACACAAGCAGTTTGGGAACAGTATGTATTGAGTGCGTAACAGCATTTAAGAGTAAATAAAACTAAATATGAGAGATTAAGAGCAAATAAGAGACAGGAAGGAAGGAAACGAGTGAACCGGATACAGTTTATTATATTGTCAAGCCTGGTGTCGGAAAGCGCGAATAATAATGTAAATGCAATGTCAATCAAAGAGATTATTGAGAATTTGCGTTCCCTGGAATATACCTATAATTCTTTTTATAAGCATACAAAGGCGCTATTGGCAGCAGGATATATAGCGGCAGGGCTTCCGGTGGGTAATTCCAAGACTTATTACATAACCCAGCAAGGAAAAGAAGCATTGGAGATTGTGAAGGGAGGAAACGGAGCATGAAAAAGGAAATTGGATTTGTAGCAATTGGGCAGGCAGGAGGGAATGTTGGAAGGCTGTTTGAAAAGATGGGCTATACGGTTTTGTACATAAACACATCAGAGGAAGATTTGAAAACCCTTCCTGATGCGGCCCATAAGTACCATTTGGAGGGTGGTGATGGATGCAATAAGGACCGTGCAAAGGCAAAAAAGCTTTTGGCTCAAAATATTGACCGGGTTATGAAAGAAGTATCAGGAAAGGTTCCTCAAAATCTGGTATTTACTATTTTTTCGGCAGGAGGTGGGACAGGCTCAGGGATTGGTCCAATGCTTACAGCCATATTGCAGCAGGACATGGATAAAACAGCAGGAGCAATAACGATTCTTCCGGATGAAAAGGAATCTGTAAAGGCACATGTTAATGCCTGGGATTGTGTGAGGGAGCTGGCAGACATCGAAGAAATAGGAGCCTCATTTTTTATTGACAATAATACTGGTAAGGGAAGGATGAAGCTTAACGATATTTTTGTAAGGCTTTTGGATGACTTTATCAGTATCCCAGAGAAAAAGACCAGTACTCTCGGAAATATTGACCGGGCAGAAATTAAGGAGGTGTTGAGCACCAAAGGAGCAGCGGTTATCAGTCGTACATCTAAGCAGGATACAACTACGGCCAGAGTGATTGAGAACTTGCGCAAAGGGATATTTGCCGAAATGGATGAGGTAAAGGCGGTAAAATATATGGCTGTATTGGCAGCAGGATCACAAGCCGCAATTAATCTGCAAGCTCTGCAGGCCGAGTTTGGGACTGCATACGATATCTTTCAGGGATTCGAGGCGGAACAGACCATATGCTGCCTCAGCGGGCTGAGATTCCCGTTTTCGCGTATGGAAAAGATTAAGAAAAAAGCCATCGAGAGTCAGGAGGATATTGTGAATAGTTTCAATGCGGTCAATGTGAATCCTATGAGTGAGAGATTGGATTTGTTTGCAAAAGTCAAAAAGCCGGAAAAGAAGAAAGGAAGCTCCAGGGACTTATTACAAAAGTTTTTGTAGGGAACAGGAATGAATAAAAAAACAGTTAAAACTTGGATAAAGGATGATCCGCCTACTGTAAGTGCAAGCTACCTTTTTATTGTGGATAATATAGATATTGCCATTAATATTTTATCAGCTAATATGCGTTGCATTTATCTGGAGGCAGGCAATGAACTTCTTTTTTCAACAGAGGAACTGATTGATTATTTAAAAGAGCAGATTGGAACCCCGGTATGTCTGCATAAGTACCATTTTGTCCTGTCATGCCTTTCCAGACAGACCAATGAGCGCCTTGGATTCGGAATAAAGGCAGCAGGCTATGACTGCAAGCAGGGGTGGCATATATTCCGTAATAAGGAGTATCTGGGGAAGTATGAAAAACAAGCCGAGCTTGAAAAGCTGCTTTTAGATTATGTTCGCCGTTTTGAGGGTGAGGATGCTGAAGAACTGGTGAATAAAGAGCGGTTTTTGAGATATAGCAAAACAGGGGAAGTCATTGGTGTTTATGATGCGGAGATTGTGGAGTATATCATAGATTCAGTTCCTTTTTTCGTAATGGATGAGCAGCCCTATATCTACGAGCAGGGCGTGTATGTTATGGATGAGGGAGGAATATATCTAAAAGATATCATTCAAGAGCTGATACCAAAATATTTGTTAAAGAGCAATACTATAAAATCCATATACATGCTTTTGGTGATGCAGAAAAAAGTACAGAAACGATTGGAGGAGCTTAACGCTTACCCGAAGCATTGGATCAATTTTAAGAATTGTATGTTTGATCCGATAGGATGGAAAATGAGAAAGCATAAGCCAGAATACTATTCCATTAATCAAATTCCTCATGTTTTAGACCTGGATAGAAGAAATGATCTAGAGGCAGCAGGACCCCAGACGATTACTTATTTAAAAGAAGCAATTCCTGATAAGCAGGACCAAACTATGCTTATGCAGTATATAGGATACTGTATGACCGCAGATTCAAAGTTTCAAAAATTCTTGATTTTAAAGGGGGATGGCGGGACAGGAAAATCAGTAATTGTTTCTCTGGTGCAGAATCTGATAGGGAAAAGAAATTATTCCACTGTTTCTTTGGAAAACATTAATCAAAGGTTTTATCCTGCGGAGCTGATGGGGAAGCTCCTGAACGCTTGCGCTGATATAGAAAGTGCACCTTTAAACAGCGTGGATACAATTAAAAAGGTGACGGGAGAAGATACTTTAATGTATGAACGAAAGGGCAGAGATCCGAAGACATTTGCCAGTTATGCCAAATTGCTTTTCTCGGCTAATAAGATTCCGCTGAATTTGGATGAGAAGACCAGCGCATTTTACAGAAGACTGCTTATTCTGGAAATGAATGTGAAGCCAAAAGTTATCGATCCGGATTTAAAGGAGAAGTTGTTTCAGGAGGTGCAATATCTTATCTGGATGGCGTTAGGAAGTTTACAGGCATTATATCAGAACGGGAGGTTTTCGGAAAGTGATAACAGCAAGAGACAAGTAGAGGAGTTATATAGAGCAGCAGATAGTGTGAAAGCGTTTATGGATGAGACGATTGTCCGAACAAATTCAGACGCATTAATAAAAAGAGATGTGCTGTATGGTGAATATAAAAAGTATTGTGGGGAGTACGGGCGTAAGGAATATAGCTCCGGCACTTTTTATAAAATGCTTGAGGAACGGGGATATCATTCAAAACGTAAAAGCAATGGACGTTATTTTGTCGGGATAGCGTTAAAAGAAGAAGGGTTCCAGGAACTTGATGAAGAAGGGCAGCAGGAACTTCCTTTTAAAAATACCGGTCTGTGACAGGTTAATGACAGGTTTGTGACAGGTAAGCATGTTAAAAAAGGCTGATTTTATGGGAAAAATGACAGGAATGACAGAAATGACAGCTTTTTAAAATTCTTACACACGAATAAAAACAATAATTGTTTTAGAGTTATAAATAGTCGGGTAGGTCAGCGGTATTACTACCGCCTTCCCCCTAAGAACCGTACGTGAGAGTTTCCCCTCATACGGCTCAAGCACTTATAAACCCTGTTGTTCTAACAGAGCCAGCTCATCATCTTCAATCGAGTAGTGTATCTTTCTGTGACAATCAGCATGAAGTAAATAGTGTCTTTCTTTATAGTCTTTGCCTAATGTCGTGTGTATTCGGAAACCTCTTTCAATCGTAATGCGTTCGTTACAGTGAGGGCATATTCCATTCTGCATTTTATACAGTGCATTTATCTTCTTTCTTCCCTTTATTTCACGCATCATTCGCATAGTGTCTCTTTCCTCGAAATATTCTTCCCATCTGCTGTCAAATGGTGTTGCTTCTGATTTTGTTTTCAGAAGTCTCGTGATATGAGTATCTGTTGCATAAATCAGTTTTAGTGCAAAACCATCTTTTGTAGTGGCACAGAAAGTCCAGCTTCTTGTACCTATCTGTCTGAAATATCTCTTGGCAATCCACTTTTTACCCTTTTTCGGATGTCTGCGATAGCACCATCTCCAAAGGCTTCGCCATACATCGAAGTCAAATCTTTCAAACGCTTCATGTGATACATTATATTTCTGATAATTAACCCAACCACGAATTACGGGATTTAACTGTCTAATTAAATCTTCCTGTCGGCATGTTGCGTTACTTTTAATGATTGAACGAACTTTATCCACGATTGCTTTGTAATTCTTTTTAGACGGCTTGGTTAATAACTTATCCTTATACCATCTGATGTTACTGCCGAGAAAATCAAAGCCATCTGTGATGTGCGTGATTACTGTCTTTTCCTTAGACAGCTCCAATCCTCTTTCTGCCATAAATTCTTCCACAATCGGTAGTACACCATTTTCAAGAAGTTCCCTTGTTTCGCCTGTGATAATAAAATCATCTGCATATCTGATAAAGTTTACTTTCGGAAAATATGCTTTTCCTTTTATCTTCGTTTTATGGTATTTTGCTTTCAGTTTTGTTTCCAATCCGTCAAGCACCATGTTACAGATAACTGGCGATATAGCTGAACCCTGCGGACTTCCCTGCTCCGTAGGGAACAAATTTCCAGTTTCGATATATCCGCATTTCAGCCATTTACGCAGGATTTCCTTATCCAATGGAATATTGTTTAAAATCCATTCGTGACTGATGTTGTCAAAACATCCCTTGATGTCTCCCTCAAGCACCCATTTTGGTGATTTCGCTTTATTCAGACTTGTAAAGCACTGCTCTATTGCGTCCTGTGTACATCTGCCTATCCTAAAACCATAGGAGTTGGGGTCTGCTGTAACTTCCGCAATCGGCTCTAATGCAAATTTGTATAATGTCTGCATTGCCCTGTCTTTCATAGTCGGAATACTTAAAGGTCTCTTCTTCCCATTCTTCTTGGGTATATATACCCTTTTTAATGGTTGTGGTTTGTAGTTCTTGCGTTTTAAATCAAGAATTGCTTCGTATTTGGACTTTGGTGTAGACCATAATACTCCGTCTACTCCTGCTGTCCTTTTCCCTCGATTTTCTGTTACCCTTTTTACTGCTAAAGCTCTGGCGTAAAAAGAGTGTGTGAGTAACCACTGCAAGGATTTTACCCTGCCATGTTTACCCTCCTGATGAGCCTTTACGATACGCATTTGTAGTTTTTTAACGTACGCATTGGCTTTGTTCCAATCAATCTTGTCCCATTCCTTTGTGACGTCAGAAGCCGCACACATTTTCATGTCCATTTGCTTTACTCCTTTCAAAAATCCTATAAATTCTCTCGTAATTAAGCACCATGCGGAAGTCTGCTCCCCTTTCGGGTGGGGCAAATTTTGAACCCCTGTCCACTTCATTACAAAGTGGCATTCGCTTTTTCCGCAATCCCATACCCGCATTCCCAACAGCTTCCTTTACGGTCTGCCTGCCCAATGGGCAGAAATACGGGCTTACCGTGTTCCACTTAATTAACATGATAGGTTAGGTTCCGCCTCTTCTCCGGCAGTCTTATGTCCGTGTACCCCCAGACATGGAGAGGGGTAACCAACTGCACACCTTTTGGTTCAAGCCTGTCAGCTACTTTGGCTTGTTTCGCCTTAACGAAGTTTATCAGCGGTTCACATATGTTAACCATACTATCAAAGCCTGCACCCTAACCGCTTTGTAGCTAGCAGTTTCGATTTTAACCTCACGGTTTAAATCTCCGAGTAGGGTTACGTTTAATCACCAGCTTTTGAACAATGTCATTACTGACATAGCCAATGGTGACGGCTTCAGCCAACGGAATGGCTGGTTTGGTCGGATAATCCGCCAAACAATTGAATTAAGCGACTTCACGTCGCACCCTGTCATAGTTGTCATTTATATAAAAAAGAAAGAAAAAAGCTTGAAAATAAAGGATTTTTTGAGTGACAGGAAAAAAGAAAAAGTTGTCATTTATCTGTCACTAAGTTGTCACAAAGGAGGATGAAGAGTGAATAAAGTAATATTAATGGGAAGGTTGACCAGAGATCCGGATGTTCGGTATTCACAGGGAGCAGAACCAGTAGCAATAGCAAGATATACCTTAGCAGTTGACCGTAGATTTCATAAGGATGGAGAGCAGGCGGCAGATTTTATAAGCTGTGTGGCTTTTCGAAAGCAGGGAGAATTTGCAGAAAAGTATTTGCGTCAGGGAATAAAGATTGCAATTACAGGACGGATTCAGACTGGAAGTTATACAAATCGTGATGGACAGAAGGTTTACACAACAGATGTCATAATTGAATCGCAAGAATTTGTGGAGAGTAAAAAAGCTGTGGAAGAACGCGAGGCTGCTGAATATGGAGGACGGCAGGAAGTTCCGGAGGGTGATGGCTTTATGAATATACCGGATGGAATTGATGAGGAGCTGCCGTTTCATTGAAAGGAGTGGATGGAATGGGGAAAATACCGAGGGATAGCTGGGCGATTATTGAACGGGTTATCCGCCGCTATCCTGAATCAAAAAAGGAGTATGAGGACAGATATAAAGATTTGGTGAATGTGAGAACAGAAAGCTTGTTTGATGGTGGCGGAGTGTCAGGAAAAGGAGCTTTTGGCAATCCGACCGAAAAGGCAGCATTAAAACTAGAATCACCTAGAATGGAGAGAATACATAGAGAAATCGAAGCAATAGAGGCGGTGTATAACCAACTCCCGGAAGAGCATCAAAAAGTAATCCGTATTCGCTTTTGGAGAGGACTAGAGCGGAATACACCGTATTTCCAGATGGAAGGCATGGTGAATTATAAAGAGGCGCAAATGAGACGGATTTCCGGGAAATTTGTGAGGGATGTTGGAAATCGGCTTGGGGAAATATAAGTCTTAGTATTTTGATAGCATCAGAATAAAAATACGTAAAAATACGTTAAAAATGCTTGACATACGTAATAATACGTGATAAGATATAACCATGATAAGGAAAGGAGATACAAAAGATGCCAATGACTTCCCAGGAGATGATAAAGCTCCTAAAGAAAAATGGTTTTGAAAGCATTAGTCAGAATGGCTCTCATGTAAAGATGAGAAATACTGAGACCGGAAGAACGGTAATAGTTCCTTATCACTCCAAAGACCTGAAAAAAGGTATGGAGCAGGCAATACTTAAACAGGCAGGGCTAAAATAAGCCCTGCCAATAAAAGGAGGCGCTGTTTATGAATAAATTATTTTATCCGGCATTATTTCATGAAGCAGAAGAGGGAGGCTTTTGGGTGACCTTTCCGGATATTCCTGAATGTATGACACAGGGAGATGATATGCAGCAAGCTTATGAAATGGCTGTAGAAGCGTTGGGGCTTTCGTTGTCGAGTATGGAGGATGAGAAAGCGGAGATTCCTATGGCATCACGTCCGCAGGATATACAAAGTGAAGCGGACAGCTTCTTGGTTGTTGTCGAGTTCGATATGGCGGAGTATAGGCGGAAGCATTGCTCCAGAGCCGTAAAGAAGACTTTAAGCATACCGGAATGGCTGAATGATGTTGCAATAAAGCAGAATATAAACTTTTCCCAAGTGCTCCAGGAGGCATTGATGGAAAGGGTTGGAGTAAGGCAATAAATGGTGTGTGCGAAAGAAGCTTTTAGGCAATATCATTAAAATAAGGTGTTTTTTAATAGAGCAGAGCATGTAGTAATATATGCTCTGCTTTATTTTACAAAAAATCAATACACATATTATATAAAATGTCAATAGATTTTTTGTGCATTATGACATATAATATAATAAAAGGTGGGAATATAAACTGGAGGCGAGGCAATGGAAAGTATTTTTAATATTGCTGATTATTTTTTAAGTAAAGATTCGATGTCACATAAAAAATTGCAAAAGTTGTGTTATTTTGCTCAAGCATGGTATTTGGCTAATTATGGTAGGCCTTTAGTACCCAATAGATTTGAAGCTTGGGTGCATGGTCCTGTATCTCCAGATTTATATAGTAAGTATCGAGGATGGGGATGGGAAGAAATTCCACAGTATAATTTGCCGATTAGCTTTAATGAGCCTGATATCGCATCGTTTTTAGATCAAGTGTACGATGTGTATGGTGATTATGATGCAGATAGGTTAGAAATAATTACACATAATGAGGAACCTTGGTTGAGGGCGAGAAACGGATGTCCGATGGGAGTATATTCCAGAAATCCTATATCGCAAAATGATATGAGAGATTATTATGGCGAAAGGATAAACAAGAATTATGATTAAATCAATGGCAGCAGTTGGACTCATAGCATTCTGCGTGGGATTTGCATTGGGAAGAATTAGACCCAAAAATATGAATATATATGAGTTTATATATAAAATTCTTTCAAACTTAGACAATTTTGTATTGCTCTTTTCTTTTTTGATTATAATAGGATCAATCTATTTTGCGACTAATGGGAAATTAGAAACTTTTGCTTCAATAGCTTTGAATGTTTTTGGTAGTGTAGTATTTTCGTGGCTGTTAACTAAAAAATCCTCAAAGATTGAATTTAAAGAACAGGAAGAGGAATTGGCATTGCGATCATTTCGCCATATTAATTATATTGAATCAGCAGCAAATACTGCTTATAAAAAGATAGAACAATATTTAGAAAGGCCAGAAGAAGAACTAGACACAAGTACTAAACTGATGCTAAGCAGTGCAATGGATCAGATTAAATACATACAGGGCGGAATAAGCACATGTAAGATGGATTGGCATGATATGCTATCAAAAGAAGAAAAGGAGCATTATAAAAGGATTTGTGATGATGGAAGCAGTATGGATGAGGAATTTGGGACTGTTGATGTAGTAATACCAGAGATGGATTATAATCAAGAAGATGTTTAAGATGCAATCAAATAAAAGAAATAAGAGTTACTTCTAAGATATTGGAATGTCTGGCAATAAACGCATAAGAAGAAGGGCACCTTTCGAGGTGCTTTTCTTTATGTAGTAGAAAATTTTCAAAAATCTCTTGACATTGCACGTACAAACTGATAAGATGAAAATATCCTGAATGTACGGGCAAACTGAAAGGAGATGATGAAATGTCGCCCAAGGTAGGACAAAAGCTCACTGACAATCCTAGAAATGTACGATTAGAAATTCGTCTTACACAGTCCGAAAACAAGATGTTGGAAAAATGCGCTGAAAGATTGAATACTACCAAAACAAAAGTAATAACAAAAGGAATAGAAATGGTCAGTGAAAAAACGGACAAAAAATAAGAGATTGCCACCGTGGAAAGTATCAATCTCTTATTCGCTACCAGAGGTTTCCCGTCTGATAAATCTATGATATCAGATGGAGAAGCTTCTTTCAAGAACCAATTTTGAAAGGAGTTTTATTATGGAATGGAAAGTTGTAATGCCATTTTATGAAAAATGGGCAGAAAGCGAAGAATATAAGATTGAGAGTGCCGTAGACAATCATTTATATGATGAATATACGGCGGAGATTTGTGAAGTAATTGGAAAAAAGGCATTTCACGATATAAGCGACAGTGTAGTCAATTTAAGCTGTGAAGCAGAAAGTATAGGCTTCGCTGCTGGCTTCAGACATGGCATCCTCTTTATGGCGGGCGTTTTGAAAGGCGGTGTCGCATGATGGTAGGTGAGATAATCAATGCAATGGCTGAACCAGAGTTCCAGACACCAATAGAGATTGCTTTGGGTGTTGATGAAAATGGAATGACCACAGCGAGGAAGTTGTATGAATTTTTAAATTTGAATCCGGCACATTATTCAAGATGGTGTAAGAAAAATATAACAGATAATGAATTTGCGGAAGAAAACGTTGATTTTTGGGTTTTCACCCTTAATGGTGAAAACCCCTTAGGTGGCAGACCAACACAAGATTTCAAACTCACAGCCCACTTTGCCAAGAAGCTATCCATGAAAGGAACCGGGGAACGTGCGGAGCAGGCCAGGGAGTATTTCACCAGACTGGATGAGAAAATGAAAGAGCTGGCAGTCAGCCGTTCGCAGTTGTCTCCGCTGCTTCAGCTTTTAATCAACATGGAGCTGAAGCAGAAAGAGCAGGAGCAGAGGATTCTGGCACTGGAGAGCGGAAACAGCATAGGGCAGCAGGAGCCTGCGCCCAAAAAGAGCCAGAATAATTTAACGGATGTGGAACGAGAATCACGCCGATGGGTCTTAAGAGCTATTGGCAAGATTGCGGAAGGACCCTTTTTCAATGAGCTGCCGAACCGTTATCAATTGGTATATCGAGAAAGTTATGACCGATTGGAAAGAAAAGCTGATTGTATGTTAGATGAAATAGTAGCAGATGCAAAAGATGACGCGAAGAAGAAGGGAGCATCCAAAGTAAAGATAAAGAATATCACTCGTCAGTCAGTGATTGCAGGTGATGCGGAGCTTCGGGCTAAGTATACATCCGTTATTAAGGACATGATGCTCATGTATTGTGCGAATGGAGAGGATTTATTTTAAAAATATGTAAAAAGTCTAAATGGAAAGGGGGACTTCATTATGACAAAAAGTGAACTGAAAGAAGATAATCAGATGCTAGGTGAAAAGCTTGTTGAATTATATGAAAGAATAGAACATGAAAAAATAAAGAGGTTACTAATTGGAATGATTAATGAAAGCGAGGATAGGAGATTTATTAGGCAAATACTTATCATATGTGCAACGCATAATAATATGAGGATAGAATATGGTGGGGTAGACGGAATACATTTAGTTTCTTAAGTGGCGTAAATGAAAAAAAGTTGCAAAAAAATAAAAGATGATACAACTTTGCTATAAAAGTGTGATATTATAGTACCATGAGAAAGGCGTTGGATAACAGTCCAGTGCCTTTTTTCATACCTCCATACCTGCCTTGTTGAAACCCAGACAGGGCAGGAATCCCCAAAGGAGAGTATGGGAAAGGCATATTGGCAGCAGGACGCTAGGCGCCCTTTGCCAAGGAAAGTTGGAGAGCATACAGATGTTTGATTACAAGTCATCACATTGGAAACGGAAACGTGAACAAATATTGAGAAGAGACAATTACCTCTGCCAGTGGTGCAGGAGATACGGAAGGATTGCAGAGGCGTCTACGGTTCATCACATTAAGCATGTAGATGAATACCCGGAGCTGGCCTATGAGAATGATAATCTAATTAGCCTGTGTACAGGCTGTCACAATAAAGCACATCCGGAGAAAGCAAAAAGCTTTTGGAGCAGATACTAATATTGTTTGGAGGTTACATATGGTTACATTGATTATAGGATTGCCAAGTACAGGAAAAACAAGTTATGCAAAGAATCACTTGAGGGATGGCTTGTGCTATGATTTAGATTATCTTGCCTCTGCTTTTAGATTGCAGACTCCACATGAGGAACGGCACGATGCTGCGATAAGAATGGCAAATGACATTGCTTTTGGGTTTTACCGTAATGCCAGGGAGTATGCTGAAAATATTATCATTATTCGGGCAGCGCCCAGCATTGAAGAGGTTGAAGAGATAAAGCCGGACAAGATAATAGTTATGCAGCATGAATATCAGACAAAAAGAGTAGTAACGATTCAGCATAAGAGGACGAGAATGTTAGGCAGAATCTATGATGTGATTCAGTGGGCATCCAGAAATAAAATTATTTTAGAATACCCCCCTGGTCAGAAGCCCCCAAATATTACCCCGGGAGACCGGTGAATGGGCTACTCTTCTAAATACGCGAAATTTTTGATAAAAGGGGGTAACCCGGGAAGGAGGCCATATGAAAGCCGTAACATGGGTGAAGAAAATTAAACAGGCATGTGAAGAAGCCGGAACATATCGGCCTTACTTTGATTATACAATACAGACTCTTGCCGAGATTCTGGAGAAGCGTGACGAAGCGGCTCAGTCCTATAAGGACTATGGCTCCGTCCCCCTGATTCCGTATACCAACAAGGGAGGCTCAACCAATCTGGTAAAAAACCCGGCAATTATCCTGTGGGATGACTTGAACAAATCGGCCCTTGCCTACTGGCGAGATCTTGGACTTACTCCTGCAGGGCTAAAGAAAATAGATGAAAAGTCTATGAAGCCGAAAAAGCGAAGCGGATTAGCGGAGGCTCTGGCGGAGCTTGGCGGCTAAGAGCTATAAAGAGGCAGCGCTTACCTATGTGGATGAAGTGCTGTCAGGGAATAAGAAAGTAGGCAAAGAAATAGTTCTGGCCTGCGCCAGATTCCGGCGTGATTTGAAACGTGAGGACCTGGAGCTGCGGACCAGGGAACCCGATCTTGTAATCGGAATTATTGAAAAGACGATGGTCCATAAGCAGGGGGAGGATCTGGAAGGCCGATCTTTAATGAATACTCCGTTGTTGCTGCAGGACTGGCAGATATTCATTGTTTATAACCTGGTTGGATTTTATTATAAAGGCACCCATGAACGCCGTTACAAAGAGGCGTTCATTTTTATTCCAAGAAAAAACGGAAAGACAACCTTTATTGCGGGCTTAGCCTGGGGCCTGGCGATTCTGGAAAGGAAGTCCGGCGCAACCATTTATATCGTTGCGGCCTCCCAGAAGCAGGCGTGTCAGTCCTTTGAGTTTATTTTGCACAGCCTGCGGGCCAAAGGAATGATAGAGGACTTTCGAGTGCTCAATAACAATGCGGAACATTCGATCAGCTATCAATTTTTAGACGATGACGGCCGGCCGATGGGGAGCATACATATTGAGGCGCTGGCATCCAATCCGGACGCGCAGGATTCCTTTAACTGCAATATTGCCATTGCGGATGAGATTCATGCCTTTAAAAAGGCGTCTCAGTATAACCGATTTAAGGAAGCTATGAAAGCCTACACCAATAAGCTCATGATTGGCATTACTACGGCCGGGGATGAGATCAACAGTTTTTGTTACAGACGCCTGGACTATGCGGTCAAGGTGGTGTCCGGAACCGTAGAAGATGATTCTCTCTTTTGCTTTGTGTCCAGAGCGGACAAGGATGAAAAGGGAAATGTAGATTATACAAACGCAGAGCAGCAGGAGAAAGCCAATCCCTCTTATGGAAGAACGATCCGGCCGGCCGACATTATGCAGGAATCACTTCAGGCACAGAACGATCCCCAGCAAAGGAAGGATTTTTTGAGCCGGAGCCTGAACATATACACCAGCGCTATGAAAGCGTATTTTGATTTGGATGAATTTAAGCGCAGCGATCAGAAGTACAGCTGGACTTTGGAGCAGTTGGCCCAGATGCGTATAGACTGGTTTGGCGGGGCGGATTTGTCAAAGCTTCATGATCTTACAACGTCAGCGCTGTATGGACATTATCAGGGAGTAGATATTGTAATAGCTCATGCCTTTTTCCCGATTGTTGCCGCCCATCGGAAAGCAGATGAAGATGGGATTCCGCTGTTTGGATGGCAGGATGACGGCGTTTTGACGATGTGTAACTCGCCTACGGTCAATGCGTCAGATGTGGTCAATTGGTTTACTCAAACTTCCCACACCGATTGGTGTGCTGAACCTTGAAAAATCAATACTTTAG
>OFGH01000621.1_pt1 | contig 30268 bp, 23 predicted proteins | sample 1521721 | NCBI WGS metagenome assembly OFGH01 (sample SAMEA3504132, study PRJEB24116) | mouse gut metagenome | biome: mouse gut; feature: mouse-associated habitat; material: faeces | place: Denmark | collected 2011
GCAAACGCCGAGGCGTTTCCTTCTACGCCTTTAGAATCTGTAGTGCGCAAACGCCGAGGCGTTTCCTTCTACGCCTTTAGAATCTGTAGTGCGCAAACGCCGAGGCGTTTCCTTCTACGCCTTTAGAATCTGTAGTGCGCAAACGCCTTGTTTGCCTCAGCCATCTTATGCATATCTTCTTTTCTCTTGACAGCGGATCCGGTATTGTTGGATGCGTCAAGAATTTCGTTTGCCAGTCTGTCCTCCATGGTCTTTTCGCTTCTCTTACGAGAGAACATGGTCAGCCAGCGGAGTCCCAGGGCCTGGCGCCTGTCTGCCCTTACCTCGATGGGCACCTGATAGGTAGCGCCGCCGATACGTCTGGCTTTTACTTCCAGAACGGGCATGATATTGTTCATAGCCGCCTCAAATACTTCCAGGGCGGGTTTGCCTGATTTTGCTTCTACTTTTGCAAATGCACCGTATACAATCTTCTGGGCAACGCTTTTCTTTCCATCCAGCATGATGTTGTTGATCAGCTTTGTCACCACTTTATTGTTGTATAAAGGATCTGCTAACACATCTCTTTTCTGAATATGTCCTTTACGTGGCACGGTTCTTCCCTCCTTATTCATGAGCGTGACTCAACGCTCTGTGCGGTTCCCGCACTTAATAGATCATCGGTACTCACATGTGTTTCCCCAAGTGTTCGCGCTGTATATCTGTTTTAACAGGAAGTAAAAGACATGCTTCCCATAGTATAAAATGACAGAATTCCAACACTTTCTTAGTTCGTTCTTGTGGACCAAAGATGACGCTTCTCCCAAAGAAATAATAAAATTATTTCTTTGCTGCCTTAGGCCTCTTGGCGCCGTATTTGGAACGGGCCTGCTTCCTGTTGGCAACGCCTGCAGTATCAAGGGTACCGCGGATGATATGGTATCTCGTACCGGGCAAGTCTTTTACCCTGCCGCCGCGTACCAGGACAACGCTGTGCTCCTGCAGATTGTGTCCTTCACCGGGGATATAGCTTGTAACCTCGATTCCGTTGGAAAGACGAACCCTGGCAACCTTTCTAAGAGCCGAGTTCGGCTTCTTGGGGGTTGATGTCTTTACAACAGTGCACACACCACGCTTCTGGGGAGCAGATGCATCCGTAGCTTTTTTCTGAAGAGAGTTGTACCCCTTCTGCAAAGCAGGTGCATTAGACTTCTTCGCAGAGGTCTGGCGTCCTTTTCTTACCAGCTGGTTAAATGTTGGCATTCTGTTTCACCTCTTTCTTAAGATAAATGATAGTTTCTTTGCATACCCTGCGGACGAAATTCATAGAATAGAAAACACATCCGCACGCACGCTATATTATTATAGTTGCTTGCGGATGTTCTGTCAATACGTTTTTTTCTGATTTTTCTGCGTTTTATGGCTGTTTTTCCAACAGTTCCGGCCATCCCTCCCCTACGCCTTCTGATAATACTGCGCCTGGGCCGTCCAGAGTTCGCGGTATATCCCTTCGTTTTCTTCCAGCAGAGACTCATGACTCCCCCTCTGCACAATACGCCCCTCATGAAACACGGCGATATCCCCGCAGAACCGGCAGGAGGACATACGATGGGAAATATAAACCGTAGTCCGGTATGCCACCAGATCGTCAAATCTTTTATAAATTTCATATTCGGCCAGCGGATCCAGGGCCGCCGTGGGTTCATCCAGCAGTACAAAGGGCGCCCCCTTGCACACTGCCCGGGCCAGGGCAATTTTCTGGGCTTCCCCGCCGGAGATTTCCACGCCCTCCTTGTCAAAATCACGATACAAAACCGTGGTCAGGTCATTCCCGTGATTTTCCAGAAACGCCTCCAGCCCCGCCTTCAGCAAAGCATCCCTCACCGGCGCTTCCCCATAGACTTCCGACACCGCCACATTCTCCCCCAGTCCGAAAGAAAACAGCTTAAAATCCTGGAACACCACAGAAAACAGGCTTAAGTACTCCTGATAATCATAGCGCCGGATATCAATACCGTTCATGTAAATTGTCCCCTCCGTGGGATCATAGAGCCTGCACAAAAGTTTGACAAATGTGGATTTACCGCTGCCGTTCATGCCCACCACCGCCATCTTTTCCCCTACCCGCAACTCCATGCTGATATCCTTCAGGGCATACCTCTCACTGCCCGGATAACGGAAAGAAACATGGTCGAACACTATCCGGTAATCCCCATCCACTCTTTTTTCCACCGGCAGACAGCCCTTCGGCATCTGGTCCGGCATATCCAGAAAGGAAAAATAACGCTCCAGGTAATCCGCGTTGTACCATAGTTCCACCATGATCCCCCAGACAAATCTGACCGCGTCTATAAACCGGGGAATACTCCTGATATACAAAGTCATGTCTCCCACTGTAATCTTTCCCGCCAGGGCCGCAACCCCCGTAATACAATAGGTCAGGGTATTTGTGGCTTCTCCCGCAAAACAAGAAATGCACTGATAGGGAATCGCTTTCTTATATCTGTTGTCCAAAGCCCTGTCGTTGAAATGGTGCGTAGCCAGAAGCCTGCCGATCATCAGCCTCCCCAGCCGGTAAATACGTATTTCCTTCCCCCTGGCATACTGGGAAAAATAATTCAGGTAGCCATCCCTCTGCACACAGTTGTCACTGATAATATTGTCGCACTCCTCCCAGATTCTGCTTGCCGCTGCCTGGCACTTTCCGCAGACCCATATTCCTGCCACTGCCACAAATCCCAGTATCATGACAGAATACTCTCCCAGTTTTACCAGGAAATCCACAATGATTGCCAGAGACAGTCCCGCTTCTACCAGACTGCTCAGCAAAAAGGGAATGCTTCTGCGGAGTGATTCCAGATTTTTCCCATCATTGAAAGTTTCCCGCTCCACACGCTTGTACAGCATGTGAATTTCTTCTTTTTCCAGCAGTCCGTAATCCATGCCCAGAACTTTTCTGGCAAAAATCATATTTTCCTTCTGAACAAAATCATACTCTTTCTGCCCGCTCCAGCTCCCCAGGATTTTCCACACAAAATCCAGGATGAATTCCCCGCCCAGCAGCAGCGCCACATACAGAACCAGACGCTCCGGCACCCGCTCTCCCAGAATTTCATCCAGAAACCTGGCTGAAAACCAGATGTTCCAATATGGCATACAGGCCGCCACAATCCACTCTGCGCACACCAGTACCGTGTAGGCGCCTGATTCCCTGCACATCAGCCGGAAGGCCCTTCCGCAGATGCCCGCCACTTTCCCCAGGGATTTTTCCCTTTTCTTTTTTTCCGTCTTACCGGCTGACATATCCGCTCACCTCCCACTCCGGGTCCAGACCCGACGAAAATTCTTCCGTTCTGTCATTCCGGTAATAATGACTCTGTACCTGGAACAGCCGGTAGTAAATTCCTTTTTTCTCCATCAGCTCCTCATGGCTGCCCTCTTCCACGATCCGCCCGTTCTCCATCATCAGTATCCGGTCACAGAAGCGTGTGCTGGACAGTCGGTGGGAGATAAAAACAGAGGTCCTGCCCCGGGTCAGTTCGTTATATTTCAAATACAGCTGGTTCTCTGCTTTCGAATCCAGTGCCGCCGTGGGTTCATCCAGCACCAGAATCGGCGCTTCCTTATAGATGGCCCGTGCCAGAAGCAGCTTCTGGGTCTCCCCGCCGGACAAATTGACCCCTTCCCGGAACATCTCCTTAGGCAGACAAGTGTCCAGCCCCTCCGGCAGGCTCTCTGCCAGGTCCAGAAGTCCCGCCTGCTCCAGACATGCCCGCACCTTATTCCTGTCCATCTCCTCCGGCGGACAGGCGGCCACATTTTCCGCAATGGTGGCCGGGATTACCCCGATATCCTGAAACACCACGGAGAAGAGCTTATACCAGGACTCCAGGTCCCAGCGGACGGAAGGTATTCCATTCACCAGAATTTCCCCCCTGGTAGGTTCGTACATCCCGCAGAGAAGCTTGATCAGCGTGGTCTTGCCTGCGCCGTTCGGCCCCACCAAAGCGATTTTCTCCCCCGGACATATCTTGATGTCAATGTCCTTCAGGATCTCTTCATCCGCCCCCGGATAGGCAAAACACACATGGGAAAAGGTAATCGCCGGCTCCCCGTCCACAGGAACTTCAGGTCCGGGCCCCGGCTCCCTTTTCATGGAATCCGGCATGCTCATGATTTTTCGGTAATCCGCGATGGACAGCACATTTTCCTTCATCTTTCCGGCCTTACGGGCTATCTGGGACAGCGACGCGCTCAGCGTCCGCATCAGTCCCACATAAAGCACAAAGTCATCGGGCCCCACCCGGCCTTCCAGCACACCGTGGAGCAGAAAGCCGTACACAATTACTTCCTTCCCCACTCCTGCCACTCTGGAGGCCTCATAATTTGCCACCTCCTGACGCATCTGTCTGCACTTCCACTTCCGGCGTTCCTTCAGCAGGCCGCCGTACTTGGGCATCAGCCACCCTTCTGCCCCATACAGCCGCAAATCTTTTGCATAAACAAAATCCTTTACCCTGCTCATAATATAATCAATTTTCATTTCCAGCGGCTGCCAGAAATCCCTGTGCTTTTTCTCCCAGGATACGGTTCTCCTGCCCAGCCGGTACTGCACCCACGCCCCTGCTGCCAGCACCAGCACCGCTGCCGGATGCAGTACGGCCAGGAGGCCGGAAGCAATGGGAATCGTAATGAGATAAAACACAAAATCCAGGGTTCCGTAGACACATGCCTTCACATCCCTGTCCCAGTGTACATACAGCTGTTGTGCACGGTCTATCATTCTTTTATAATCGGGATCCTCCAGGTCACTGTATGAAGTGTGGCATATTTTCTGCAGCACCCTCTCCTCCAGCACATGACGGTATTTCAGGCACGGATTATTGATCAGTTGATAACTGGTCTGGGACGCCGCCTTAAGCACAAAGTAAAGCAGCCCCATCAGTCCCAGCGTTACCGTCAGTTTCTCCACACTGACCTGCTCCACCACCAGGGATACTCCCACTTTCGGAAGATACAGTCCCACAAAATATTCGCTTACACTGCAGATTAACTCCGCCAGCACAAAAAACAGATTCCATCTGCTGTTCCCAAACCAGCCCCTGAACAAATACCAGTAGTTGCCCAGGACGGAGTCTTCCCTCTCTTTTCTGTTTCCGCTCCCCATTTACGCACCTCCGTGTCCGCTCCTGCCAGCCGTTGCCTTTTTCCGTGAAAAGCGGCGCCGGCTATCCCTTCTATTCCGTCACATAGTACTGTGCCTGGGCCGTCCAAAGCTCATAATATTTCCCTGTGGTCTCTTCCAGCAGGGATTCATGGCTGCCCCTCTGGACCATGCGGCCCTCATGGAATACCGCAATATCCCCGCAGAAACGGCAGGAAGACATACGATGGGAAATATAAACCGTAGTCCGGTCTGCCACCAGATCATTGAATCTTTTATAGATTTCATACTCTGCTTTCGGGTCCAGCGCCGCCGTAGGCTCGTCCAGCAGTACGAAAGGCGCTCCCTTGCACACTGCCCTGGCCAGGGCGATTTTCTGGGCTTCTCCCCCGGATACCTCCACACCGTTTTTGTCAAAATCACGGTATAATGTGGTTGATAAATCATCATTGTGTTCTTTCAGAAATTCTTCCATTCCGGCCTTAACCAGTGCATCCCGCACTGCCTCTTCCCGGAAAGTTTCCGACATGGCAACATTTTCCCCCAGCCCGAAAGAAAACAGCCTGAAATCCTGGAACACCACGGAAAACAGCCCGAAGTACTCCTGATAATCATATCGCCGGATGTCGATGCCGTTCATGTAAATGGTTCCTTCCGTAGGATCGTAGAGCCTGCACAGAAGCTTGATAAAGGTTGACTTGCCGCTGCCGTTCATCCCCACCACCGCCAGCTTTTCCCCCACCTTAAACTCTATGCTGATATCCTTCAGGGCATATTTATCGCTGCCCGGATACCGGAAGGACACATGGTCAAATACAATCTTATACTCACTATCCACCCTCTTTTCCACGGGCAGACAGCCCTTCTGCATATGGCTGGGCGTGTCCAGAAACGCAAAATACCGTTCCAGATACTCCGCGTTGTACCACAGGGTCACCAGCGCCTCTCCGCAGCAGGAGATATGATCAATAAAATGGGTGAGACTCTGAACATACTGTAACATACTGCCGAAGGTGATCATTCCCGCCAAAGCCGCAAATCCGGTAAGGCAGTATGTCACGGTCATCGTCACTTTCTGGGAAAACTGCACGATACTGTTATGAAACAGCGCTTTCAGGTCCCTCTTATCCACCTCCTTATCCACAAAATGATGCGACTGCATCAATCTGTCAATCAGCAGTTTTCCAAGTCCGTAAATGCGGACCTCTTTTCCCTTCCCGTATTGGGAAAAATAATTCATGTATCCGTCCCGCCGGGCACAGTATTCACTTATGGCCCCGTTGCATTCCTCCCAGACCCTGCTTGTGGCCGCCGAACATCTTGCGCTGACCCATATTCCTGCCGCCACAAGCAGCACAAACAGGAGCAGCAGAAATGCCTGATCCTTCATCCTTGCCAGAAGATCCCACACCATGAACAGGGACATCCCTATTCCCGCCACGCTGCCCATCAGCAAAGGCAGGTGCCTCCGCAGGGTTTCCAGATTCTTCCCATCATTTGTAGTCTCTCTCCCCACACGCCGGTACAGCATATGGAGTTCTTCGTCTTCCAGCAAATCATAATCCAGCTCCATGACCTTTCCGGCAAAAATCATGATCTCCTTCTGGAAAAAATTATAATGTTTCTGCGCTTCCAGACTGTCCAGAAGTTCTTTCAGGAATTCCAGCACCAGATTTCCCAGAAGCAGGCAGACAACATACTTTACCAGCCTCTCCGGCACCCGCTCCCCCAGCACTTCATCCAGGAGCCTGGCAGAAAACCAGATCCCCCAGTATGGTGCACAGAACCTCAGTATCCACTGGCCGCATACAATCATCGTGTATGCGCCGGACTCCCGGAACATCAGCCCCATGGCTCTCCTGTATAAATGCAGGACTCTGCCCAGCTTTCCTTTTTCTTTCTTTTTAATTGCTGGCATAACCGCTCACCTCCCATTCCGGATCCAGCCCGGAGGAAAAATCTTCCGTCCTGTCTTTCTGGTAATAATGACTCTGCAGCTGAAACATTTCATAATATGCTTTTCTGTTCTTCATCAGTTCTTCATGGCTGCCCTGCTCCGTAATCCGTCCGTTCTCCAGCATCAGAATCCGGTCACAGAAACGGGTACTGGACAGCCGATGGGAAATAAAGACCGCCGTCCTGCCTCTGGTCAGCTCGCTGTACTTCAGATACAGCTGGTTCTCCGCTATGGAGTCCAGCGCCGCCGTAGGTTCGTCCAGCACCAGAATGGGAGCCTCCTTGTAAATAGCCCGGGCCAGCAGAAGCTTCTGGGTTTCCCCGCCGGAAAGATTGATTCCCTCCCGGAACATTTCCTTCTGCAGACAGGTATCCATCCCCTTCGGCAGACTGTCCACCAGTTCCATAAGCCCGGCCTTTTCCAGACACTCCCGCACCTTATTCCTGTCCAGCTTTTCCAGGGAAGAGGACGACACATTTTCCGCGATGGTGGCCGGTATCACTCCCACATCCTGGAAAACCACGGAAAAGAGACGATACCACTCCTCCAGCCCCCATCGGGCTGCAGGTACCCCATCCAGCAAAATCTCTCCTCCCGTGGGTTCATACATGCCGCAGAGCAGCTTCACCAGCGTGCTCTTGCCTGCGCCGTTTGCACCTACCAGCGCTATCTTTTCCCCGGGGCGAATGGTGATATCCACATCCTCCAGCGTGTTTTCCCCTGTTCCCGGATAGGCAAAGGACACATGGGAAAAAGTGATGCCGGGCGCCCTTCCTTCCGGCAGCCCCGGATCTCCTTTTTCCTCCCGCTGCCGGGAATCGGGCATGCTCATCATTTTGCGGTAATCGGAAATGGACAACATAGATTCCCTGACCCTGCTCAGACGCATGGCAACCTGGGTAAAGGAATCGCTCAGCGACAGCGCCAGTCCCACATACAGCACAAAATCATCTGCCCTGACATTCCCGGAAATCACACCCCACAGCAAAAAACCATACACAAACATCTGCTTGACCACTTCCGTGATCTTTCCGGCTGCACTAAGGCCCATTCCGTGCATGATCTGCTTTTTCTTCCAATTCCGCCGCTCGCCCATCAGCTTTTTATATTTCGGTAACAGCCACTTGTCCGCCGCATACAGCCTTATATCCTTGGCATAGGAAAAGTCGGCCACCTTCCAGGAAATATAGTCAATTCTCATCTCCAGGGGCTGCCAGAGATCCCTGTACTTTTTCTCCCATACAATGTTTCTCTGGCTGAGCCGGTACTGCAGCCATGTCCCCACTGCCAGCACCACAATCACTGTGGGATGCAGGCTCATCAGCATGCCGGATGTGATGGGAATGGTGATTAGCAGATATACAAACTCAACGGAATCCCAGATACACTGTCTTGCATCCCTGTCCCAGTGCTGATAAAGATGCTTTGCATGTTCTATCCGCTTTTTGTAGTCGGGATCCTCCAGGTCACAGTAAGCCGTGCGGCATATCTTGTGCAATATTCTTTCTTCCAGCACATGCCGGTATTTCAGGCTGGGGCTGTTCATCAGCCTGTAACCGGCATTTTCCGTCCATGACAGAAAAAAATACAGCAGTCCGGCCAGCCCGAAGGTGATGGCCATCTCATGCAGCGGTACCTGGGACATCACCAGTGATACCGCTATCTTGGGAAGATACAGTCCCATATACAGGGAAGATACCCCGCCGGCCAGAATCATCACCATAAAAAGAATATTCCATCTGCTCATCTGAAACCAGCCCTTGTACAGATAACAATAATTTACGAACAGCCCATCCCCTTTTTCTTTCTTTTTCCGTTTTTCCATTTTCCGCTCCCATTTCTTTTCCGGTATAGCCGTCATTCTTCCGACAGATACCGTTTTTCATTCCAGTCTGCCACATTGAAACCTTTACGCCCGTTCTGACCGGGCATGTCAGAAAGCTGCCAGCCACAACATGTCGTTGGGCATACCCCCGGTGAAGGAAAGCCGGCCCGCACTGCCTTGCGGAGGAAGGCGGCACAGGATGCGGCCATCTGGCAGTGCGGTCTCTTTCCTTTCTGTCAATATTGTAACATTATTTTTTCTGTTATGGAGATTTTTACCCGAATGGTATTTGTGAGAACGTGAATTGCATCAAAGAAAATACAGTAAAAGCGGAAGCGCCGCCCTGCAGATGCCTGCACATCTTACATGGGCAGCAGTACTTCCGTCACAAAGACGCTTTCGTCATTTTTCCGGTTCACATAGCCGTGATACCTGGAGACAATACTGTCAATACTCATCATTCCCAGCCCCCTGTCAGAAGCTTTCGTGGAATGGTACCGCCCTCCTTCTCTCTTTACCGGGACATTGTGTGAATTGGTCACGGTCAGATACAGCTGCTCCCTGAGCACTCCGATATATATTCGCAGAAAGCGTCTCTCCCCCTCTTTCTGGCTGTCGCACCCTTCTATGGCATTGTCCAGCAGATTTCCCAGAAGAACACATAAGTCATAATCTGCCACCGAAAGCTCCGGCGGCAGAACCACTTTCACATTGACCTCAATCTGTTTTGCCCTGGCAGTGGCAATTTTACTGTTCAGAAGGGCATCCAGCGTCAGTTTTCCCGTCTCAATCACTTTGTCGATCCGGGTCAGCTCCCGGTCAAGCTCCAGGATGTAGTCGGAAAGTTCCTCATATTCCCCCATATCCAGGTACGCCTTCATCACCTGCAGATGATTTTTGTAGTCATGCCTCCAGGTACGCATCTGCTGGTACATATTCTGCACTTCTTCATAATGCTTTTCCGTCAGGGCCCGCTGGGAGCCCAGCTTTTTATCTGCAAAAAACTTGTATATGCCAGAAAACATATCGCCGCTCCTATTCTTCTGCCCTGTGATAGTCCAGAAAAGCCCGGTAAAGATCCGCCCTCTTTCCCCTGCTGACGGGAAGCGGACCCGCATGGTCCAGCAGCACCGATGTCTTATCGATTTTCCTGATATACGGCAGATGCACCAGATAAGAGCGGTGACAGCGGAAAAAACCGGAGCCTGCAAGCCTCCCTTCCAGGTCTCCCAGACACATCCTGATCTCCCTGCACACAGGCTTCTTTTCCCCGCTGCCCGGTGTCAGGTACAGCGCCGTGGTGTGGGAAAAGGCTTCCGCATACAGAATGCGGCTCACCGGAATTTTCTCGGCCTCCGTCTCCTCTTCCAGCAGCAGATAGCTTTCCTTTTTTCCCACCTCTGTCAGCGCTTTGTCCAGAACCTCCCACACCCTCTCTTCCTTCACCGGTTTTACCAGGAAATGGCAGGCCCGCACATCATATCCCTGGCTCATGTACCCTGCCAGGCCCGAGATAAACACAATCGTAATTGCGTCATCTTTTTGACGGATATGCCTGGCCAGCTCCATGCCGTTGATCCCCTGTCCCAGGTCAATGTCAAGAATGGCCAGGTCAAAGTCCATCTTCTCCAGCCAGTCCGTCAGAAAAGCCTCGCAGTTTGCATAGGAATAAATCAGCAGCTTCAGGCTTCTTGCCCCGCCCCAGCCCTCAACCATTCTCTTTACATTTTTCATTTGTGTGGGATCGTCTTCACAGATCGCTGCTTTCAGTAACATTACGCCTCATCCTGCTCCTTCAGTACTGCCACATATCTGGCCAGGGCATCCTGCCAGGCCGGAAGCTTCCGGAATCCGTTCTCCGTCAGCTTGTCGTTATTCATACGGCTGTTTGCCGGACGCTTCGCCTTTGCGCCGTATTCCTCCGTGGTCACCGGAACCACATTGACAGAGACTCCCGCCTCCCTGAAAATCGAACATGCAAATTCATACCAGGAGCAGGTTCCCTCGTTGGTGGCGTGATAGACACCGTATTTTTCCGTGAGAATCATGTCTGCCAGCAGTCTGGCCAGGTCAAAAGTATAGGTGGGGGAACCGAACTGATCGTTTACCACCCGGATGGTGTCATGGGTTTTGGCCAGGTTCAGCATGGTTTTCACAAAATTTTTTCCGTTGACGCCGAACACCCAGGCGATCCGGACAATAAAATATTTCTCCAGAATCTCCCTTACCTCCAGCTCTCCCTCATATTTGGTCCGTCCGTATACACTGCGGGGATCTCCTTCGTCCTCCGGCTCCCAGAACCGCTCACCCTCCCCGCTGAACACATAATCCGTGCTCACCTGCAGCATCCTGATATCCAGCTCTTTGCACACATTTGCAATATACCGGGGACCATCCGCATTGACCTTACGGCAAAGTTCTTCATTCTCCTCGGCCGCATCCACGGCAGTGTAGGCGGCACAGTGAATCACCGCGTCCGGAGCGGTCTCTTTGATCACTTTCTCCACACTGGCAGCATCCGTGATATCCATCTCCTCAATATCCACCCCTATGGCTTCGATTCCCCGCCCCTCCAGTTCCTTTACCACATCATGGCCCAGCTGGCCTTTTACACCTGTTACCAATATCTTCATATCCACCTCCGCGCTCCCCGGCCGCATCCGGACCGGCGCTTCTTTACACTCTGCCATTTTTCCTTCATCCGGCAGGAAAAATTTTCCCTGCCTGCCCGGACGTTTTCTCTTCCCCGCCCTTATAATCGAGTAGGGGAATGCCTTCTCCCCTGCTCGCCGCGCGGGGCGCATGTTGCCTCAGCAACTATTTTCCTTATGCGCCCCTGTGCATAAAAGCAAAGGGGTGTTGCCCTGTTGAACCACACCCCTTTGTCTCCCATATCCAGATCAGATCCCCGGAATCCGGCCCACACTTATAAATACTTCAGGCAGATTCCGGAACTGCTGCATATTTTATTCTGCTGTTCCCGCCAGAACCAGATCTTCCTCTGCCTCTGTCTGATAAGACTCCCCGCGGATAATGTCTTCCGCATCCGTCTCGCTCTCTTCCACATCCGTCTCTTCCATTACCATATCTTCAGCGGGCTCCGGGCAGTCAGTCTCTTCCTCCCCGCCCAGCTCGTCTATGGAAATGGTCTCCATTTCGTCTGTGTTCAGTCTGATACTGCGGTACCGCTTCATTCCTGTACCCACAGGAATCAGCTTACCGATAATGACATTCTCCTTCAGGCCGATCAGATTATCCACCTTACCTTTTATGGCGGCTTCCGTCAGAACCTTGGTGGTCTCCTGGAAAGATGCCGCAGACAGGAAGGAATTGGTGGCAAGCGCCGCTTTGGTAATCCCCAGCAGTACCTGCTTTCCCTCTGCCAGCTCTTTTCCTTCGGCAAAGAGCATCTCGTTCATATCCTCGTAGTCCAGTACATCCACCAGCGTACCGGGCAGGAATTCCGTGTCCCCGCTGTTCTCAATGCGCACTTTCTTCAGCATCTGGCGCACGATCACTTCAATGTGCTTATCCGCGATATCCACACCCTGCAGACGGTAAACTCTCTGAACCTCCCGGAGCATATAATCCTGCACCGAACGGATTCCCTTGATCTTCAGCAAATCGTGGGGATTCACACTTCCTTCCGTCAGTTCATCCCCGGCCTCCAGAATCTGTCCGTCCATCACCTTGATACGGGAACCATAGGGAATCAGGTAAGCCTTATTTTCCCCGGTCTCCGAATTGGTGATAACCACCTCGCGCTTTTTCTTGGTATCCCGCAGTTCCGCCCTGCCGCCGAATTCCGCGATAATGGCCAGACCCTTGGGCTTACGCGCCTCGAAAAGCTCCTCCACACGGGGAAGACCCTGTGTGATATCGTCGCCCGCCACACCGCCGGTATGGAAGGTTCTCATGGTCAGCTGGGTTCCGGGCTCCCCGATGGACTGTGCCGCGATGATTCCCACGGCCTCACCTACCTGCACCGCTTCACCGGTTGCCATGTTTGCACCATAGCATTTTGCACAGATTCCCACATGGGACCTGCAGGTCAGTATGGTCCGGATCTTGATTGCCTCAATGGGCTCTCCCTTCTCATCCACCCCGGAACTGAGAATTCTTGCGGCGCGGCTGGGTGTAATCATATGATTGTGCTTTACAATCAGCTGGCCGTCTTTATCATAAATATCCTCACAGGAATATCTTCCCATGATTCTGTCTTTCAGACCCTCAATGGTCTCCTTCCCATCCATAAAGGCACGCACCGTCATGCCGGGAATCTCGTTTCTGCCCTCGCTGCAGTCCACTTCACGGATACTCAGCTCCTGGGACACATCCACCATTCGTCTGGTCAGGTAACCGGAGTCCGCAGTACGCAGCGCCGTATCGGACAGACCCTTCCGGGCGCCGTGGGCAGACATGAAATATTCCAGAACGTCCAGTCCCTCACGGAAGTTTGACTTGATGGGCAGTTCGATGGTTCTTCCCGTGGTATCTGCCATCAGTCCGCGCATACCGGCCAGCTGTTTGATCTGCTGGTTGGAACCACGGGCGCCGGAGTCGGCCATCATATAAATATTATTGTACTTATCCAGACCTGCCAGCAACACTTCCGTCAGTTCCTTATCGGTTTCGTTCCAGGTCTCCACCACAGCGCGGTATCTCTCTTCCTCCGTGATCAGTCCCCTTCGGAAATTGGTGGAAATCTTATCCACGGTGGCCTGGGCTTCTGCCAGCATCTCCGGCTTCCGGGCAGGCACGGTCATGTCCGAGATGGACACGGTCATGGCGGCCCTTGTGGAATATTTATATCCGATGGACTTCACATCATCCAGTACCTCCGCCGTCCTGGAAGCACCGTGGGTATTGATAACCTTCTCCAGAATCTGCTTCAGGCCCTTCTTATCCACATGGAAATCCACTTCCAGTTTCAGGAAGTTCTCCGGGGCACTCCTGTCCACAAATCCCAGATCCTGAGGCAGAATTTCGTTAAAGATAAAACGGCCCAGCGTGGACTCCACATTGCCGGTGACCACTTCCCCGTCCGCGTTCTTCCTGGACACACGAACCGTAATTCTGGAGTGCAGAGTACAATATTTATTCTCATAAGCCAGAATGGCTTCATTCACATTGCGGAAGTACTTTCCTTCGCCCAGCGCGCCAGGTCTCTCCTGGGTCAGGTAATAGATGCCAAGCACCATATCCTGGGAGGGCACCGCCACGGGCCCGCCATCCGATGGCTTCAGCAGATTGTTGGGCGACAGCAGCAGGAACCGGCACTCTGCCTGGGCTTCCACGGACAAGGGAAGATGCACTGCCATCTGGTCCCCGTCAAAGTCCGCGTTAAACGCGGTACATACCAGCGGATGCAGCTTGATGGCCTTACCTTCCACAAGGATGGGCTCAAATGCCTGGATACCCAGTCTGTGCAGCGTGGGTGCACGGTTCAGCATCACAGGATGCTCCTTGATCACCTCTTCCAGCACATCCCATACCTGATTGTCCATCTTGTCTACCAGCTTCTTGGCATTCTTGATGTTCTGGCTGATAGCCTTTGCCACCAGCTCCCGCATGACAAAAGGCTTGAACAGTTCAATGGCCATCTCCTTGGGCAGACCGCACTGGTAAATTTTCAGTTCCGGTCCCACCACGATAACGGAACGTCCGGAATAGTCCACACGCTTGCCCAGAAGGTTCTGGCGGAAACGTCCCGTTTTACCCTTCAGCATGTCGGAGAGGGATTTCAGCGCCCTGTTTCCGGGTCCGGTCACAGGACGGCCTCTTCTGCCGTTGTCAATCAGGGCATCCACTGCCTCCTGGAGCATTCTTTTCTCGTTGCGGACAATGATATCCGGCGCGCCCAGCTCCAGCAGTCTCTTCAGACGGTTATTTCTATTGATAATCCTCCGGTACAGATCGTTCAGGTCCGATGTGGCGAAACGTCCTCCATCCAGCTGCACCATGGGACGGATGTCCGGCGGTATCACCGGGATCACGTCCATAATCATCCAGTCCGGCTTATTCCCCGACTCCCGGAATGCCTCTATGACCTCCAGTCTCTTGATGATACGTGCCCGTTTCTGTCCGGATGATTCCTTCAGTCCCACCCGGAGTTCTTCCGCATCCACATCCAGGTCAATGGCCTGCAGCAATTCCTTGATTGCCTCTGCCCCCATCCCCACACGGAACTTGTTTCCGTACAGTTCCCTGGCATCCTGATACTCTTTTTCAGACAGAATCTGTTTATAGTCAAGCCCGCTGTCTCCCGGATCCAGCACAATATAAGACGCAAAGTAAAGCACTTTCTCCAGCACCCTGGGGGAGAGATCCAGAATCAGTCCCATACGGCTGGGAATCCCCTTAAAATACCAGATGTGGGAAACGGGTGCCGCAAGTTCGATATGCCCCATACGCTCCCGGCGCACGCTGGATTTGGTAACCTCAACGCCGCAGCGGTCGCAGACTACGCCTTTGTACCTGATCTTCTTATATTTACCGCAATGACATTCCCAGTCTTTGTTGGGTCCGAAAATTTTCTCGCAGAACAAGCCATCCCTTTCGGGTTTCAGGGTTCTATAGTTAATGGTTTCCGGCTTCATAACCTCGCCGTGGGACCACTCACGAATCTTCTCCGGTGAAGCTAAGCCGATTTTTATGGCATCAAATGTCATGGGCTGATAAGTTACCGCTTCATTTTTGGTTTCTGGCATGTTTGGCACTCCCTTCTAAAATTAAAGTCTTGCATTCCCGCACTCATACACATGCGCTGTCTCAATACTCATCCCCATCGCTGAAGTCTTCTTCGCCTTCCTCATAGGAAACGTCGTCAAATTCATCCTCTTCCTCGTCGTCCTCATCCTCCGAGCTGATGAATTCACCGCTTTCATCATCAAACTCCTGCGCCTGATATCCCATCTCACCCAGGGAACTGTTGTCGTAGTCGTCATATTTGCGGTCATCCCCCATCTCATAGCGGTAATCCGTATCGCCGTAATCGATGGTCTCCATGATCTCCACTTCCGTCTGGTCTTCCCTGAGAACACGCACGTCAAGGCCAAGGGCCTGCAGCTCCTTCAGCAATACCTTAAAGGACTCAGGAATGCCGGGCTCAGGAATATTGTCCCCCTTGATAATCGCCTCGTAAGTCTTGACACGTCCCACCACGTCATCGGATTTCACCGTCAGGATCTCCTGCAGCGTGTAGGATGCGCCGTATGCCTCCAGCGCCCAAACCTCCATCTCTCCGAAACGCTGTCCGCCGAACTGGGCCTTACCGCCCAGGGGCTGCTGTGTCACCAGGGAGTACGGGCCTGTGGAGCGGGCGTGAATCTTGTCGTCCACCAGATGATGCAGTTTCAGGTAATGCATGTGTCCGATTGTGACAGGACTGTCAAAATATTCTCCTGTCCTGCCGTCGCGCAGACGCACCTTTCCATCGCTGGAAATATGCACGCCTTTCCACAGCTCCCTGTGTTCCCTGTTCTCGGAAAGATACTGCAGTACATCGGGAAGAAGCTCTTCCTTATGCTTCTCTTCAAATTCTTCCCATTCCAGATTCACATAATCGTTTGCCAGGTTCAGCGTATCCGTGATATCCTTCTCATTGGCGCCGTCAAAAATAGGGGTTGCCACATTAAAGCCCAGAGCCTTTGCCGCCAGGGAAAGGTGAATCTCCAGCACCTGCCCGATATTCATACGGGAAGGCACACCCAGCGGGTTCAGCACGATATCCAGGGGACGTCCGTTGGGCAGATAGGGCATATCCTCCACGGGCAGAACCCTGGATACCACACCCTTATTGCCGTGGCGGCCTGCCATCTTGTCACCCACGGAAAGCTTTCTCTTCTGTGCAATATAGATACGGACAGCCTGGTTTACCCCGGGAGAAAGTTCGTCGCTGTTCTCCCTGGTAAACACCTTCGCGTCCACCACAATACCATATTCTCCATGCGGAACTTTCAGGGAGGTATCCCTGACTTCCCTTGCCTTCTCGCCGAAGATGGCCCTCAGCAGCCTTTCCTCCGCGGTCAGTTCGGTCTCGCCCTTGGGCGTCACCTTTCCTACCAGGATGTCCCCTGCCCGGACTTCCGCGCCGATGCGGATAATTCCCCTGTCATCCAGGTCTTTCAGGGCATCATCGCCCACGCCCGGCACATCCCGGGTAATCTCTTCCGGTCCCAGCTTGGTATCCCGGGCTTCTGCCTCATATTCCTCAATATGGACAGAAGTATATACATCATCCTGCACCAGACGCTCGCTCAGAAGAACGGCATCCTCGTAATTGTATCCTTCCCATGTCATGAATCCGATCAAAGGGTTCTTGCCCAGCGCCAGTTCGCCCATGGCGGTGGAAGGACCGTCCGCAATCACCTGGCCCGCAGCCACATGATCTCCCTTGAATACAATGGGCTTCTGATTATAGCAGTTGGACTGGTTGCTCCGGGAGAATTTCGTCAGATGAAACTCTGCCTTCTCTCCATCGTCATAAGTCATTCTGATCAAAGCCGCGGACACATAGTCAATGGTTCCGGGCTTCTTTGCCACTATGCAGACACCGGAGTCCACGGCAACCTTGGGTTCCATACCGGTACCCACCACCGGCGCCTCCGTTGTCAGAAGAGGCACTGCCTGACGCTGCATGTTGGAACCCATCAGCGCACGGTTGGCATCGTCATTCTGGAGGAACGGAATCAGGGCCGTAGCCACGGAGAACACCATCCTGGGCGACACGTCCATGTAGTCAAACATGGAGCGGGGATACTCGGAAGTCTCATCCAGGTAACGGCCGGAAACCGTGTTCCTGACAAAATGTCCCTCTGCATCCAGCGCCTCACTTGCCTGGGCCACATGATAGTTGTCCTCTTCGTCCGCAGTCATATATACCACATCATTGGTGACCACCGGATTTCTGGGGTCGGTTTTATCTATCTTTCTATAAGGGGCCTCAATAAACCCGTATTCGTTAATTCTTGCATAGCTTGCCAGATAATTGATCAGACCGATATTAGGACCTTCCGGGGTCTCTATGGGGCACATTCTCCCGTAATGGGAATAATGCACGTCACGAACCTCAAATCCGGCGCGGTCCCTGGACAGACCGCCGGGGCCCAGGGCTGACAGACGTCTCTTGTTAGTCAGCTCGGCCAGAGGATTATTCTGGTCCATAAACTGGGACAGCTGGGAGGAACCGAAGAACTCCTTCACCGCCGCCGTCACCGGCTTGATGTTGATCAGGGCCTGGGGGGAGGTCTCGTCCGCATCATGGGTGGTCATTCGCTCGCGTACCACTCTCTCCATTCTGGACAAGCCGATTCTGTACTGGTTCTGAAGCAGTTCCCCCACCGAACGGATCCTTCTGTTGCCCAGATGGTCGATATCGTCATCATTGCCCAGACCATATTCCAGATGCATATTGTAATTGATGGAGGCAATAATATCCTCCTTCGTCACATGCTTCGGCACTAGCTCATGCACATTCTTTTTGATAGCCTGCGCAAGCTTTTCCGGATCATCGGAAAACTCTTCCAGAATCTGGGCCAGCACAGGATAATATACTTTCTCATGAATCCCGAAGTCACGGGGATTACAGTCCACAAAACTGGTAAGGTCCACCATCATATTGGAAAGAACCTTTACATTCTTCTCCTCCGTCTGGATATAGACAAAAGGAACCGCCGCATTCTGAATGGTATCTGCCAGTTCCATGGTCACTTTTGTACCCGCCTCTGCCAGCACCTCTCCTGTGGAAGGATCCACCACATCGGCCGCCAGAATCTGATGTCTGATCCGGTTCCGCATCGCCAGTTTTTTGTTAAATTTATAACGTCCCACTTTTGCCAGGTCATATCTGCGGGGGTCAAAAAACATGGCGTTGATCAGGCTTTCCGCACTCTCCACACTCAGGGGCTCCCCGGGACGGATCTTTTTATACAGTTCCAGCAGACCTTCCTGATAGTTCTCGGCAGTGTCCTTTGTAAAGCTCGCCTCTATCTTCGGCTCGTCTCCGAATACTTCCCGGATTTCGTCATTGGTTCCGATACCCAGGGCACGGATCAGCACTGTCACGGGCACTTTACGGGTCCTGTCCACACGCACATAAAACACATCATTGGAATCTGTCTCATACTCCAGCCAGGCGCCGCGGTTGGGAATCACCGTGCAGGAATACAGCTTTTTGCCCAGCTTATCGTGGCCGATGGCATAGTAAATACCCGGGGAACGAACCAGCTGGCTTACAATTACACGCTCTGCTCCATTGATCACGAAAGTACCGGTCTCTGTCATCAGGGGAAGGTCGCCCATAAAAATCTTATGTTCACTGATCTCTTCTTTTTCTTTATTGTAGAGACGAACCGTCACCGTCAGGGGTGCGGCATAAGTGGCATCTCTCTCTTTACATTCTTCGATAGAATATTTCACATCATTCTTGCTCAGTTCAAAGTCAACAAACTCAAGACTCAAAGAACCGCTGTAATCAGCGATGGGGGAGATATCGTCAAAAGCTTCTTTCAATCCTTCGCTGAGGAACCACTGATAGGAATCCTTCTGGACTTCAAGCAGATTTGGCATCTCCAAGACCTCGTTTTGTCGCGCATAACTCATACGCATGACTTTGGTGCCGGCAACTGGACGTATTCTGTTTTTCTCCATTGACATTTCACCCCGTTCTTTCTGATTAATACCCGGCGCACCGTTCAGCACAGGCTGTTCCGTGCCGCAGAATAACGCAAAAAAACTGCTTTATTCTGGGAAGCAGGCATCATAATGCATTTAAAAGGCTAAATGCATCGCACAATAGTGCACTTTCCATAATAACACAAATTGGAAAAGTGGTCAAGTTAAATTTAGAAAATCTTAGGAATTACAGCGTTCCGGATCAAACGGCAGTCCGCCATATGACGGGGCAGGGATATTTCCTGCCCCCGGCGGCATTTCCCCTGCATGGGGCATGTAACCAAAAAGACAGTTCCTGCCCCTGCAAAAACTGTCTTTTCATTATAACATGGATTGTCCTATGGTCCCGACGGCGGCAGCCTTACTTCAGAGTAACCTTAGCGCCTACTTCTTCAAGCTTCTTCTTGGCTTCCTCTGCCTCTTCCTTGCTGATGCCTTCCTTGATTACCTTGGGAGCGCCCTCAACAGTATCCTTTGCCTCCTTCAGGCCAAGACCGGTGATCTCACGTACCGCCTTGATAACCTTAACCTTCTCGGCGCCAACCTCGGTCAGTTCCACGTCAAATTCGGTCTTCTCTTCCACTTCTGCCGCAGGGCCTGCTGCTGCCACTACAACACCGGCTGCTGCAGATACACCGAATTCTTCTTCACAAGCCTTTACAAGTTCATTCAACTCTAATACGGTCATCTCTTTGATGGATTCAATCAGTTCCTGAGCTGTCAATTTAGCCATTTTTATGTTCCTCCATTTTCTAATTTTTACCGGAATCTCGCATCTGCGGTTCCCCTGGTACTTTTTAACATTTACAGATCCCCATTACTCTGCAGGTGCCGGCTCCGCTGCCGCTTCACACGCAGAAGCGCCGCCTTTTTCTGCCAGCTGGTTCATCACGCGTGCAAAGTTCGTAATCGGACTCTGCAGGCTGCCCAGCAGTCTGGAAATAAGCACATCCCTGGAAGGAATGCTTGCGATGGATGCCATTCCCTTGGCATCATACACAGTGCCTTCCACAACGCCGGCCTTGATCTCCAGCTTGTCTGCAGTCTTTGCAAACTCGGAAAGCAGTCTTGCAGGAGCAGTTGCATCTTCGGTGGAAATTGCCACTGCATTGGGACCTTCCAGATACGGTGTCAGGCCTTCAAACTGTGTCCCCTTGAACGCAAAGTTCATCAGGGTATTCTTGTACACCTTGTAGGTGATTCCCGCCTCACGCAGGTTCTTGCGCAGCTGCGTATCCTGCTCAACGGTCAGTCCGCAGTAATCAACCAGGACAACAGACTGTGCGTCTTTGATATGGGCAGAAATTTCATCCACAATAGGTTTTTTCAATTCAACCTTTGCCATTTCTTTACCTCCTTATCTTAGTTCTACTACTATGCGAAAACCCTCCGGATCACCGGGGAATCCTCTAAGCAAGCCCAGACGGAGTCCCCTCCTGCTCTCCGGAGGGACTATCATCAAATGTCGGCACCGGCGTATTCCCCTGCCCGGGTACATACACAACCGGCTGCATTCTTCTCCTCGGCAGGATTTATGCTCGGAACGCAACCGCTTCCTCACACCTGCTGTCTTCGGCCTGATTTCATAACCTTATGCATCATATCACAAAGAGCCGGCACAAGTCAAGCCCTAAATATCATGCATTTTTACTTTTGGCGGCGCTCCGCCCTTTCAGCTCCGGGCCGGATAGCATGCCGGCCTTAGAATTTCGCTGTATTTACCTTCACGCCAGGTCCCATGGTGCTGGTCAGTGTGATGCTTCTGAGGAACTGGCCCTTCACTGCACTGGGTCTTGCTTTTACGATGGCTTCCATCAGCGCGTTAAAGTTCTCCTGCAGGGCTTCGTCCGTAAAGGAAACCTTTCCTACGGGAACATGGATGATATTGGTCTTGTCAAGCCTGTATTCGATCTTACCTGCCTTGATATCCTTTACGGCCTTTGTCACATCCATGGTAACAGTGCCGGCCTTGGGGTTGGGCATCAGGCCCTTGGGACCCAGAACCTTACCGAGACGTCCCACAACACCCATCATGTCAGGAGTTGCCACTACCACGTCGAAATCCAGCCAGCCATCCTTCTGAATCCTGGGAATCAGCTCTTCGCCGCCTACATAATCGGCGCCCGCAGCCTCAGCCTCGTTTACCTTATCGCCTTTTGCGAATACCAGAACCTTTACCGTCTTACCGGTTCCGTTGGGCAGCACCACGGCACCGCGGATCTGCTGCTCTGCGTGACGTCCGTCACAGCCGGTTCTGATGTGTACTTCCACAGTCTCGTCAAACTTTGCCGGAGCCGCCTTTTTTACCAGCGCAATCGCGTCGCCCGGCTCATAAACTGCAGTGCGGTCCACAAGTTTTGCGGCCTCTGCATATTTCTTGCCATGTTTCATTATTCTACCTCCTAGGTTCAAGCGACAACTTTTCGTTGTCTCCCAATTCTGTGTTATCTACAACAAAATCCGCGCAATCTGAAGATTTTGTTGTCCCGGATACAATTCCCGCCCGGTGCTCCTTACTCTTCGACAGTGATACCCATGCTGCGTGCCGTTCCCGCAATCATGCTCATTGCCGCTTCCACGCTTGCCGCATTCAGATCCGGCATCTTCAGCTCGGCGATCTCCTGAAGCTTTGCCTTGGAAATCGTGGCCACCTTAGTCTTGTTGGGCACTGCAGAACCTGATTTCAGATTGCATGCCTTCTTCAATAACACTGCTGCAGGGGGAGTCTTTGTAATGAAACTGAAAGATCTGTCTGCATAAACAGTAATCACCACGGGAATGATGACATCACCCTTGTCCGCGGTTCTGGCGTTGAACTGCTTTGTAAATTCAACAATGTTGACGCCATGCTGTCCAAGTGCAGGACCAACCGGCGGAGCCGGTGTAGCTTTGCCGGCAGGAATCTGCAATTTGATATAGCCTGTTACTTTCTTTGCCATTTTGGCACCTCCTAATAATGTGGTAAACCGTCACTTTTGCATCCGTCCCAAAAATGCCGGCAACTCGGCGCAGATACTGAAGATACCTGCTCCCACTTTCTGACTTTCAGCTGTCCTGCACAGCGCCCCTTCTCCTTCGGATCCGGAATACCCTCTGCGACAGCTTTTTCCTGTATCCAACCGCCTTTGCGGGCGGAAAATACCTGACCTAAAGCTTTCTGACCTCGGCAAAGCTAATCTCCACCGGAGTCTCCCGTCCAAACAGTTCTACATTAATGGTCGCTGTCTGCTTGCCGTAATCAAGCTTCTGTACAATACCGATGGTATCTTTCCAGATACCTGCCACAACGGCGATGCTGTCCCCTTCCGCAAAGTCGATGGAAACATTCTCTGCCTTGATCCCAAGAGGCTTCATTTCGGCTTCCGTGAGAGGCACCGGCTTACTTCCCGGCCCCACAAAGCCCGTGACGCCCCGGGTATTACGGACAACATACCATGTGTCATCATTCATCTCCATATTGAGAAGCACATAGCCAGGAAACATCTTCTTCTGAACCGTTTTTCTGGCGCCGTTCTTCATCTCCACCACATCCTGCAGGGGAACCCTTACCTCCAGGATCTGTTCTGCAAGGTGCTTGTTGTTCTCAATGGTCTTCTCAATATTGGCTTTGACTTTGTTTTCATATCCTGAGTAAGTATGAACCACATACCATTTTGCCTCTGCCATAAATCACCCTCGTCCTAAATCGATGTAATGAAGTTCACACCATATTTTGCAACATAATCCATTATCGCAATGATCACCCCTACTACAACCGAGATGGCGACGACAGCTATGGACTGTTTTAAGGTAGCTTGTCTGTCCGGCCAAACAACTTTTTTGAATTCAATCTTTACCCCTTTGAAAAAGCCGGGGAGCGCTTTCTTTTCCGCAGAATTTTCCATATAGACCACACCTTTCCACTTGCGCGCAACACGCCGGTAATTATTTGGTTTCCTTATGCACTGTGTGTTTCCTGCAGAACTTGCAATACTTCCGGGTTTCCATTCTCTCCGGATGAGTCTTCTTCTCCTTGGTAGTATTGTAGTTACGTTGCTTGCATTCTGTACAAGCTAAAATGATTTTTGTACGCATTTTGCTACCTCCACGTGTTCTTTAAACTCGCCGTTCCATTTTAAGCATAAAAAAAAGACCTAAAATCTTATCTCGTTTTCTTACTATAACATAGCCAGTTCCCCACGTCAACTATTTTTTCTTAATGTTCGCGGTTTTTCTTGATGTTTATCCAGTCCCTTCCTTCTTTCTGCCTCCGCAGTCCCTTCCTTCTTTTTTTGCTTCTCTTCCCTCTTTTCCACTTGTTTCCAGACTTAATATATGGTATAATTTAACCAATTATCAGTTATCGTTTAAGAGATAGGAGGCACGGCAATGGGACCAGTCATGAATACGGTTTATAATAATTATCTTACCACTTATACGCCAAAGCCGCTGACCAGATTCGATTCCCATAAAAAGAGCGAGCTTCGCAATATATATAATTCTATTGTCAAACTCAACAAGGATGCTCCCTGGTATCTTCCCACCACCAGCAGGGACACCCAGCAGTACGCGGTAGACCTGAAAGAAAATGCAAGAGGACTGCACAATACCATCGCCCAGCTGGGCGGGCTGGAAAAGGAAGGCCTGTTCCGTCAGAAAAGCGCTTATTCCTCGGACGAGACCATAGCTACGGCCACTTACATCGGTCCCGAGGACAGTGCCGCGGAGGTTCCCGGTTTTGAGCTGCAGGTCCACTCGCTGGCAGCCTCCCAGGAAAACCTGGGGCTGTTCCTGCCCAACAACAGCCGGGTATCCCTGGATGCGGATACTTATTCCTTTGATATCGGCATCAATGACATGAATTATGAGTTCCAGTTTTCCGTGGGTGAAGCCGAGAACAACCGGGAGGTGCAGGAGCGTCTGCTCCGTCTGGTCAACAATTCCGACATCGGCATCCGGGCATCCCTGGCAGAATCGGAAGGCCGCACTTCCCTGCGCCTGACTTCCGAGGCAACGGGTCTGGCTCCCGGTAAAGAACAGATATTCACGGTCAGCGACGACCGCACCAGCAAAACCGCCGGTACGGTGGAATATTTCGGTCTGGATTATACCAGCAGGGAACCCGCCAACGCCAGCTTTTCCATCAATGGGGAGGAAAGCGCTGCCCCTTCCAACCACTTTACCCTCGACAAGATGTATGAAGTGCATCTCCGGGGAATCAGCGACGGAGACCGGCCGGTATCCATCGGTTTGAAGACAGATGTGGAATCCCTTACGGACAATGTTTATCATCTGGTAGGCGGTTACAATGAATTTATCAAGGCGGCGTCCTCCTATTTGGAAACACAGTCAAAGAGCCGTCAGCTGATACGCGAAATGAGCGGAATTGCCTCCGTGTACAGCAATTCCCTGGAAACCATGGGCCTGAACCTGGAGGAAGACGGCACCCTGGCCGTGGATAAGGATATGCTGCGCCAGACTGCTGCCCAGGCGGAAGATATCAATGTTACGTTCGGATCGCTGAAAAGCTTTTCCAATATGCTGCTCCGGAAAAGCAGCCAGGTATCCCTCAATCCCATGGATTATGTGGAAAAGGTCATGGTAGCATATAAAAATCCGGGCCATAACTACATCAACCCTTATGTCACCAGCGCATACACAGGCATGATGTTCGACGGATATTTCTAAAGCCCGGGAACAGTATCCGGTAAACCTATAAAATCATAATAATGGTATCGCGCAGGACGCATGTTGCGTCTGCAACAACTTTCCATATGCACCCCTGCGCATAGTAAACAAAAAACTTCCTTCCGGAAGTTTTTTGTTTTTCGTTCATTCTGAAGCGCCCTATTTACTCTTTTTACCTTTTGCCTTATACTTTTCGATCTGTACAAAATCATCCATCAGTTCCAGAACCTTGTCGCGTCCCGTCTGGTTCAGCTTCACATAATACTGCATGACACGGTTCTCCAGCAGCTGTGCTCCCAGGGAAGCATCCCTCTCCAGGGAAGAAAAATCAACGGGATTCAGGCTCAGTTTATCACACATCTTGATCACAGTACCGTAAGCCATTCCTTCTATTCCACGTTCCAGTGCCGTCACCAAAGTACTGTAAGGAATCCCCATCTCCATGGCAAACTGGCGCACGCTTCGGTACTGACCCAGTATTTCTTTCTTTAATATTTCTGCTTTTGTCATTCTCTTTTCCTCCATCTCAATCCACGACTCCATGTACAAGAACAATATACGCTATTCCGTATGCCTTTTCAAGAGATATTAAAAAAATTAATAATTTCACAGACAGATTTTAGGATTTCTTAATTTTTGCTTTTGGGGCAAAAAACATCAAAATCATCCTTCCTCCTGCTGCTCTTCCGTATGCACAATCCACTCTGCCTCCTGCACATACACCTTATAATCATGGATTCCCATACTGTCAAGCTGACCTGATATCTCCCGGTAATAAAAGCTGCAGATGATCAGATGGCGGTTTTCTTCCGGTATCTCCAGGATATCCTCCGGTTTCCGGATCTGGATTCCCATCCGGGAACGTCCCCATTTATTTTCATCATTATCCACCAGAAATGCAGGGCGGTATTTGTCCCCGTACTTTTTCATGTAGTCTTCAAACATCAGCCCCGCGCCGAACAAAATGATCTTCTTTCCCTTTGCCCCCGCAAAAGTATCACACAAAAGACTGACATAGGCATGATAGGGTTTTTCCGGATCATAAACCCCTCTGTGCCTGGGTTTCCGCTCTTCCTCCGGCGGATATTTCATGTAATCCCGGCCCATAATTTCAAAAAGATATTGCTCATATCCCGCCGGCACAGGCACCATTCTTCCCTCAAATTCCAGTTCCTTTTTCCCATGGAAATTTGCCGCCTGCAGCCTTCTGTATTTTCCGCCGCCCGTAAAAAAAGCCACCTGGTCGGATTCTTCGTCTGTGTACATTCGCTGTGCCGCATCCAGCATTCCGGTCAGCTTTCCGTGGCTGTAACATCTTGAAAGCAGCCGGTACAGACGCCATCTCCAGCGCCCCATATCCCCATAGTTCCGGAAATCACGTCCATAGATTTTTGCCTGAATCAGCCTCTGGCAGTGACCGATTTTTTTCTCTTTTCTGGCAAACTTCTGCTCATCCAGGGTGCAGACATCAAACGGCAGCACATCTATCCAGATCCCCAGATTCCCCTTATGTCCCAGGTCCCGCGTCTCTATGGCAGTGGTCTGACTGTTCCTGATCCGCGCAAAACCGCCCCAGAACAAATCCTTCTCCGTACCGGGTGTGTGAACGGAAAGAGGCTCCTTTAATTCTTCCCCTGCCTTCCGGATAAAAAGATCATAATCCTGTCTGGGCATGGCAATATCCAGATCGTCATCCCAGGGGATAAAACCTTTGTGCCGCACGGCGCCCAGCAGACTGCCATGCACCAGAAAATACTGCAGACTGTATTTTTTACAGATACGGTCCACCTCATCCAGCATGGCAAGCTCCACATTCCAGGTGCGCCTCATCTTGTCGGGAACACGGTAGCCGGCCGCCGCATCCTTCTCCTGCCCTTTTTTCCGCCCCTCCGTTTCCTCCTGCCGATTCCGGATTTCCGTGGAGCTAGTTGCGCTGGTATATGCAAAAAACTCCATATTGGAGCCCACTTCCCGAAGCTGGCGCAGATCCTCATCCCAGTCTGCCCCGTGGTCATTCCCGGAAAAATGACAGTCAAAATGATATCTTTTCCAGGCGTCTATCTTGCGTGTATTTGAAAAATCTACCGGCACCACCCGGTCCACAAAGGAGATGGCGCTGACAATCGCCGCCCGCTGGGCATAGGGAATCACGGGCCTGCGGTGTTTAAAATGTTCCACCAGCTCGTCCGTCAGAACTCCGGCAATCAGGTACTCGCACCTGCCCTTGGAATTACGCAGCAGGTTCAGGTGCCCCACATGGAACAGGTCGAACACCCCTGGCACATATCCTATTGCATAGGGCTTTGGCTGCCCCGTTTCTTCCTGGCCCTTTCCTTCCACCGGCACCGGACGATAATACTGGTAATCCACAATTCCCATATCCTCCAGCTGCTTCCCGATTTCCGCATAATGGGCGGCGCAGATAATCACATAAAAAGTTTCCTTGTCCATATCCTGCAGGGCCTCCGGCGTCCGGATCTGCACCCCGCATTTTTCGCTGCCAGCCCTGGCCGCATCATTGTCCACCGCAAACACAGGCCTCTTGTCTGCCTGGCTCCCGTAACAAAGCATATAATTTTCAAAATATTTTCCCGTGCCAAACAGCACAATTTCCTTTGTCACCATATCCTGCCTTCCCGCCTATTCCCCATGACTGCCGCCTTCCGGCTCCCTTTTCCAATTCCGGTTTCTTCCTTAATATAATGCGTCAGGCCGCCCCATCCTGACTGCCTGATTACTGCCCGGCTTCCAGACGCCTGGCATTTTCCAGTATCCGCCCCCGGTCAACCCTGGTCCATCGGTAAAACTGACTATACTGCTCCCTGTTTCTCACCTCATCCAGAAAACGCATCTCTTCCCGCATATAAATTTCCCAGGTATCTTCCATTTCATATTTCTCTATCAGCTTTTGTCTGGGATAATACCTTTCCGCATTGGGCGTAAAACAATAAATATAGTGAATCGCCCTGAACAGCACATACCTGGCCGGATAATTCTCCCGCACAAACTCCTGGTCAAAATAAAGGAAACTATCAGACGCATTATCATAAAAGCAATTTAAGGGAATCAGCTCCATATAAGCTTTTTTCAATATGGGTCCGAAATGAAGCGGCGATTTCCCTGATGCCCCGGCTTCCCCTGCAGGGATATCCTTTCCTCCCGCTTCCCCCGTCCCCCCTTCTGGAGACAAACCGCCCCTTTGCAAAAGCGCATTTTCCTCTTCCGGCGCCTGTTCCGAGGACTGCAGAATATATGCATAAATCTGATCTATTATTTTCAGGAACCTTTCCTGGTCCGTTCCCATAATTTCCTTAATATAGTTAGATAAAGTGGGCCATGAAATAAAGGGCAGCTCCAGGACGTCTCCGGGAAGCAGCGTATGCTCTACCACCGGAATTCCGTGATTTTTTAAATCTGCCGTATTTTCATACAGCTTCCGCGCCCATACCCGTCCTTCCTGATACAGAGGCTCTTTACACACTTTTCCATCCACCCCTATGGTGGTGGCAAAACTGCGCGCTTCCCCCCGGTCTGTGGAAACCGCAGCGTAACTTACCCGGCCTGGCTGTCCCTGCGTTCTGCATTCCAGAAAAAAGGAATTGGCAAAAAAAGGAAACACCCCGTTGGAAATGATGTCATCATACAAATCCTCCTCGGCGGCCACGAGAGTATCGCTTCGCCGGTAATACGGCAGCAGCCGTTCCTTTAAATTTCTCTCCGGCAGATATTCGTCCGTATAAACCAGCTGGGGCAATTTATAGTCCGGCAATGGATAATAGAACTTATAATGCGCAAATCCCGCCTTCCGCACAATCTCCTCTATTTCTTTTCTGCTAAAAGAATAGCCGGAAGTCCCCTGCCTGTAATGATTGATTCCGTCAAAGGCCCTTCCCGTGTGAGGCTCCGCCGCCCCGCAGAAATAACGGAGGCCAAACCGATTCTCCACTGCAAAAAGAATCTTCCCGTCCGGCTTCAGCCATTTCAGCCAAAATTGCAGATAATCCGCGTAAGGCTTCTTATCCGTGCTTCCCCCTCCCATGCGTTCCAGAAGACCGATCACACATATGTAGTCAAACAATTCCGGAAAAACTATTTCCGTGGCTTCCCCGGCATAAATATCCAGATGACCGGTCCCCTCATATCGTTTTGCCATTGCCTGCGCACGGTACAGCGACCGTTCCGTCACCGTCACATGGCTGCACTTTCTGCATAAACATCCCGTCAGCGTGCCGAATCCCCCGCCGATCTCCAGTACACTGGCATCCGGCTTAAAGTCATACCAGCTGACAATACCGGTCCTCAGCTCGGACAGCTGGTAAAAAACCTGCCACTCCGGCTCCCCGGCAATTACCTTGTCATAGGGAATATCACCGTAGCGTTCAATGTAAGAATATATTTTTCTGTCAATAACTGGTATTTTACTTTCGTCAACCACCTGATTCGCAAACTCTGTATGTAAGACTGCCATGCCCGTTTCACTCTCCATTAAAAATACAGCGCCCTGTCACCCGGCGCAGGAATGTATGCTGAGTTTCTTTTCATAAACATTCCAGCCAAATTTCAAAGTATATATCGGTTGAAATCAGGATATCTTTACCACGGAAAATCCGTACATCCTGCCCCTCTTCCCCACTGATTTTATGTGGTATCCGCACACCCATTCGGCACCATGGCCCTTTTCCGGCCCGGATGGCGGACAGACTCCCCTCCCCGGCTGCCTTCCATCTCTGCCATATTGTTTTCCGGATTTCCGCGGCAGAAACTGCCTGAAATGTATCAAGATCAAAAAGAGGGGGCATATCCATTTTATCTTTTGTAAAGTAACAGCCATCGTTCTGGATATGCCCCTTGTCCGCATTGTATCATGTAATGCCTTTTTCTGCAAGATTTTTGTGAATTCTTTACGATCAGAAAGTAGTTTGCCAAAGCTTATCTGGCTTATTTGATAACTAAACTCCCATGCATTCCAATGCACCACCATCAATAAAAGTCGGGAGTTTAG
>OFGH01000625.1_pt1 | contig 30148 bp, 17 predicted proteins | sample 1521721 | NCBI WGS metagenome assembly OFGH01 (sample SAMEA3504132, study PRJEB24116) | mouse gut metagenome | biome: mouse gut; feature: mouse-associated habitat; material: faeces | place: Denmark | collected 2011
TTTCATCTATGATCCCCGATGTAATATAGATACCACCCTTCTTCATCTGCCGGACGATAACTGGCGTCAGCGGCACCAAAACGTCAGCCAGAATGTTGGCCACTACAATATCATAACACTCATAACCCACCTGATCCTGCACAGTCCTGTCCGTAATAATATTACCGATCATCATTCTGAAAGATTCCTCCGCAATACCGTTGGACTTCATATTCTGCGCTACTGCCTCCACAGCGCAGGGATCCAGGTCCGTGCCCACGGCATGCTTTGCACCGTACATCAACGCCAGAATTGCCAGAATACCACTTCCCGTACCCACATCGAGAATCTCTGTCCCGGAGGTCAGATACTTCCTGATCTGTCGAATGCAAAGCTGTGTCGTCTCATGCATCCCTGTTCCAAAAGCCGTGCCGGGATCGATATGCAGTATTTTCCTGCCGGTGTCCTCCGGCTTCACCGTCTCCCAGGAAGGGATCACCAACAGGTCGTCTATGTAGAACTGATGGAAATACTGCTTCCAGTTGTTGATCCAGTCAAGATCCTCCGTCTCTGATACCGAGATCGATCCCTCTCCGATCTCCATAAAAAGACGCAGCCCGTCCAGTTCCTCCCTGATCTGCTCCACGATGGTATCCTTATCCGCAGGCGTACCGTTTATTTCCAGACTCCCGTCTTCCTTCTCCTCTACAAAAAAGCTGAGATACGCTATGCCGTCATCCTCCGGTTCTTCCGGCAGAATATCTACAAACATCTGCTCCTTCTCCAGCGCCGTCAGCGGAATCCTGTCCTCGATCTGCGCACCTTCCAGACCAATATCGTAGAGAGTGCTGATAATGATATCTTCCGCCTCCGTAACTGTTTTAATTCTGAATTTCATCCATTTCATATTGATGCACCTGCCTCCTTCTCCAATACTGTGCCTTACAGATCAACATTTTTACCTCCATTCCAAAGCGCTTTACGCTGAAGAAATTGCTCACCAGAGAATTTATTCAACCATATTATACCCGAAACTCTAAAGGGTGTATACTCGAAAATAAATGCAGGACACTAAAAACAGCATCCAGACCGATATTGTCTCAGCCGGATGCTGCCTCATCTTGCTCTTCATCAATCCCGTTATTCTGCTGCTTTCACAGACGGCATATCCGGCGTAATCAGGCTTGTATCATCCTTGCCATACTCCACATACTCACCATATTCCTGCCAGATATTGCAGATCCAGGTCTTACCCTGATTAAAGATGATCTCCTCTCCATTCTCGTCATAGAACTTTGCCGGAGTAAAATCACCGTCATAGCGCTTCCATGTCCCTTTAATGGCTTTGCCGTTGGTAAAGACTATGGCATCACCTTCCCCGTGCACGCCGAAAGCAAGATAGTCATGCGAATCCCGCACCTCGCCATGGCAATACTGGAACACGACATTGCTGAACGTAAGCTGCTCATTATTATACTCGTCGATCTGCTTCTTACCATCCTGATACCGATAGTACAGATGATCGTCCTCATGATACTCAAAATACGGATGATAGGATCCGTAGCCACTGGCATTATTGCCTGACTTACCGCCGGGATATACCAAAAGAGCGTCTTCCTTGTCTGCATAATCTGCTGTCACATCATCTGCAGCAAACAAAAACGGCGGTACATATTTATCATCATAATTCCAGTCATATCCAAGTCTCTCCACTGCATCGAACACGCCGTCCACCATTACATAGCCTGTAAATTCCCTGGCGTATCCTGGCCGGCTCACTCTGCCAAAAGCCTCATCGGCAGGGTTATGGATACCCTCGACTGCTGCACTGACATTATAATATTCCGGCCTGTTGATCAATTCTTCCACATAAGGCCTTGCCAATCCCCAGTTACAATAGATGGCTTCATATCCCATAGCAACATAGACATAGTAATCACGGCTGCTTCTCACAGGCCCGATCCTGTCCAAGTCGTCAAAATCCTCAACCACTGCCATCAGTCTGGTGATACGTCCTTCTACAGGCGCCTCATAGATAATGCCCGCTCTCGAAAGGCCATATTGTGGCATCGCCGGCGCGTTGTTAGGGATCATGACTGCAATTGGCCTGCGGTTGGCCTTCTTCTCGTCCGTCCATTCTCCTGTCAAATAACTCTGAATCTTACCATTTTCACTTATCCGCTCTCCAATCACGGGATATGCCGTCGTAATCTCCGGTATTTCCTCTGCCGGCTCCTCCTCAACCTCCGGTTCCGGCTCTTCCTCCACAGCGTCTACCTCCGGCACAGGAGCCGGTTCTTTATCTTTACCGCACCCTGTCAGCCCCGCCGCCATGCAAAAAACTGTAATTCCTGCTAATGCAATTCTCCTCCGTAACATCTCTACCTCTTTTCCACATTCCCCTTTTCGGTTATGCTTTTGAAATTATCTGCTCATACCAAAACAGCCTCTATTAGTATGCGGTCAAAAAACATTCTTATTATAGCCGAAAAATGGAAGGCTGTACACTCACATTTTGTAAAACTAAGGAAATTATAAGAAAAGAGGGTCGTATATCTCATCTGTCACACGAATTCGGTATCTGGCTTTTACACCGCTTCCGTCCGTGGCTTTCAGGGTGATCGTCGCATTTCCCGCTTTACGCGGCGTCAGCAATAAATAACCCTGTGCCGTCGTCACCTCTACAATCTTACTGTTGGATGTGGATGCCTGTACATATCCACCCGCAATATCCGAATAAATCCTGTGCTGTGAAAACTGCTGCACCCCATCCACATCCGGATACTGGGGAAGTACATTAATGGTACGACTGCCACTGTCCAGTCCCCTCACGCTGATATAAGTTGCCCGCTCTACCACCTTCACGATATAGCTGGCCGTCACGCCGCTCCCGTCTTTCGCCTTAGCCGTAACCACATATGTACGTCCGCTTTCCGCTTTCGATGAAGCAGTCACCTTACCGGAACTGCTGATCTTCACACCGCTTCCTGCAGGTGCGTCAATACTCCACGCCACTCGCCTGTCGGAAGGCGTGCCATATTCGCTTTCCAGAGTAGCCTTAAGCCGGATACTCCTGCCACGCACAATACACATGTTTACCTTGTAAGCCCGTGAAGTAATGGTATTCGACGCAATGTGAATTCTGGAAACCGGATTTTTGACAGTCACATTGCAGGCCAGCTTCTTTCCGGAACCATCAGTCGAACTGACAACGATCCTGGTCTTTCCCGCTGCCCTGCCGGTAGCCGTAACAGTCAGCGTAATGTAGTTATCCTCTCTTACATAATCCACCGCAGCAATGCCGGGATTGCTGTTTGTCACCTTTACCGCATTCAGATCCGCTACCCCTTCCGTGCCGATCTTGATCCTGATCTTTTTTTCCGTTGCTGTCGTACTGACAGCTTTTTTGCGGAAAATGGTAATGCCGGAATCTTCTCCATTAACAAAAGACAGTTTATTGATCCTGCCATCCGTTATTACAACCGACTTCTGCTCAGAAACTGTTCCGCTCTGGTCCCTGGCAACTGCCCTGACCGTATAAATGCCCGACTGTGCATTTTTCGACGCTGTCATTTTGCCGCCGGCGCTTATACTCACCCCTACTTTACGCGCAAACTCCGCGTCTGTTCCCGAATCTACCCTCCTGCCGTCTTTATAAAGCTCCCATACCACCTTCTTATTGGTGGAATCAGCTGGCATGATCCTGGCCTTAAACATCGCACTCCTGCCTGCCGCTAAAGCCGACATTTCCTGATCATCTCCCGCTATGGCCGGACAGGATATGCTGATCGTCTCTACAAGCTGTTTGACTGTCACCGTGCAGGACGCTTTCCTGCCGCTGGAATCATCTGCCACTGCCCTGATCGTTACTTTTCCGGCCTTATGAGCTGTCACCACACCCGCCTGATCCACCGATGCGATCTTATTATTGCTGCTTGTCCACTTAAAATCGGCCGCCGACAGTGCAATGTCTTCACCTGCCGCCTCCGCCACCAGAACCTCTGCCAGATCACAGGAGGACTCCTGCGGCCGCACAAGCGACAGATTTTTCCTGCTGAAACCGACAGACTTCACCCTGTACTTATCAATAATCTCGATCTCACAGGCACCCTGTTTCCTGCCGTTATCCTGCGCAGTTACCGTTACTACATAACTTCCCGTCTCAGCGTCCTCTGTCGCCGTCACCTTACCGTTTCCTGAAATTTTAACACCCAATACTCTGCTCAGATCGGTATCGACCGGCGTGCCATCCTTCTTCCATAATGCCCAGCTCACCTTCTTGTCAGCGGCGTAAGCCGGCAGAAGCTCTGCCGAAAGCTGAATACTTTTTCCCTGGCGGATCCTCCCGGCTCCGAAAACCGTAATATCCGTCACATAAGGCTCCAGCGCACAGCTTTCAGTCCTCACGGCACTGGAAATGCCGCTTTCATTTACCGCAATCGCCTTGACCGTTACCCTGGCACTGTCTCCCACTGTAAGCCGCCTGTTCTCATCAAAATCATAGAGCATCGTTCCGGCAGACACAGCAGGTTCTCCATTCTTAAAAGACGGAGTCTTGCCGTTTGTCGTGTAATAAATCTTCATACCGATCTGCGCAGTGATCGTCACCTGCGCACTCTGCCTGTTCTCATCCGGAAGAATGGTCACCACAGGCTCCTGCGGCTTGGCCGACACAGTCGTCAGATTGAATGCCCTGGTCAAATTCGTGATCCCCGTTCCCATTCCGGATCCCGATACCTTGACACTGTTACTTTTCATCAACGCCTCCAGCCGGTCAACCCGCTCTGCTCCTTTCTCCGCCGACTTTAAGGAAGCATGAGAACCCAGAAGCAGTGCCGCTTCTCCTGCGGCAACCGGGCAGGCCATAGAAGTACCACTTTCGGCTTTATACCCACCGTTCTTATAGGTAGACCAGATATTGACTCCGGGAGCGCTAAGATCCACCCAGTCTCCATAGGTAGAAAACTCTGCTCTTGCGCTGTTAGTATCCGTTGCCGCCACACAGATCACATTGTCCAGGCAGGCAGGATAATTAATACTGGATACTCCGTCATTCCCCGCCGCCACGAATATGGCTATCCCCTTCTCGTACGCCTCGGTAGCCTTATCCTGAAGCAGCCCGTTATACCCAGGACCACCCAGGCTCATATTTATGATATCTACATCCCATTCAACAGCCTCGTTCATCCCCTGCCAGATCATAGCATCTGTTCCGGATCCGTTACTCAGCAGAACTCTGATATTGTACAGTTCACAGTCCGGTGCAATACCGGCTCCCCCAATTCCATTGCCGGCCGATGCACCTATGATACCGGCCACATGTGTTCCGTGTCCCAGGCCGTCCACCGCGGATCCCGCCCCTGACTGATCAGAACTTTCCCTGACTGCCAGATCTTCGTGCGGCGATACTCCGCTGTCTATAACGGCTACCTTAACCCCGGCTCCGGTATATCTCTGCTGCCACACATACGGCGACCCCACTGCCACATGCTGCCATTGGTATTGGCTGCTGTCTGACGCAAGGTCTGGATCATTGTATGCCCCAAGAACCTCGACAAAAACTTCTGACGCCTCCGTATCGCTTTCCAAATCCGCTTCTGTCGCAGTGTCTTCCTGTGTAAAGATATTCTCTCCCGTCAGTTCCTCCGTATTCTCCCAATAAGCGTAGCGATAATAGTTTGGCCACACCGCAGGCAAAGTCGTTCTGGAAGACGCGGCGGCCTGCAACGCATCATATACCGTTGTCTCTTCGTCCTCCAGGGCCATCACAAGCAGCCCATTCTCAAAACTGACAATTGACGCGTGGTATGCTTCCGAAATCATTTCAGCCTCTTCCAATGAAGCCGCCGTAGTCATGATCTGTCTCGCAACATACCTGACACCCTCGTCCGTCTCTGCTATATCACTTATCATTTTTGATAAAAGCGCTTTCTCTTCCTGTTGTTCCCTGGTAAGGCAATACGTGTCCTCAATGCTCTCTTCCCCGGTATTTTTTCCTTCCGGATCTTCTTCGACATCTTCGCCGATTTCTTCTTTATCTGTGTTCCCTTCGCCAGCGTCGGCTTCTTCTACTCTTCCTTCCTCAGCATTTTCGCCTTCCGGATCTTCTTCGACATCTTCGCCAATTTCTTCTGTGTCCGTGTTCCCTTCGACAGCGTCGGCTTCTTCTGTGTTGTTCTCTTCTGTACCGTCTTCCTCTCTGCTGTCTTCTTCAATATTTTCTTCCTCTACACTGTCCTCCTCAGTATTTTCACTCTCCGCTCTTTCTTCTACGCAGTCCCCGGCATCTTCCACATCGCTGTTCCCTTCACTGGAGTCTGTTTCCTCTGTGCTTCCTTCTTTCATGCTCTCATTTCCGGCATTGTCCTCTCCGATCTTTCCTGCTCCCACAGTCCCTGTAGATACCCTGTCTTCCAGATGTGGATCACTATCTTGAAATTCCCCGAAATTCTCCGCATAAACTGTTCTCACCGCTCCAAAAGGTTCCATAGACAGCAGCACCGCAAGTAGTAGTGCCATACCTGTTCTGCTTACATTACTGTTCTTTCTCCCCAGCATTGTACCTTATCCCCTGCCTCCATCCTCCAAATCTGACAGTTTTACCAAACAACTCCTGACTGACTGTGCCAATCCATTGTTCCCGAACATCCATCTCCCGTATCATCATACCATTATAATATAGAAAATTTCTTATAAGATATATTTTCCGGTATCAATATCAAATCACAAAACATCCGGCCTGGAAATCCCAATTTTGAATTCCTGATACAGCTGCTTCCGATACTCTTCATCAAAAATAACACGATCCGCCTCTTCATTTCTTCCGGCGCTCTTTAACAGCCTCAAAAGCTGCGCCAGACGGTCTTCACCTTCTCGAATTCCCTTTTTCAGGCCAGTCTCTATCCCCTGAGCCAGGCCTTCTTCCATTCCCTGAGCCAAGCCTTTCTCCATTCCCTGAGCCAGGCCTTTCTCCATCCCCTGAGCCAAACCAATCTCCAGAATATTCATCTTTACAGCCTCCCATTCCTCCGTCTGTACCACTTCGTTTACAATTCTGTCCAAATCCAGAATACGCCTGTCCTTTATTGTAACATTCTGGTTTTCCAATGTCGTATCTTTCATATACTGCAACAGGCTTACCAGCTCCGGACGCCCTTTATGACTTGTCATATTCAGGAAAATCTTACTCGTCCCATCTTCAAGCAGAACCTTTGGTTCTTCTTCACATCTTTCCCGAAATGTATACATAGCACGGTCACAACCAAAAATATCTTCCTGTGTGATAAAGATGATCACAGTAGACGGCAGATACCTGTAACGGGTCTCCTTTCCTGATTTCAAGATCGGGGTATCAAGTAAGCCCTGATAAAATCTGGATCGCTTGCGGACATTATCACTACTCGTATCATTCTGCATTTCCATATCAAACTGCCTGTTGTTCACGTCCTGTGCCCACGCATCCAGCCGTATGGCACGCTTACCCAACTTATTTAAAACAACCTGCTCAACCTTGACTTCCTTCAGCTGCAGGTCCGGTTCATCCAGTATGATGCTGAGCACATCTTCGTAAGCTTCTTTGACTTTCATCACCGAAAGAAAAAGTGCGAAATCACTCAGATTAAGCTGGTAATCTTCCGGCAGTACCGGCTGAAAATCTCCGGCAGTCTCCTTTTCGGCCTTCAATGTTGTCTGCACTTCAAATGCCAATTCCGTTTCCCGTGGCAGAATCGCACCTGTTTCATCCTGCTTCTGCCCAGATACTTCTTTCGTTACTTTCTCTTTCATCATTCACCCTCTCTTTCTCAAATGCAGCAGAGAGGAAAAACACTTCGAATCCTGCGCTTTAATATCCCTCCCCGCAGTTATTTAGTTATAAGCAAGGAGTTCTGGCAGAGATTACTCTGCTTGGATTCGGATTTCGCCGTGAAAAATATGAAATCCAATAAGATATTGTAAGAATCTCAGATATGTTCTTTGCTTGAAATTATAGTATCACAATCTTTATTTCATTGCAAGATAGACTTAATGTTAAATATTTCAATCCCGTTATCCCGTTCATAATACTCTCATTATTTTTTATAATCTCCTAAATTAAATTGACAATATATGGCCATGTAAAATTTCCTACGTTGAAGAAACAAAACAGGGCACAACACAAGTTTATTTTCCTGGAATAATCAATTTCAATATGAATATACGAAACCGGGCGATGTCTTACGAACATCGCCCAGCTTCTGTGCTGTTCTCCAAGCACTTAAGTCGTCTACTTCTCAAATAATACACTTATAATACTATGTTTTCCCATTCCACCTTAAGGATCAACTATTATATTTATTATTCAAAAAACTTAATGGTTCCGTCCTTAAATCGTGCAACAAGGAGAGTCTTCTTCGCCGTTAAGCCCGAACCATCGCGAAGCTTCACCGTAACGGTCATTTTCTGTAATTCATTCGTATACAATGACGTACTGCTTGACGGCTTATTCGTGGTTACTTTACCAGGAATCGGCGTAAGAACATATGCCCCTATTTCTTCATAATATTCCTTGGAAAGTCCGGGATTTTTACCTCCTGACACAGTGGCCGTGAAATAATGAGGCACATACGGATTCCCATCGTCTGCTGTTGCAATTACAATCAGATCATCAACAGAAAGCTTTTTGAATAACTGCCTAACCTGGAACAGATACTGATTGGAAGTTACCCCACTGCCATCCGCCGCAGTTGCTGTAATTATAGCCGTTCTACCTATCTCAGCATTTTCGTTCGCCGTTACCTTTCCGTTTTTATCAACTGTCAAAACAGTTTCATCACTGGATGACCAGGTTACCTTTTTGTTCAAAGGCTCACCATACTTACTGCTGTACTTAGCGGACATTTTAATGCTCTTACCCTGCGCGATATATCCGGCATATCCACCGGTACCATTTCCAAGATCGTCAAAGTAATCTCCATAGCTGTCTGTAGTACCTATAGCTAATTTAGACATTGGCACAGTAACGTTAATCGTACAGCTTGCTTTCTTATTACTGCCATCAGTTGATGCGCAGGTTATAACCGCTTTTCCTGCTGTCTTTGCCGTAACATTACCATTTTCATCCACGTCGGCTACGGAAGGCGCACTGCTCGTCCACGTGATCAGAGTATTGTCATAGCCAGATTCCCCGTCTACAACAGCCGTCAGAGTTCCTGTTATGGGCGTTACATCAGTTGCTTTTTTACTAAAGAGCAGCATCGTCTTCTCGGAAAGTTCAATCTTTGTAATCTTTCCCGATACGATCGTAACAATATAGGGCTCAGAAGTAACTTTGCCATCAGATGCAGTCACGCTGCAAGTTCCTGACGCGCCTGCCTTTGCAGTAACCTTACCATTTTTTACGGTTACATTGGTATTTCCGTCTACTTTCCATGTAAGTTTTTTATTTGTAGCATTTGCCGGTACAACTGTCGCTTTCAGTGTAATGGCTTTCCCGGCAGCTACCTTTTCCGGACCGTTCAATATAATTTCTGTAATGGGCTGCGTTACCGTTACGTTGCAGGATGCGCTCTTATTGAAACCGTCATTGGATACCGCTTTAATAACCGCTTTACCGGGTCCAACCGCGGTAACAATACCATTCTCAACCTGCGCTACCTTATTATTACTACTTGTCCAAACCACATCAGCACTGGCAGCCTCGATCTTATTTCCATCAGCTCCGGTTACTTCAAGATGCTGCATCAGATTCAGTATCCCATCCGTATCCAACGTCTGCGGTTTTAATTTTACTCCTGCATTCATAAATGCAATCTTTTTAATGAAGGATTTCTCAATTACCGCAAACGTATAAACATCTGAAACACCATTGTAGGATGTTCCATCCGGTCCCACCGCCGTGGCAGTAACGGTATAGCTCCCTGCTGCAGTACCTGTTTTCGTTTTTACAGTACCATTTGAAACGGTTATCCCTGCTGCCTTCGCCTTGTCGTCCACAGTCCACTGAACCTTCTTGGAAACTGCATAATCCGGTGTAATAACCGCCGTTAAAGCAAGGCTCTTACCCGGAGCAACTTTGGAAATACCTGTCTTGGAGACCAATTCCACTCCAGAAGGTATTGGCGCCAGGGTGCATACCTTAGATGCTGCTTTACTCGCTTTACCCGTAATCGGATTCACAGCGATCGCCTTGATGGTAACTTTTTTCGCACCGGTCAGTGTTACCGGTACACCTTCCGTGTACTTTTCGCCGTTTGTGACCTCACCATTTTTATAAGTTGGGTTCTTACCATTCGTTGAATACCAGATTTCCACACCTACGGCAGTATTCGTAGTCAATGTCGCAGTTACACTTTCCGCAGCATAAATGCTTCCGCTTTTCGGTGTCTCACTGATCGTAATCGTCGGTGCATCCGGTGCCGTCATATCCGTAGCAATCTTCAAAACACTTGGCAGCCACGTTGTACCCGCCCCCATGCCGGCGCTGCTGCATTTCACGGTAGAAGATTTCATAGCGGAAAGAAGTGCGTCCACTCTGGCTTTACCACTCTTACTACGTATAGAATCATTGGCGGAAAGAATTACCGCCGCCGTACCTGCCGCTGCCGGAGAAGCCTGGCTGGTACCACTCATATACCCGTAGCCGCCGGGAAGGGTAGAGTAAATATGTACTCCCGGGAAAGCCAGCTTAACGGTGCTGCCATAATTGGAAAAGGATGCCCTTGCACTGTTCTGGTCCACAGCTCCTACGGAAATCGTACTGCTGTAAGCTGCCGGAAAGTTGTATCCGTCTGTATCATCGTTACCGGAAGAAGCAAAAATTGCGACACCCTTGTCATATGCCTCTTTAGTTACCTTTTCATAATCTGCTTGGTACATAGGACCGCCAAGACTCATGTTAATGATATCATTGCCGTCCGCGACTGCTGCCCTGATGGCCCTCATAATATCTGCGCTATCTGCACCACCTGCTGCCGGGAATACACAATACCCCCTCACCTCAGCATCCGGCGCAATTCCCACACCACCTACGCCATTATCATCAGCCGCAATAATACCTGCCACATGCGTTCCGTGGGTTTGGTTATCAACATTATACTCTGTACCAGCTGCACCACCGACAAAATTTTTCCCGGCAGCTGCATTTGCCGATAAATCCTCGTGGTCTTTCTGTAATCCGGTATCGATTACAGCCACCTTCACACCCTGTCCTTTATATCCTGCCGCCCAGGCATAATTCGTACCAATGTAATCATGCTGCCACTGAGTAGCAAACTCAGGATCGCTTGGCCCGGCAGCTGTATTCACCTCATTCACATCACCGTGAAGATAGTTATAATAATTTGGCCATACAGCAGGCAGCTTGACAGCAGGATCTGCCGCTGCCGCAATTGCTCTGGATACCGTAACTTTTCCGGGAAGACCAATTACGGCCACTCCATAGGAATAGCTCTTCAACTCGCCGCCAAAAGCTTCCGCTACCTGTACAGCTTCCTCTTCTGTCTCCGCCAAATATACCACTTCACCAAGCTTGTAAAGTCCCTCTGCATCCGGATAATCACCTGCATCCATATCCCTTGTGCTTACGATATCTCCCAAATGAGAAGACAACACTCTTTTATCTTCCATCTGCGCCGAAGACAACGTGTAATTATCGCCTAATCCGGGGAAAATGTCAAAATCATCTTCTTCTGTTTCCTCCGCTTCGGGTTCTTCTTCCGGAATTGTGTTCTCGGATACCGAGTTCTCTGATACGTTCTCTTCTGAACCGGATTCCTCCTCTGCAGAACTGTCATCCGCATCAGGTTCTTCTACAGAAACATCGTCTTCATCGGGATCTTCCGCTTCCTCTCCTTCCGAAGGTTCCTGAGTATCCTCTTCGCCCTCATCTGAAGGCACTTCCGGAACCTCTGCTTCTTCGGAAGGATCTTTGGTTTCCTCATCCGTCGATGGCTGCTCAGAATCTTCTGTTTCCTCAGAAGGCTGATTTTCTTCCCCTTCCTCTGAATCAGAAGGCTGTTCCGGATTCTGCTCTTCTTCCGAAGTTTCTTTGCCTGTCTCTTCTTCCTCTATGGGCTGCTCAGACGCTTCTGTTCCCTCTTCCTCTTCAACGGGCACATTGTCCGGAACTTCAACAGATTGCTCTTCAGGAATCGGTTCCGATACCGCCGTTGCCAATGCTTCAATCCCCGTTGAATGGAACAACAAGGAAAAGGCCAACAGAAATGATAAAATTTTTGCTTTTTTCATCTTTCTTCCCCTCTTTTTTATTTTTTCTAACTTTTGTAACCATGTGTTTACTGTGCTGTATGGAGTTTATTCTTATAATTAGGAGCCAATGTAGGGTAATCATTTTCCTCCCCTAAATTCATAAGTTCCTGTACATCTTTATCAGTCACATAAGTAGCCACTCCATACGAAAAACTATCGAGTTCAATGTCATATAAATCGGCAATTCTTTCCGCTTCCTGCATGTCCTCCGCCAAAGCTGTCAATCGCGTTGTTTCTTCTGATTCACTGTCTGCAGATTGCTCTTCAGATGAAACAGCGTGCTCTCTCTCAGATATCGGCATCGGAATCGCTATCAATTCTCGTTCTGTACTTTTCGCTGCTAAATCAACAGGCTCAACAAGTTCACGTTTTCTACCGCAGCCAATGAGTCCGGCCACAGTAAGCAAAATAAGACCGATCACAACAGCAACTCTTTTGATTTTCAATTTCTCACCTCCTCTAAACATAATCTGTGTTTTACACATCATTAATAATGATAGCATATCCTTTCCTCAAGTTAAAGTCCTACTGCAAAAAATGGCTTTAAAAATCACTTCCTTTCCACAAATTTCCACTCCGACATAAACACCTGCTCCGACGAATCCAACGCCTTGACCGTGAATGTTGCGTTCCCTGGTTTTGTCGCCATAAACATGATAAATCCGCTGCCGCCTGTCTTCTTAACCGGATCATACGGTGTATATACAATAGAGGGTGACGCTGTCTCCAGTGATGAGGAGGTACACGACACAGGCGATGTACAGTCGGAAGTAAAACGCACCGTATGAAGTATATAGACCTCTTTCTCTCTTTCCTTCTCGGATACATTCAGCGTAAGATGCGTCACAGGCTGCCGAAGGCAGATCGCGTAAGAGGCCTGCAGGCCACTTCCGTCGCCGGCTGTGGCATATACCTCAAAATTAAATGCCGGTCCCTTCAGCCGGTTTTCCTGCCAGTTCTCCAGAAAAATGTCCATCCAGCCGGGAATCAATATCTTACCGGAAGAATTAACGGTAATCCCCAAGCCGGCTGCCTCATTGTCAACGCTCCACTGCACTTTGTTATTGGCAATCTGGCCATACTCCGTCTCCAATTTCGCGCTCAACTGCACACTTTTACCCGGCACGACATAGCGGGTCTTACCTGCTTTAGGCGCGATGCTGATCCCTGAGGGAGGATTGATGACCGTTACATTGACAGATGCTTTCCTGCCACTTCCATCGGTTGCCTTCAATGTAATCTTCGCCTTACCAGTGGATTTTCCAACTGCACGCAGCGTTACCTCATCAGTTGTTTTGTCTACCGACACACTTACCAGTGCGGGATTACTGCTTTCCACATCGTATGCTTCCGTATTAACTCCATCAGCACCCGTGATGACAGCCTTCAAGGCCACGCTCACAGGTGCTTTCCCGGCCGTCCCGGCCGTTCTGAACAATGTCTGGCTTCCAGCTTTTCTGCCAACATTGTCCTGCAGCGATACGCTCTTGATCCCACCACTCACCGTGACGTTACAGACTGCCTTCTTATTACTTCCATCCGCGGTAGCTACGGTCACTTTTACCTTACCATATTTATTACCCGTCGCAGTCAGTGTAATCTGCACTCTGCCGTCGGCAGCTGATTCCACCTCTGCCCGTACGACAGATTCGTTACTGCTCGTAACGGTATAGGCATCCGGATCAAAATCCGTCGCACCATCTGCTCCTGTAAACGTCGCGGTTATCGTCTTTGTATCTGTTATGGTTTCACTCACCCTCTTTGCATAGAGGGTTGCTTTCGTCTCGCTCAAAGTAACCCTGCCAATGGCTCCGCTAAACACTTTCACGTCCTGTACTGCGACTGCACCCTTGCCGTCCGCCGCTTCTGCCGTCACTGTGTAAGTACCGGAAGGCGTACCCCTGGCAACAGTTATCCTGCCGGTAGTGGAACTGATCTTCACGCTCTCTGTCTGGGGGCTGATACTCCATTTCACTTTCTTATTGGTCGGCTTCGTTGGATTCACTAAAGTCTTCAGGGTCATACTTTTGCCCGCCGCCACCGTGAAGAGCCTCTCATCCGTCTTACCGCCGGCCGTTGTGATCGTAATGCCCGTAACACCCTGCTTCACGGTAACTTTGATCGTCGCTTTCTTATTGCCGTTGTCCTTCGCCTTAACCGTGATCGTAGCGCTTCCGGCACTTTTTGCCGTCACCACACCCTGATCATCCACACTGGCCACCGCCGGCCTGCTGCTTGCCCAGGTCACATATCTGTCCAGTTTATCTGCCGTAATCTGTATGAAATTGCCTTCTGCATCCTTTTCCTTCGCGATCAGCTGTGCTGCCAAATCCAGTGTCGGAATCGGGACGTCATTCGTAATCCACAGCTCCTGCTTTGTGCTGCCCGCTGTCTTTTCAAATGCGAGGCTATAAAGTGCACGCCCCGTCTCTATCACTTCAATCTCGCAGACTGCCTCCGCTCCGCCGTTATCCCGTGCCCGTACAGTCACCTGATAAATTCCCGGATCCGCATTCACTGTTGTCGTGATCTTGCCTTTCGCGTCGATCTTGATCTTAGCGGTGTCAACTTTTTCTCCTTTCGCGTCTGTCAGATTCCATATCAGTGTCTTATCTTCCGCATAGGAAGGCGCGACTGACGCTGTAAGGCGAATACTCTTCCCCTTTTCAATCCTTGTCGGTCCCGTGACCGTAATCGACCTGATATAAGGAGACAACTTATACTTCCCGGATTTCGTCTGACTGACCACCCCCGCTTCATTTACGGCAACTGCCTTCACGGTTCCCTGCGCCGCCTGTGTGCCGTCTATCGTAAAGGTTACCGTATCATCATCCACAAATACGGTATCCGTCCCTGCCGTTCCATTCTTATAGACGGGGTTTTTTCCATTAGTGGTATAGCACAGTTTCATACCGGCCTGCGCCGTAATCGTCACCTGTACCGCCTGGCCCGTATCGCCGGAATTATCCACAATGCTGATACTCGGAGCATTGGGTTTTGCCGCAGCTGTTGCCAACTTAAATACTTTCGTCAGGCTTGTAATACCCTTACCCATGCCGTTTCCCACCGAAACTGCATTCTCTTTCATAATGGCTTCCAGTGCGTCCACTCTCTGTGCACCGGTCTTTCCCTGTAATGCCGGAAGATCTGCCTGTCCGGACAGGATGACCGCCGCCTGGCCGGCCGCAACCGGACACGACATGGATGTCCCCTGCAAAGACGCATAGCCGGAATTTCCTTTTTCGTCTGCATAAGTTGCCCAGATATTTACTCCGGGAGCCGACAGATCGGTTATCGATCCATAATTGGCAAAATAAGCCCGTTCATTATTCTTATCGGTGGCCGATACCGCAACAACATGCTCATACGATGCCGGATACATCATTGCCTGATCACCGTCATTTCCGGTGGCAGCAAATACGGCAACGCCCTTTTCATGCGCCTTGTCAATCACAGCCTGAAAACTGGCAGTATCACCTGACCCACCGAGACTCAAATTGATGATATCTACTTTGGGTGCCTCTGTGTTCACCTCTCTGGTCGAGTTATCCTCTTCGCTGATCAGATAAAGGATCGCGCGCATAATGGTAGAATCATAACCGCTTTTTTCCACGTCATCTCCGAACACTCTGGCATTGTAGATCTTTGCATCCGGTGCAACACCCGTCCCGTCAACACCGTTTGCCAGAGCTGCAATGATCCCGGCCACATGCGTCCCGTGTTCCAGACAGTCCAGTGCATCAGGTGTTTCGTCGCAAAAGTCATAATTGCCAACAACATTGGCGGCCAGATCCGGGTTCGGACTCACGCCACTGTCGATAACACCCACTGTCACCGTGCTTCCCGTATAACCGGCATCCCACGCATAGGGTGAACCTATTGCCGTATGAAACCACTGGTAACGCTCACTTGCCGGATTCAGATAAGGATCGCGCTCCCCGTACAGTTCATCGTAAACTTCCGCATAAGTATCCACGGAAGGAATATCATCCTCCACCTCAAAGCTCATCTCGCCGTACAGTTCACGACGATAATCAGGCCATACTGCCGGCAGCTCATTACCCTGAGAGGCTGCTGCCCGCATCGCCTCTTTTACCGTCCTGCCATCACCAAGCCTTAAAGTCAGGACTCCCATATCAAAGGTTTCTATTTCCGCGTGATATGCCTCGGCAATCATCTCAGCTTCTTCAGGGCTGTCCGCAAAAGTCACCACTCGTCCGCGGGCAAAATTCCCGCCTTCCTCATTTTCCTGCAGCCGGTTCAGCATATCTGTCATATCCGCTTTCAATTCCCGCTGAAAAGAGGTCAGGTGATACTCGGCAGGCATATCAGAGAACAACTCCTCTTCTGTATCTCCTGTCGCGGAATCCGGCTGCTCCTCGTCGCCGTTCCCGCCAGGCTGCTCATCCAAATCAGTGTCTGACGGCTGTTCTGCTTCCGCATCACTGTTTTCCTCCGCCTTTGGCGGCTCCTCATTATCCTGTTCGTCACTATCCGGCGATTCTTCACCATTATTTACTTCTTCGTCTCCGGCTGCCCCTTCTTCACCAATATCTGTCTCTCCGTCTCCGGCTGCCCCCTCTTCACCAATATCTGCCTCTCCGTCTCCGGCTGCCCCCTCTTCATCAATATTTGTTTCTCCGTCTCCGGCCGGCCCTTCCTTTTCCGCATCGTCCCGTTCATCGCTGCCAGACATTTCCTGCCGCTCCTCCTGCGCATATACCACAGGCATACCCGCAACAGGTTCAGCCAGCATTGATGCCGAAATCGCAAATGATGCCATTATCCTGCTCAGCTTCTTTATTTTCATAATGATATTCACTCCTCCTTCTGTCGGTCAGGCAATTGTCCTTTGTAACCTCCATCACATCACTGGGGGTATACATCAGCATTGTACCACAAATCTGTGCAGAAAACTACAACGCATTACACCGCTGCCAGGCATTAGCAAAAGCACACTTCCCCGCAGGAAAGTGTGCTTTCAGCCTGTATCGTATTCTACCGGTTCAGACAGTGAAACAATCTTCCATCTGAAACATTTATTTCCAGAGTTTCTTCTTCCCTCTGCCCTTACCTGCCGGAGCCTCCTCGGCTTTCTTAGAGGTAACGTTCTTCGCGGCATTGAGGGAATCCCCTGTCTCTTCGTCGAATTTCTTCAACAGATCCTTCGCCTCATGGGACAGTTTATCGGGCACCTGCACCACCAGCGTTACATAGTGGTCGCCCCGGATATCCCTGTTGCGCAGGGAAGGAACACCCTTGCCTTTCAGGCGCACCTTCGTGTCGGTCTGCGTTCCTGCCTTCACATCATAGATCACCTTGCCGTCTACCGTATCGATAACGATCTCACCGCCAAGTGCGGCGATGGCAAAGGACATGGGCACGGTAGAGTATATGTTCTCATCCTGCCGCTGGAAGATGGGATGTCTGCCCACTACTACTTCTACCAGCAGATCTCCCCGCGGGCCGCCGTTGGTTCCCGGCTCCCCCTTGTCGCGGATGCGGACGCACTGTCCGTTGTCGATTCCGGCAGGGATAGATACCTGAATCTTCTTCCTGTTGGCGATATAACCCGTGCCACGGCAGTCCGGGCACTTATCCTTAATGACTTTACCGGTTCCATGACAATCGGGACAGGTCTGCACGTTCCTGACCGTGCCGAAGAAGGACTGCTGGGTAAATACTACCTGGCCTTTGCCGCCGCACTTGGAACATGTCTCCGGGCTGGTGCCCGGCCTGGCACCGGTTCCGTGGCAGGCCGTACACTCATCTTTCAGCGTCAGCTCGATCTCCTTCTCCACGCCGAATACCGCTTCTTCAAAGGTGATCCGCACGCTGGAACGGATATTCGCCCCCTTCATGGGACCGTTGCTCCTGCCGCCGCGGCGTCCGCCGCCGAAGATATCGCCGAAAATATCACCGAAAATATCCGAAAAGTCTGCGCTGTTGAAGTCAAAACCGCCGAAACCGCCGGGCCCGCCTGCACCATCGAAAGCAGCATGACCATATTGGTCATACTGCCGTCTCTTCTCAGGGTCACTCAAGACCGCATAGGCTTCGGAAGCCTCTTTGAATTTCTTCTCCGCCTCCGCATCGCCGGGATTCATATCCGGATGATATTTCTTAGCCAGAACTCTGTATGCTTTTTTGATCGCTGCGTCGTCGGCATTCTTCTCTATGCCGAGCACCTCATAGTAATCTCGTTTCTGTTCTGCCATAAGACTAGACCTCTCTGTAATCTCCGTCTACCACATCATCTGCTGCACCGCCCTGTGCGCCTGCGTCAGCTGCGCCACCCATGTTGCTCATATCCGGGCCGCCCTGTGCCTGCTGCATGTTCTCGTACATCTTCGTGAACAGCGCCTGTGCGGAATTTGTCAGTTTCTCTTTTGCTGCTTTCAGTTCATCGATCTGGCTGTCGTTCATCTCCTGATCTTTGGTCTTCTCCAGGATATCCTTAACTGCCTGCAGATCTGCCTCTACGTTTGCCTTATCGGAAGCATCAATCTTGTCACCTACTTCACCCAGAGCCTTCTCTGTCTGGAAGACGAAGGAATCTGCTTCGTTCCTTGTGTCGATGGCTTCTTTCCGCTTCTTATCCTGTGCCTCGTACTCAGCCGCTTCCTTGACCGCCTTATCAATTTCATCGTCGGACATGTTGGAACCTGCCGTGATGGTGATATGCTGCTCTTTGCCTGTTCCCAGATCCTTGGCGGATACGTTCACAATACCGTTGGCATCAATATCGAAAGTAACCTCGATCTGCGGCACACCGCGCATTGCCGGCGGGATACCGTCCAGTCTGAACTGGCCGAGGGACTTGTTGTCCTTCGCAAACTGTCTCTCACCCTGTACCACATTGATGTCAACCGCTGTCTGGTTGTCTGCCGCCGTGGAGAAGATCTGGCTCTTCTTGGTCGGGATGGTTGTATTTCTCTCAATCAGTCTGGTAGCTACGCCGCCCATGGTCTCGATGGACAGGGACAACGGTGTTACGTCCAGAAGCAGGATCTCACCTGCACCCGCGTCGCCTGCCAGCTTACCGCCCTGGATGGAAGCTCCCAGCGCCACGCACTCGTCAGGGTTCAGGGATTTGCTGGGCTCTTTGCCTGTCAGCATTCTTACCTTCTCCTGTACCGCCGGGATACGTGTGGAACCGCCTACCAGCAGTACCTGGCCGATATCAGAGTTGGTCAGACCCGCATCCTTCATCGCGTTCTGTACCGGAATGGCCGTCTTTTCTACCAGATCATGTGTCAATTCGTCAAATTTCGCCCTTGTAAGGTTCATGTCAAAGTGCTTCGGACCCTCAGCCGTAGCCGTAATGAACGGCAGGTTGATATTGGTCGTTGTCGCGGATGAAAGCTCCTTCTTCGCCTTCTCAGCCGCCTCTTTCAGTCTCTGCAGCGCCATCTTGTCATTTGACAGATCCACGCCTTCCTGTGCCTTGAACTCGGCCAGCATCCAGTCGATCACCTTCTGGTCGAAATCATCGCCGCCCAGACGGGTATCGCCATTGGTGGAGAGCACTTCGATCACGCCGTCGCCGATCTCGATGATGGATACGTCAAAAGTACCGCCGCCCAGGTCGTATACCATGATCTTCTGCTCTTTCTCATTGTCAAGGCCGTATGCAAGCGCTGCTGCCGTAGGCTCGTTGATGATACGCTTTACTTCCAGACCCGCGATCTTGCCGGCGTCCTTGGTCGCCTGTCTCTGTGCATCGTTGAAGTAGGCCGGAACGGTGATGACTGCTTCCGTCACCTTCTCGCCCAGATAGTTCTCAGCATCCGCTTTCAGCTTCTGCAGGATCATGGCAGAAATCTGCTGCGGGGAATATTTCTTATCGTCGATGGTGCGGCCTCTGTCCGTACCCATATCTCTCTTGATAGATGCGATGGTCTTGTCGGCGTTGGTAACCGCCTGACGCTTCGCCGGCTCACCTACAAGTCTCTCACCTGTCTTTGTGAAAGCCACTACGGACGGTGTCGTCCTTGCGCCTTCTGTGTTGGCGATGACTGCCGGCTTACCACCTTCCATAACCGCTACACAGCTGTTGGTTGTTCCCAAGTCAATTCCGATAATTTTACTCATAATTTCTTCCTCCTGATAAAGATACCTTTCCTTACTTTTACATTAATTATCTATGATCATCTGAAAAGAGTAACCGCTTCTTTCACCCGGCTTCTTTTCACAGACTATCCAATATGTCCTGTCGGTCAGCGCACGCTTCCGCGCTTCTTCCCTGCAGACTGCTTCCGGTACGGCGTACTAGCTGACTACCGCCACCATGCTGTGACGCACCACGCCGTCCCTGTAGGTATATCCTTTCTGCAGTTCCTGTGCGATCACGCCTGATTCGTACTCCTCGCTCTCCACCTGCATCACCGCATTGTGGAAATCCGGATTGAACTCTTCTCCCACAGCGGGAATCGGCTTCACTTCCATCTTCTCCAGCTCCGTCATCAACTGCTTGTAGATCATCTCCATGCCCTGTGCGAAGCCGTCCGCCTTCTGTTCTTCCGGCACCGAAGCCAATCCCCTCTCGAAATTATCCACCACCGGCAGGATCTTCTCGATCACACTCTTGGCGCCGGTCTCGAACATCATCGTCTTCTCCTTCTCGGACCGCTTGCGGAAATTGTCAAATTCCGCCATCTGGCGTTTCACTCTATCTTCCAGCTCCTCGATCTTCTCTTTCAGGGCGTCCTGCTTCTTGTCGGCCTTCTCCCTTTTCTTCTTCTCTTTCCGGCTCTCTTTGGAAGTCTCCTGTGCAGTCTCTTCCTCCGTGTTTTCCTTTTCCTCTTTTGCAGCTCCCGCCGTCTCCTCTCCAGTCACGGCTTCCCCGGCATCCGTCTCTGTCTCCGGCGTATTATCACTGGTCCTGTCTTCTTCCTGCAGGATATCTTTCTCCTCTGCCATGATTCTCATTCCTTTCTTTCATGTCTGTTCTTCTATCTGTTCACTATTTCCTGTAAAGGTCATCCAGCTGACTTTTCAGCAGTTTCAGATTCTTGACCACTTTCTCATAATCCATTCTCTTCGGCCCAATGATGCCAATGGTGCCCTTCATGCCTTCATCCAGCTCATAGGTGGCCGTCACGATGCTGCAGTCCCGCATCCCCTGTACCGGTGTCTCATTGCCGATATAGACCTGTATGCCGGTATTGTTCTCATCCGCCAGGTTATCCTGCACCAGTTCGCTTAAAAGCTGCTTCTCCTCGAAGGTGGTGATCAGTTCACTGGCCCGCTCGTGATCCGCCAGCTCCGGATATTTAAAGAAATTCTTCGTACCGCTTGTGTAGATCTCCAGATCCTCGTCGGCTTTGATAGCCTCGGCTACCGCATCGATGACACCCGCCACGATATCGCTGTGAATACCTGCCTGCTGCTTCATCGCGGCGATCATCCCCAGGTTGATCTGCTCCATGGATAAACCGTTCAGATGTGTGTTCAGCAGGATATTCAGCTTAAGCAGCGTCTCGTCGCTCAATTCCTCCGCCACTGTCAGCATCGTGTTCTTGATTACGTTGCCCTCCACCACGATGACCGCCAGGATATGCCTGCTGTCCACCCGGGAAAGTTGGATGAATTTCAGCTTATTGCGATGGTACTGCGGAGCCGAGACCATGACAGCATACTCCGTGTTGTTGGCCAGCAGCTTCGCCGCCTGTTTCAGGAGATGATCCATCTTGTCTTCCTTCTCCAGAAGAATCTCCTTCATCTCCTCCACTTCCCGTTCCTTCTCTTCCATCATCTTATCCACATACAGGCGATACCCCTGATCGGATGGAATACGTCCCGCGGAAGTGTGCGGCTGTAAGATGTAACCCAGCTCCTCCAGATCCGCCATCTCATTGCGGATGGTGGCTGAACTCAGATTTAAGTCGGTATATTTAGAAATCGTTCTGCTTCCTACCGGCTCACCCGTCTCCAAGTAAGTGCGGATGATGGCCTGCAATATTGTATATTTTCTTTCATCTAACTGCATACCATTTCTCCCATTGTTAGCACTCAACCCTTAAGAGTGCTAACATCTTCTAGTAGTAAGTTATCACTTAAGATTTTTGTTGTCAACATCTCCATGCAAAATAATTATTAAAAAAATATGAAACGAACAAAGAAACTTCCTGTATCGTAAAGAAAACAGCCAATCTGAGATTCTTCTCAAACTGACTGTCCATTCGCCATCTTCTACTGCAGCAGGCCGGCCTCCGGCGCCCTGGCTGCATTCTTCTTCAGAGCTATCCCAAAGCTATTTTCTCCGGGAAAGATCAAAATATGTAAATTCGGGTTTTAAATATTGAAGTTCCCCTGCACCTCGCCATTGATCACATAATACACTATGTTTTCTTCCGGCTTCACATACAGCTCAACAGACTTGAAATTTTTTTCTTCCTGATTCAGATCGTAAACCCATACATCTTTCGCAATCTTAACCAGATCCTCTGATGCATAGGACTTTCCGCCAAATTGAATATGAACGGCTTCCTTAACCGCTGCCTTCTTAGCTGCAGGCTCCTTCTTCACAGTTTCTTTCTTAACGGTTGTCTTTTCCGCCGCAGGCTTTCTGCCCGGTTTCTTAGCAGTCGTTTTCTCCGCCGCAGGCTTTCTGCCCCGCTTCTTAACTTCTGTTGTAGTCTCTGTTACTGTTTCCGTCTTTGCTGCAGGCGCTTCCTTAGCTGTCTTAACTTCATCTGTCTTTGTATCTGCAACTTTAGCCGCTTCTTCCTTCGCTGCCGTTGTTTTCTTTGCTGCTGCCATGAAAAATCTCCTTCCCTCGTGTCCGAACTGTCGGACGTAACATGTTACAATACTTACTTTTTCATAATCCCTAAACCCCTGCAGTCCGGGACTCTATGGGGATTCTAACGCAATATCGAGGCACTGTCAATCTACAATCTGTAGCAAATAGTTACTCTTTCCTCTTGTATTTTATACGAAATGACATAAGTAAGACGTAAAAATGTCCATTTTTGCGCCTGCACCGCACAGAAACGCCGGAAGAACAGGCTTTACACCCTTGAAACAATTTGTTATACTTATGACAAAGAGCAAAACAATCTGCCGTTTAAACGCAACATTCGTATCAGGGCTGGCATAAGAACACGTATCATCACAGTCCCAGTCGTCAAAGATCATATCAGGAAAGCAGGTGATTATGTGACATTGGAAGAACAAAGACAGGCCGCCATCATGAATTACGTAAATCTAATGAGGATCAAAGCCTGTGAAACCGGCACAAACAAGGAACTCGATTACCAGATCAAGGTAGCCAGAGTCATCCTTTCAAATTTTGGCATCGATATTTCGGAACTTGAACTGTAAATGCGACTACCGTCAAACGAATATCAGTGGGTGTTAAAGTCCGCTTAAACCGGGCTTTACACCCACTTTTGCAATGCCGTCTTCCGAATATGCATTACTTCCGTATCATTATGCAGCCAGCGTAAAGTACAACAGCACCGCCGCCCCGAGAATGATCCGATACCAGCCAAACACCTTGAAATCATGCTTTTTGATATACCCCATCAGGAACCGGATCACGACCACGGATACCACGAACGCCGACACCATCCCCACCAACAGGACCGTAAGCTCCGCCCCGGTAAAATCAAATCCAAACTTCACGATCTTAAGCAGGCTGGCTCCCAGCATCACCGGGATCGCCAGGAAAAAGGTGAATTCCGCCGCCACCGTTCTGGATACCCCGATCAGCAGCGCACCCACGATGGTCGCCCCGGATCTGGACGTGCCCGGGAATACCGCCGCCAGAAGCTGAAACACCCCGATCATAAAAGCCGTCTGGAACGTGATCTGCTGAAGCTCCGTAATCTTCGGCGACATATTCCTGTTCCGGTTCTCGATCACGATAAAAGCAATACCGAACACGATCAGCGCCACCGCAACACAGGTCGGATTGTAGAACAGTGCGTCAAACACATCGTCGAACGCCAGCCCGATCACCGCCGCCGGGATACACGCCACCAGGATCTTGAACCAGAGCACGAAAATATCGGTCCTGATCACCGGTTTCTCCTTGAACCGGAACGGAAAGATCTTGTTCCAGAACAGCAGCACTACCGCTAGGATCGCCCCAAGCTGAATCACCACCAGAAACATCTCCCAGAACTCTTCCGACACATCCAGCTTCACGAATTCATTCAGCAGGATCATGTGCCCCGTGCTGCTGATGGGCAGCCACTCCGTGATGCCCTCAACAATACCAAATAAGATCGTCTTAAGAATCTCTATGATACTTATCATATTCCTGTCTACCTCCTGTTATACCAAATTCTGTCTGCTGCCGCCGCAAACAGTATCCTTATCATCTTTTGCCAATTATAGTTAACGACATTAAAAATTTCGTTTTCGGCTTTGCAGGAGCTACCGTATATGGCTCCTGCAAGAGACGGAAACAGAAATTTGTTATGTCGTTTACTATACTTCCATACTATATTTATTTATGCCGCAATGCAAAGATTTAGATGTGGTACTTTCGGTTCATGTTTTAATATTCACTTTTCACAAATCTTCTGAAGGCATCCAGTGAACGCTCCACCTTCTCCGTGCCGATGCAGTAGGCAATCCGGAAATACCCCTGCACTCCAAAGCTGTCGCTGGGCACCAGAATCAGGTCATACTTCTTCGCCTTCTCACTGAACGCCACCGCATCCTCCTCCAGTGCCTTCGGGAACATGTAAAAAGTGCCGCCCGGCTTTTCACACGTAAAGCCCAGGTCGGTAAGTTCCTTATATAAAATGTTCATATTCGTCTCATAGACCGACAGATCCGACGTTAAGTCCAGCACCTCCGCCACCGCCAGCTGTATGATGGAAGGCGGGCAGTTGTGCCCCGTTCCTCTGGAGATCTGGCTGCACATCGCGCTGATCAGCTCCGCATCCGTGCAGGCCGGATTCACCGCCACATACCCGATCCGCTCTCCCGGCAGGGACAGGGATTTGGAGAAAGAATAGCAGGACAACGTATTGTCATAGAACTTCGAAGGATACGGCGCATCCACCCCTGCAAAAACAATCTCCCTGTAAGGTTCATCCGAGATCAGGAAGATATCGTGTCCGTACTGCTCCTGCTTCTTCGTCATAATCGCTGTCATCTGCCTGATTGTCTCGGTGGAGTAGGCCGTCCCCGAAGGATTGTTGGGCGTATTGATGAGCACCGCCGCCACCTTCTCCGTGAGCATCTCCTCAAACGCTTCCAGATTCACCTGAAAATGCTCCGTATCCGCAGGCACCACTCTGAGTGTGGCTCCCGTCAGGTTAATATAAGGCCCATACTCGGGAAAATAGGGTGCAAACGTCAGGATCTCATCCCCCGGCTGGCTCACACACCGCACCGCATGGGCAATGGCTCCCGCCGCCCCCGTGGTCATGAAAATGTGATTTCCCGTATACTGCATGCCGAACCTTTTATTCAACGACGCCGCCACCTTCTCCCGCACCGCCGGGATTCCCAGACTCTGGCTGTAGCCATGCAGCTCCATGGGATCCTTTTCCTGCAGCAGACGGATCATCGTCTCCGTAAACGCCTGCGGAGCCGGCACCGACGGATTCCCCAGACTGTAGTCGAATACATTCTCATACCCGATCTCGGCGCCCCTGGCCGTCGCGAACTCCGACAACTGCCGGATCACCGATTTGCCCTGTAACATATCTTTATACTTCTGTACCACCATATTCTGTCACTCCTGCCTTTCACCCTTATATCGTTCTCTGTTCTGACTGTCATAAACCCCGCTCTTCATGCGACTCGTGAGGTTTTTCCCTCATTTCGTTCTCTATTCTGACTGTCATGCCGACTTTACATCGCCTGCTTTCTCACAAGATGCAGTAATCTCCCCTTGAAATCCCCCCACAGCGGCGGCACATTGATCCCCGCGAACTGCAGCGCATCTCCGCGATACTCCGTCTGCCCGATCTCCGGCCAGTCCTGTGCATTCTCGATCACATAGACCGCCGTCAGGTCAAGTCCCGGGATCCTGATCCGTCTGCTGTGGTGACTCGGTCGGTTCAGCACCTGAACGTATGTGACAAGCGCCTCGCTCTTATCTTTCGCCACCACCTCATAGCAGTCATAATAATGGTTCTCGGCATAATGCGCAATCCTGTAATAATCTCCCTCACGCACCAGGTCATTGTACTTATGATACATCGCCGTCTGCTCCGGGATCATGGCCCGGTCTGCCTCCGGAATTTTCGTCACATCCAGCTCGTAACCGAAGGTGCCCGCCAGCGCCACATATCCCCTCGTCTCAAAGGGTGTCGTCCTTCCCAGCGCATGATTGGGACAGTCGGACACATGCGCCCCCATGGTGGACAATGGATATACCATCGCCGTACCCGCCTGGATGGAAAGCCGCTCCACCGCATCCGTATCGTCGGAGCACCAGATCTGCGGGCTGTAATAGAGCATACCCGGATCAAATCTCGCCCCGCCGCCGGAACAGTTCTCCAAAAGCAGGTGCGGGAATTCCCTCGTCAGTCTGTCCTGCAGCTCATACACCGCCAGCACCTGTCTGTGGAACAGCTCTCCCTGTCTGTCCGCCGGCAGGCCACAGCTTCCCATATCAGACAGCTGCCTGTTCATATCCCATTTCACATATTCAATATTCGCACTGCGCAGCACCGATGCGATCATATCATACACACAGTCCCGCACTTCCTGTCTGGTCAGATCCAGCACATACTGGTTTCTGGATAAGCTCCCCGTCCTGCCCGGAATGGCAAACGCCCAGTCCGGATGTTCTCTGTACAGGTTGGAATCCGGCGATACCATCTCCGGCTCCAGCCAGATGCCGAACTTCATCCCCAGCTTATTGACCTCGTCTACCAGATATTTCAGGCCGCCCTTTAACTTCTCCTCATTGACCTGCCAGTCTCCCAGACTGGAATTATCGTCATTGCGGCAGCCAAACCAGCCATCGTCCATAACAAGCATCTCGATGCCCAGCGCGGACGCCTCCCGCGCGATGGCAAGCAGCTTGTCCGTATCGAAATCAAAATAGGTTGCCTCCCAGTTGTTGATCAGAATCGGCCTCTTTTTATCCTTATATTCACCCCGGATCAGGTGTCTGCGGTACAGGTCATGGAAGGTTCTGCTCATGCCGCCGATACCTTCCGCGGAATACACACAGATCACCTCCGGCGCCTGAAAGGCATCGCCCGGCTCCAGCTTCCAGCAAAAATCCTGCGGATGGATGCCCATCAACGCCCGCATACTGCCGGACTGATCCCCTTCGATCTGCGCCATGAAATTACCCGAATAGACAAAATTCATGGCATAGATATCCCCTGCCTCTTCCGTAGTCGTCTTCCTTTTCCATGCCATAAAAGGGTGCTCCTGATGGCTGGACTCTCCCCGCACCGAAGATACCCCCTGTTTGCCCTTTAAAACAGGACGCGTCTGTATGATCCGCTCTCTCGCCCAGGAACCCGGCAGCGTGATCATCTCATACTCCTCATTGTCCATGTCGATGCAGGCCGAGAGAACCTTCGTCAGATAAAGCGCCTCTTTCCCGCCGTTCACCACCCGCACGCTCCGCGCTATAGCGTCGTTATCTGCAAAGATACTGTAGGATAAGATCACCTGCAGCCCCAGCACCTTATCTTCACAGGTAAGTTCCAACGTCCTGCACGTATCCGCCATCCCGAAAGTCGCCGGCAGCCCCGCAAGTTCCTCTTTTCCGTCGTAAATCCTGTGTGAGACATAAGACAGCGACACGCCCGAATGACCGCCCGCCGTCCGCACCATCAAAGTGCCTTCCCGGAAATCTCCCAGCCCGTGGCCCGTATACTCCATCGGAAAGGTATCCAGAAAGGAAGTCCTGTCCCGGTTATTCTTCGACGGCACAAAAGGCGGCTCCCCCGTCCGCATCAGATAGACCAGATTGTCATCCGACAGTTTCCTTCCATAATAGATATGTCCGACAAAATTCTCCTCGTCCACGATACCGATACAATAACTGGTATGTTCCGTATCTATCTTAAACACCCTGTTCTGTTCGTTGTAATTAATCTGCATCCTCTTTTCTCCTCTCGTTTTCACCGGAATTGCCCGTTCTTTCTCACCCTGGCAGTTCTTTACGCCCTATTATATCAGCCATGCTCCCTTTAGGAAAGCATATTATTTTCCGTTTTCTTCTAACAGAAAACAACTCCCATGAACAGGAGTTGTTTTCCAAACATTTCTATTTTATAACATCATATCACCTAAATAGAAGTAACTGTCTTCTGACAACATCACTGAAGGACTCCATCTTTTTCGCCTGAATCTTAAACTTCACCGTCTTCGTTCCGCCATAGTCGCCCAGACCTCTGACCTTAACACTGGCAGTTCCTTTCCTGACATTGTTCACGTAGCTGTCTTCCAGAATCTCATAATCCTTTCCGTAAGTCAGTCTCGTTGCCCCCACCGTAACGGTCAAATCGTCTTCGCCTGTCAGATAAACATAGCCGCCGGTATATTCTTTCGGCGTAACTTTAATGGAAGCCTTCGTGAAACTCGACCTGGTTATGCGGTATGTAGTCATCAGAGTTCCCTCGTACTTTCCTTTTCCTCTGGCCGTAACACAGATATAGGCCCCTTCTTTCACCGTACTCCTTTTATCAAGTTTCGTAATGCCGTCCGCCAATGTATAGGTAACTTCATAATCCGTACCCGCTTTCAGGACTTTGCCGTCAGTATCTGTCAAAACCGGTTTGCTGACATATTTCCCTACGCCCCTGGCATACGCTTTATCTTCCACCGCGATGCTCACAGGACATTCCGCATCGGCGAGATTTTTCGCCGTGATGGAAAACTTCTCTGTCCGTGTACCCTTAAAATTGCCCTTTCCCTTAATCTTAATGACAGGAGCTTTCTCTGCGGAAGCATCCGCCGTATTCTTGTTATTCTGATAAGAAAGCGTATAATCCGTACCGGCTTTCAGTTCCGTCTCGCCAAATTTGATCACCGGCTCCGGTTTACAGCCACCCTTTACATACTTGACCGTAAGACCCGTCATCGTACCACTGATCAGATTCCGCTCGTCTTTCTCCAGATCATAAGCCGTGATCTTAAAGGTCTTCTTCACGGTACCGCTGTAGGCATTGATCCCCTGTATTACCACACTTGCCTTACCCACATTTTGTCTGTTGCTGTAGGTAACCGTATAATCCCGTTCCGGTTCCAGCCGGGTCCCTTCTACCCACACCGTAATATCCTGACTCTGCTCCGTACCGTCGTAGATCTTATCCACGATTCCATCTACTCTGGCGCTGTTTATCGCTGTACCGACAATCTTAAAAGGTATTCTCTTTGTTCCCGCATAGCTTCCTACGCCCTTGATTACCGCTGTTGCCGTTCCGATCTCCAGATTGTTCTCATAGCTGACCGTATAATCCGTACCCTCGACCAACGGTTCATTCCTCGACTGCATATACAATATCAATTCCGAAGATGACAAGCGGATTTCTCCGCCGCCCTCATAAGTTTTCTCCTGAATCTTAACGTATTTTGCTTTCTCTATCAGCTTCTTATCCGTGATCTCCAGATCAATCAGCTTTTCACCCGTGAAATTGCCCGTACCTGTAAGCTTCACCTGATAGGTCCCGGTCTGCTGATACGCCCCGCTTTCCGTATTCACATAGGCCACCGTGTAATCCCGCTTCGCCGACAGTTTCTTACCATTAAAAGTTACTGTCGGTGCCTTTTTCTGCACGTTTCCATTATAAGCCAGCGTGATATCCGGAATAAATACCTGCTCATCATTCAGGTCTACCGCATTGATCTTATAGACTGCGGTCGCAGACCCGGCATAGTTGCCTTTCCCCTTAACCATGACCATGGGTGCCTTACTTCCATCCGTGGCATCATTGGCTTTGGTAATCCGCTGCGGTTCACAGCCAAGGGCCGCTGCCGCCAG
>OFGH01000650.1_pt1 | contig 29269 bp, 24 predicted proteins | sample 1521721 | NCBI WGS metagenome assembly OFGH01 (sample SAMEA3504132, study PRJEB24116) | mouse gut metagenome | biome: mouse gut; feature: mouse-associated habitat; material: faeces | place: Denmark | collected 2011
GCCTCCGGCGGGTCCCCTTTTTCATGCTCTGCACCTTTTCCCAGGTGGGCCGGTCAATGATGGCCTCGTGGACGTTGAGGAAGATTGCCCGGTTCTCCTCCGGGTTCTCGATCCGCTTTTTCATTTTGTAGGACTTGGAGTAGGATTTGAAATTGATGACGTCACCACAATACTCCTGCAAGGTGAGGATTTTCTTGATGGTGGTATGTCCCCATTTGGTGGGTTCCACGGTACTCTTGGACCCGCCCCGGCTGGTGCCTTTACTCCGCCAGTAGTAGGTGGGATTGAACACCCCCTCACGCTCCAGCGCGGCGGCAGTCTCGGCCAACCCGTAGCCGTCCAGGGCCATTTGATAAATGCGGCGCACTATGGCGGCGGCCTCCGGGTCAACCACCCAAAAGCGGGGATCGTCCGGGTTCTTGATGTAGCCATAGGGCGGCGGGGACAGCGGCACGCCGGAATTGCCCTTCATTTTGTTTACGATCCGGCGCTTCTTGGAAATATCGCGGGCGTAGTATTCGTTCATGATATTCCTTGTGTAGGGGAAAAAGATGCAGGCAGAAAAGCGTTGCAGCACAATGGTTTTATGGCATATGAGCAAAGAGAACATCTGCCGAGTTGAGAAAATCAACTCAGCAGATGCTCTCTTTGCTCGTATCTCTAATTAGAGCCTGCTTTGTAACTCGTAAAGAGAGTAACCGAATCAGAAAATGTCCGGAAAAGACTTACATAGTTGTACCGCACCGATGAAATACCGACAAATAGTGGCTATTTTTCCCAAACAGCAGGACCGATTTATCAGGTAAAAGGGTTTTGATGCATTTTCTGCAAAAAAATTTCACTTCTGGGCATTTTTCCCGCGGTAATCATAGCAACTCAGTGCGTTTGGAGTTACAGAGCAGGCTGGATGCATCGACATTCAAGCCACCATCTCTGCTTGAACCCCTCCCCAAGATCCATCAAAAGAGGGTTTCCCTGGCACCCCCTTGAAGACCTGTTCCGGTTTTCATCCCACATTCTGTTGTTCCCCAGACTCAGGGCACGCAGCCACTTTGCTCCCCTTGCATGCTCTGCGCATTTCCCATCTCACGAATTCTATCCAGCCAATCGTAAATCTCCCACTTGTAATACAGAGGTCTTCCATCCTTTTGCAAGGTCTCCAACGCCCGAGCTACAACAGCATATTCACTTTCCAGAGATGTAAAGAACACACCGCTGTCATCCGTATTCAGCGACACCGAAACCTGGGGGCACTGCCGGAGCTCTTCTCCCGAATGGACCAGCTCTTTGTTATAGAGCTTGGTAATCGGATGCTGCTCATAACTGCGGAAAGTGCTGATTTTCACATTGGAGGTCGGGTTGCATTCCACAGATAAGCCCCGGTTTGCAACATCAAACTGCAACGCACGCTGCACGGCCACGGCGCTTTTTAAATATTCTTCATCTATCGCCACCGTGATATATTCTTCACCTGTTTTGCGGATATCCCCATTATAATGATAGCAAAAGTTCAGAAAGCTACATTCCGGAATATAGCGGACCGACGGATCTACTGGATATGCTGTATTGACTTTGAACTGGGACCAGCCATCGGGCAGAAGCGCATCCTCCCAAAAATAGCCCAACTCATACAGCTCTGGGTGGTCACCCCGCAACATCCAGGCTCTGCAGTAGTCCTCAATTGAAAACGAGAGTTTGTGAGCCCTATAATTCCTGGCATACGGCTTTCCCTGATAATGCACTTCCCCACTTTTCACCAGCAGTTCAGTGTCCTTTTCATCGATATGGTTCAAGTAGACCTGACGGAAATAGTATTCAAACTGCGCTTTCAAAAACAGGTTTGCCGCCTCCATATTCGGAATTTGGTAGCGCCGGATGACATAGTACAGCCAAGCCACATTGTCGAGATAATCCTGTTTTTGCAGTGAAACTTGCCCGTTTTTCTGGTCGTACCAGCTCTTCGGCTCTATGCTGAGCGCAAGCGCATGACCTAATCGGTCGCCACAGTTCAGGTTCAAGAAATGAATCGCTTCGTCAATCGCCCGAAGCCCATCCACCAAGTCCAGGAAGTCCTCCCCGACATGGTATGTCTTCCGCAGCCTGGGAGGACGTGGAAGCTGCATAAATGCGTCCGGCTCACAAGTGTGGTTGCTGAGCATCCGGAACAGGAAGGCAAAATTTTCGGGGCGGCATCCAATCTCCTGGGAGCAGGCGTCGATTCCACGCACCTTACATGCAAGAGTGGGGAACCGCTCCCGGAATGCCCGAACGGCCCATCCCTTTTTCTCCAGCCTTTTTCGGAACGAATAATGACGGTATTCGAATCGATACCGTCCAAAATCAGAGCTCACGTCCCGGTCGCTCTCTTTGGTAAAGCTGAAGACATAATAGTGCCGCTTTTCCAGCGCATCCGGCTCTGTCTCACCGCTGGAGGCATCCCAGTCCCCGCACCCGGCACGTTCCAACTGGGCGATATCCGCATGCAGTTCCTCTGGGGTATCGCGCGGGACAATCCGAGCCTCCATCTCCAGTAGGTGCGGCGTCTTTCGCAGAGGCGTCCGGACCGCCAAGTCCATGATCATCTTCATCTCCTGTGGGTTACCCAGAAAATAGCTCTTCCGCCGCTGAATCTTCTGGAAATGGTCAAAACCGACTTTGTCGTCTGCCTGGACCATCCTGGCGCGGATCTGAACTTGAAGCAGGAGGTAGGCGTAGAAGAGGTTCTGCTCCTTCCGGTCCAGAACAGAATGGGTTTTGTAGATATCCTGAAGCGTGGAGTAGAGGAACCAGCGCTCCCCGCTGAAAACCTGGTATTCCTCCTGGGCGGAGGATCCGTAGTTGGAAAACAGGTGCAGGGCGTAGTCGATGCACGGCGCGCCGCTCAGTTCCCGCAGAGCGGAAATCCAGGACTGGATGCGCCCCATTTCCAACCACAACTGCTGCGGCTCTTGGAGCAGCCTCAGCACGTAGGCGCGTTCTTTTCGCCGTTCCTCTTCCACTTCCTCTGCACGTCTGACCCTAATGCGGGGCTTGTCCTTTTCCGACTCCCAATCTCTCAGAGACCAGCCCTTGAGCCGGGCACAGAGGTAGAGACGAATCAGTGCAGCCTTTTGATACATCAGCACAAGCGAACTGGTCTCATCCGGTCCATTCTCCAGGAGCCAGGACTGTTCCAGGCTCCAATCCTCCCGGTTGATTCTGTCGAAATTCTGAACATAAGGACTGAACGCAGGCTTATTCATCAGATTCAGCCACGACACCTGGTAATAGGGCACCGATGCCCAGAGGTGCATATGGTGCTCCGAAATTCCACGCCGCATGAGCTGATTCAGTGGCTCGTTATTCTGCCGTACCACAAAGTCCCAGGTAAAATGCGTACAGGGAGGCCTGCCGTACTCCATGTCCTTGATGGCATACATAGCCGTAACCGGTAGCTCCTCCCCAATGCTCTGCACCAGCCGCCGCCAGTTCAGGATGTGTGTGTAGCGGCATAAAACCTCGCCGTTCTCCTGCAACAGCAAGCGATCCGCCAAGTCGGACAGCAGTTCAAAGACATGAATGGTTCCCTGCTTGGACGTGCGCATGCGCAGGCCGTCTCTCTCGCAGATATAGCTACTGAGGCTGTCTGCAATATGCGCACACTCCAGCCTGCTGCAACTCCGATAACGCTCCTGCTTCTTAAAAAGGAGGTCCGCAGCATACGGACAAGAAATGCTGTCAAAGTAGATGCTACCGCTCAGCACCTGCTCCACATTTACGCTGGAAAACAGGACATCCGAAAAAGCGCACAAATCCTCTATGATTCCGCTATTCTCTCTCATCGCTTCCGCCCAGCACTTTCCATCAGAATTGTGAGATCAGGAAATCACGACGCGCTGAAGATTCTTCCACAACAAGCACATTGGCAAGCGCCATAAAGAGCGCACGAAACACCGGTTTCTTTTCGCATCGTTTGAATTCAACGATGAACGGATTCTTTTCAAACGCATCTTTAAAGTTGTACATTGAAACGAGGGGTTCATGAAAGAATTCGTCCTGCTTCTCCAACGCCGAGGCAATATTCTCGTACACCTTTACGCAGCATGCGTAGAACTCAGACACATTTGCCTGTCCCGGCAAGCCATGGTCAATGGCGTCCCTCTGCCGTTTCAGGATATTGTATGTCATGTCAAAGTGCTGGAAGGGGATGGCGCAGCGCCCATAAGTATTGGCCCATCTTCTAAACCGAGCCTCAAGGGAATGCGTCTTAATCTTTCGTAACAACTCCCGTCGGTCCACATTGAAGTTGTTCATGGGTAGTTGGTCCATGTAGCGAAAATCCTCTAAGACATGCGGTCCACATTGCAGCAGTGCGTCCAGTAAGCTGTTATGAAGTGTTTCAAAGAATTCATCCCATGTAAAGGAATTGACCACAAAATTTAGAATGTTAAAACAGGCATACTTGGCTTGCGGCTCCAAATATTTGGTTTGCGGAAACACTTTTGAAACACTTTCTTGCTTGTTCAACAGAATCTCCTGCGTGGGCTTCTCTGACTCCCCGCCGGCCGATTCGAACGAGAATCCATAATCTGCCCGCTTCCACTCGTTCTGCTCTTCCCGCTCGGTCTCGCGGACATTTGTAAAAAACATGCACAGCAACTCCGTAGATTGGATGAAATCCCGGAAGTTCTCCTTGCTTTTCCCGTCCAAATCCTCTCCATGAAAAAGGATACAATTGATGGCCCGGTACCATTCGTCTGAAATCGGAATCCTCAGCGCTCGATTGCATTCCCGTGTGCTGACAGACCCGATTGGGGCGCTGTTTGCCCGGTCCGTCACCATGTCCTTATCTCCCATAAAAGTAGTATAAAGAATCTCATTGGACCAACGGCCCGAAATGGAGGTGCCCAGCACACTCCGCAGAGACTCAAAGGCCTTGGATGCAGTGTCAGGGTCCTCAGAGCAGCACCTACCGTACAAGCGGGGCAGAACCAAAGAGTACGAGGCGAGGATGCAATGGACCATCTCCTTGGAGAAAATACCGCACCTGGAAGAGTGGTACAGGTTATGGGCCAGCTCACCATAGCTGTAGGTCCCTTCATCCCGCTCCCGTCCATAATGATGCGGCGACTTCCCGTCCAGTTTGGAGCGCCCTGACCGAATATACCCTAGAATTTCCTTGCTCCTCCGGCCAACCGGCATGCTGAGCCATTCGCGGAACAGGGTAATCTCTCCGGAGTTCGCAAGTTTTTCGCTGATGAACTGGTTGTAAATATAGCTCAGCAAATGCATGTAGCGCTGTTCCTGCAAATTCTCATCCACTTTTTCGTACGGCTTCCCTTTTTCGACGAGCAACGCGAGAAGAAGGTTCTTGATCTTGCGCAGGTTCCGTTCCTCGAAAAAGTGCTGCTTTTTCCCCTCGGAGTCAAAGTAGCAACCATAGATGTTTGCAAGATACTTTAAAATCAATTCCTTGGGTTCCAGCGTGATTTCCTGCTGAGCCCCAAGCTGCTCAATGGGGAAAAAGGCCTCCTCCAGGTCCACATACTCGCTTAGATCAATGCTGAGACGCCGCTTCTCCGAATAGTCGGCATAACCCAAGCTGGGCATATATATCTTGTATTTCGGCAGAATTACCTTCTGGATGTATTGAATCGCCTGAGACATGCATTCCCGTCCGCCTATGCTGCAAAATGCTTTCTCAATGTGTTCTGTACAAGCATACACCAGCCGGGTTTCATCAAAAGTCACCAAGACAATCACATTCCGTGTCTGTAAATATTCATAGATCTGACCAAGAATCGTGTATGCATCCTTTTTCCTCCCGTGGACACATGCCGTTGTCTCGAAGAGATCAATGTCATCTAGCGATATGACCAAGTAATACTCGCTCGGATCCTCATCATTATGCTTCAAAAAGGCCAGGAACAACTGCACAAGCTTCCGAAACGCTTCTGAAAGAGAGTGGCTACTGTTCAAGTTTTGCAGCCTACGCAGCGCAGATTCTTCCTCCGGACGCTGTTCCTCCTGCGTCAGGTTCAGAAGGTCGCCATAAACAAGGTTGAAGGATTGATAAAGCTGGCGCAGCTCCTCTTGGCGCACCGCCTGGATGCCACCAGAATAGCCTCCTTTGTCCGCAATATTTTTCACATACTTCAGCATCCTGGCTAGGATGATGGACATAATGTCTTCGTTGTTTTTCAGGATTCCCGCGTCAATATAATCCAGGACAACGAATTTTTGATTCCTCCAACATTCCCGCAAGCCGGTTTCTTCCTCCGCCAACAACGAGGCAGATTCCTGCTGATTTAAAGGAAAGCACCTCAGCATATGCGCAAACGACAGCATGGTGGAAGTTTTTCCTGTCCCCCGTTCCCCAAGAAAGGGAATCACGTTAAAAATCTCTCCCATTCTGCTGCGGCTCGTGCCCTCGCTGCCGCCGTCAGCACCCAGGCGGTGCTTATCGTTCTCCCGCAGAATCTGATGCAATACGCCAAACGCCTGCATGAATTCCTGCCGTGCGTAAGAATTCTGGATATCCTGAATTTCTTCTTGAATCACACCATTGGTCAACAGCTTTTCAATCTTGACCTTCCGGCTATAATCCTGCTTTTCTTGTTCCATATACCGCTCTCTCTTTCTCCGGATGTTTTGTCCGATCAATCAGCCTGGGACTGATATTTTGAGGGAACACCAGACATCAGCATCTGAAAACCATTTTTCACAATGCTGCTCAACAACTGCACCGGCTCACTGTCCTTGTGATACTCTTTCAAGGCTTTCCACTCCGCAGAGTTCTGATCATAGATCTCCTCCAGGCAGGCGTTTTCCTCATATTTTTCCGCAACCGCTTCCGCTTGTTGCAAATAAATCGCCGCCGCGCTGTATTCACCGCTGGCCAGCGCAATTTTCCATAGCCACACGTAAGATTTGAATAAATATTGGATACATCTCAGTGAGAGATACTTCCACACAATCCGATCCGGCTCCATTGCCCCGGAATAGGTTCCGCCGATGATGCGGATGACGCTTCCGAAGAGGTCCTTAGCGGCGTTGGAATTTCTGTCCCGCGCCTCGTAGCAGGCGAGCTTAAAGCACGCCCGATAACAGAGGGGGTTCAAGTTATTCGCTTTGGTGTAATAGAAAATGGCAAGATCCCGTTCTTTTTTGACCTTTTCCATATATCTACCGTAATCATAATATACGAAGGAATACACCCGTTGCTCTCTGCCAGCCAGCAACGCAAACAGCTGTTGGTAATAAAAAGCTGCATTCAACTCCTGAGACGGCTCGCTTTGACAAACACGAGCCGCCAGGAACAGCGTTCCGAAATATCGCGGTTCCTTCCGGTACAGTTTGCCCAGCTCTGCCAGCAGAAAATCCGCTCTGCAATATGTGACCATTGGCAAAAGGCAGTCTTCCGTTTCTTCAAGAAAGGCGGGCACTTCATCCAGAAAGGCAAATACTTCTCGTATTTTCCTTGCAATATTTATCCGTGCGTAATGGACGTAAACGGAGGCAGTTTCATCCCAGTCACCGCCAAAATCCTGGCCACCCAGCTCGCAGTAGAACCAATTGAAGGTTGATAATATCTTGCCAACATACCTCTGAGGGCGGATAGTTTTCGACGGCAAATTGAGCTCCAACGTCTCACCCATATTAACAACACAGAGGGCCCGCTTGCACTGAAGGCTTCCCAGCAGGTCCCTCTTAAAGAAGAGACGTTTCATTTCCAAGAGCTGAGCCTTCTCTGAACCCTTGGCCCATATTTTCTGGATGAGGTTTTCCAGCAGATCCTCATAGAAATCTTTCTTGGGGGTTCCCTCCCCTTCACCATCTGGGGGAGGCATGCAGTCTACCAGCAACACCGCATTTTCCCGCTCCTTCAGCAACACTTGCTCCACACGCACGGCCACACTGCTGTTCCGGGGGGGCAGGATTGCCCTCCACTGAAATACGTCTAGGTTCAATACGATATCGACCTCTGTGCCACCGCACTCTCGAAGCTCCTTTTCCGCATCTCGTTCGGAACGCACTGGCACTTCGCAAAATATGCAGCCGATGAGTCGAAAGAACTCCTTGAGCACCTCCTTGACTGGTGCGCTTTCAACAGGATACAGCAGCCGCAGCGTGCTGACGCACATCTTCATCCCTCCAAACTATAGTCTATGCACGCGGCCCTAATTACCTGCATCCGAATTGCCTGTCTGGGCAGTTTCCTCGCTTGCCGCTTTCTGCACTCTCATATTATTCTGAAACCGCTTAATGTTGTCTCCAAGAATTTCTACAACACTTTTCATGAATTCTGGTTTTTCGACCATGCCAGACAAAAATTGCACCATTGCAGAATTGAGCCGGTGATAAGTGATGCTATGTCGAACCCAAGCCTCTTGATAGTTGCGTCGCTCTGCCTCGTGCCGAAAACAGGCGAGGATAAAGCGCAAGATGCCCCAGGCCACCAAAATCGTAACCAGGAGTACACAACATGGAAACCAGTAGATTTTTGCAAGGACGATGCCTTGGTCCCAAATGCCCGTTGTTTCCGCAGTGCTCGGCTTTGACTCCACAAAATTCGAGAGAATTGTATTCAACAGAATGAAAAGATTGGTCAAAAACGTAAGAACACCTGCAAGAACAACGGCTCCGCCGCCAGCGCCAACCAGCGAAACCAGCAGAGATACGAAATTCCAGTAACGCCCCTTGTTTTTTTGCCTCTTGAAATACACTTCCCAATAAGAATGCGCAAAAGCCTGGTAAAATATCTTCTCATCACCGGTAGAAAAAATATCCTCAAGACTCAGCAGACATTCCGCATAGAAATCCTCTTCCGAAGCACTGAGCTTGCGCAACACTATTTCCGGCTTTTTCTTGTCAACATTAGAAATTTTAGGGTCCCCATCCTCGGAGAAAAATTCTAAATCCTGCCATCGTCTGATATTCACACTCGAACCTCTCTCAAAATATAAAGGCCAGATGCAGGAAAAAATCCTACATCTGGCCACACCACCTTCCCTTCAGCCTGTTGATTAGCCATTTCTTGCATATGGTGCCTTCCAACAGACTGGCGAACAGAAACAACGGGAAATTTGTTGTGGAAGAATACCTACATACCACACCATACCATATTTACATCCTTCTTGTCAAGAGGGCATAGCTGTTTTCGACAAGAATTTCTCGAGAGGTGTAGAATATATTGTCAACTTTGCGAGCAGTCTGATTTTTCACGTATAATCAAAACAGAAGGAACTCTTCAGTGCCCCCCAATGAAGAAGTTCTTATACAGGAGAACGGCCATATGACACCATGACACTTTGGAATCATGCAGTTGTCTTTTTTTGCTGTGCGTGCTATACTTTGACAACAAACCAATTTTCCCTATAAAGTAGTGTACATCGCTCATCTGTATCCGATGTCTGCTAGACATCTGGAACATGTATCACTAGTAGGTGAATGTCTAATTGCCCATATTTTTGACCTGCTTGTGTTCCAAATAATTCTCAACAAATGTCTTTTGCAGAGAGACACAGCCTCTGTACTTTTCATTTTTGAGAATCTTCCGCAGAGTTTCCTTGCTCCAGACGCTTTTACCTCTTGGCGAAGGAATCCCCATATCCTCCAGATGCGCAGATATCCTCGCAAGGCTGACTCCTGATACTGACATCTCATAAATCAATCGAACAATTTCAGCCTGCTCCCCATAAATGATGAGTTTCCTCTCCTGGTCATGGGTATATCCATAGCATACTCGCTGATAGTATTTGGAGTCTGGGTTCTGAAACGATTTGCGCAATCCCCATTTAATATCCTCGCTTTTAGAGTAGCTTTCATCCTGTGCCAAGGCACAGATCAGCATCAGCATAAACGCGGAGGTTTCATAGAGAGAATGGATATTCTCGCGCTCAAAATGAATATCAACATTCCGACGTCTCAACATCCGGATTGTCTTCAAAGCGTCTACTGTATTTCGTGCAAAGCGGTGGGCCGATTTTGTGAGGATCATATCCACCTTGCCGCGCCGGCAAGCAGAGAGCAGCGCTTTAAATCTGCTCCTCCCCTTTATCCTCGTTCCACTGCCAATATCGGAATATACTCCCGCAAAAATCCAGTCAGGGTTTTGCTTAATATGTTTCTCGTAATATTGTTCCTGCATTGCCAAACTTGATAGTTGTTCAGCAGCTTTGGTACTGACCCGGCAATATGCCGCTACCCTTAATTTCGATTTCGGTGGGAAATTGGCTTTTGGGGGTGTCATTTTGACAGTACCCATACGGCCTCTTTTCACATTTTTCTATCTCTCACGTAATCGATGTCTGCGGCTCTTTTCTTTCTGAACGGAATCGAACAGTTCTCTTGAAATGATTGCCGGATGATGACTTGTTAAAGTAGTAGTTGTTGAGAGATCAGTGGTTTTAACTTGCACACCATTTTTAACCTGGGTCTTTCCCAAGGTAACATCTCCGGCGTATTTTTCATTGCTAAGAATTTTCGAAATGGTTTCTTTACTCCAGATTTCCTTTCCAGTAGGTGAGGGAATATCCATCAAGAACAGTGCATCGGATATTTTCCCAAGACTGTTACCAGATGCAAACCTCTCAAAAATGAAAAGCACATGAGCGGCTTCCACAGGATAGATTTGAAGCTTGCCTTTGGAGTCTACCCTGTACCCATAACATACGATGGATGCTTTGGCTGATTTGCCGCTCTGAAAGCTCCTTTGCAAGCCTGCTTTAATTTTATCGCTTCTTGTCATAATCATGATAACATATCCCTCCCAAAATTTCAATCTATAGGGAAAATATATAAAAATGAGCAGCTTTTGGCTGCTCATGAGTACAGATGATTAAATTATCCACTAAATGATTAGTACGATTTTACTCCATTGGTCATGCAGGATATCCGGGAAAAGTCCAAAAAATAAGCAAAACCAAAATCGCAAAAATTGTGTTGAAAACTTATATTTCTTCTAATCCTTGCAACTTTTTGATAAATAATTTCGTCAACTTAACATTCCTTCTGTAGAGGAAAAAGATGCAGGCCGGTAACCGTTGCGGCGCAACGGGTTTGAAGAAATGCTGCTCGACCTGCTGGAATTGTGGCTACAACAGAAAAGCGTCCGGCAGGGTGGGAACTAATTTTGTTCCCGCCCTGCCGGACACTTTTCACAGCTTCGGTCTGATGATCCGCTCGTACAGCAGAACATATTTCTTTTGGATGACACTGTCTATGTGGTAATGTCCGAAGATGTAGTATTTGAACTTGCACCGCTGTCAGTTCAGTTTTTTGTCAACCTCCGGCCCCGGATAGCGGAACTTGATGCGGATGGTTTCAGCGTCCAGGACGGTGATTTGTTCCACAAACTTGCGGGTGATGGCGTCATCGTATGCGGCGAATTTCGTTTCCCGCTGTTCAACAAATTCCCGCAGGCTGTTCATCCGGGCCGCTTGGCCAGCCTGTCGTTCATCCGCCTGCCGGAGCGATCCAAGCTGGTGCAGGATGCTCTCCCTCTCCTCTGCGATCTCTCTGAGTCGGGCGTTCAATTCTTTGTTTTCCATATTCTCTGGCAGCGCCAGCGCCTGTTCCATCAGTTCCGCCTGTTCCGCCGTCAGAGCCGCCAGCCGCTGGCGCAGGGCGAGGGGATCGACCCCGCCGCGCTCCTGTCCCTGCTGAACGAGGCTGGCGATATCCAGAAACTCCTCCGTGATCTCCTGCCCGGTCTGGCCGGGACTGTTGATGGCCTCCAGAATGGCCCGGTGCAGCTTATCTTTATCCAGCGTGGGAGAAGTATGGCAGTATTTCGTGCCGAACTCCAGCCGCGAGACACTCCGCCAGACAATCCGTTTCTTACCGTTTTTGGCCCAGGTGCATCGCTTGTAGGGCATACCGCACTCCCCGCATACCAGCAGCTCGGACAGGACATATTGCGCGGAGTATTTGCCCTGCTCGGTCTTGGCGGTTCTATGCATCACTTTCCGCTTACTGGATCGGCGGGCCATCTCCTCTCGCACCTGATAGAAGATCTCTTTCGGAATGATGGGCGGGTGATTGTTCTCCACATACACCCTAGTTGACCGTTGCGCCAGTGCCGCTGCGCCGTACTCCGTTAAAAACGGCTAGCAGCAGGCCAGCCGATTCCACCAGCCGATGGTTCCGGTCGATCATGTAGCCATCATAATATTGACGGCTTACACTGGCTGTCAAGAGAAAGAAGCAATTTATGGACGGAAACAAAAAATGGCGCTTCTGGGGAGTGCGCCCAATTTCCAAAGCTCTCCTGGCGCTGGGCATTCCAACGATGATTGGCATGCTCATTAGCGCCCCTTACAATCTGGTAGACACCTATTTTGTATGTGAACAGGCCCTAGAATAGGATCTATGCACACCGGCAATAATGATATAACTTATATATATTATCATAAATTTTATTTCTATGGTACACTATATCCAGAGTTACCTCTACAAAAAATAAAAAGGAAGGATAGGTGGAAGAGAAATGAAAAAGACAAAAAAGGCGATATCTACTGTCGTGGCGATCTGCCTGGTATTAGCCTGTTTTGCCGGATGTTCCCCCAATACGGCCCCCGGCAATAATGAGGCAACGACGCCCGTCCCCGCAGTAACATCCCCTGATATGGCATATAAAGACACCTTGGTTTACTCCCATAATACAGATATTACCACGCTTAATCCGAATATCCAGAATGGAACCAACACAGAGGCGGTAGCGTTGCTGTGTTATAATACACTCTTGAAGTTTGATGAGAATTTTGAGGTAATTGGTGATCTGGCGGAAAGCTGGGAGGTTGCAGATGATAATATCACATGGACCTTTCGCTTAAGGCATGGTGTCCAGTTTCATAATGGGAAGGAGATGACCGCAGACGATTTCAAAGCGACTTATGATTTCTATATGAATCCCAGCAACGGATTCGCAGTAGCATCCCTCCGGCAGTTGACAGAAGTTCGTGTAGAGGATGACTATACGCTGGTCCTTGTTACAAAAGAGCCTTTCGGTGTAATGGAGAGAACTTTCTGTGATATCGAGACAGCTGTTCTGGACGCTGATTACCTGGAGAAATATGGCTCTGAGCTGGGTAACTCAATAGAAAGCGTCAATGGTACGGGCCCCTATAAGCCAGCCAAATGGGTAAAAGATTCTGCCGTTACGCTTGAGCGGTTTGAAAATTATTTCGGTGAAAAGGGTGCCTCCAAAACAATTGTTATGCAGGTAATTCCAGAGGCGGCTTCTGCCGCGATTGCTCTGGAAACAGGGGAAGTAGATGTGGCAAACGGTCTGACCGCAGAGGATGTGGCCCGGCTGAAGGCTGATGAAGATAATTTTACGATCGTCAAGCGTCCTACAGTCAATCAACGTCTGTTCCGTTTTGGTTGTAACGATGAGGTTATTTCTAACCCGCTGGTCCGTCAGGCTATCATTTACGCCATTGACCGGCAGCCTATTATTGACGGACTATTCCCAGGACTTGTGGAACCAGCGACATGTAGCGTCTCTCCCCTAACCTTTGGATATAAAGATATGGGCGTGATCGAGCAGGATCAGGAGAAGGCAAAACAGCTTCTCTCTGAAGCCGGCTATCCGGATGGCTTTACGACAAAAATCTGTACCACGGAGCGTTACGAAAAGGGGGTTCAGATTGCGGAGGTCCTTGCGTCCCAGTTGGAGGAAGTAGGCATTAAGGCCGAGATTGAAGTTATTGAATGGGCAGCCTTCCAGACCGGTTGGCAGAATACTCCTAGATCAGAGTTTGATATGCCAATGTTCATTATGGGCGGCGGGTATGGCTCTGCAGACTGTGATGCAGAGCTTCATATGTTGTTTGGTGACTTTGAAGACGAAACTGCCCGTAAAAACTATGGTTTTTACCACAATGATGAGGTGTCAGGACTGTTAGACAAAGCTGCGGTCACTATTGCGCAGGATGAGCGGCTGGCAATGTACAATCGTGTTAACGAAATCCTCTATTTAGAGGATCCAGGCGCTATTTGGCTGTTTGATCAGTATCAAATCCTCTCTACGCGGAAAGGTGTTACAGGATTTACCTATCTTCCCAATTCAGTTGTCAATCTGGCTTGGGTAAAGGCCCCTAAATAGGCATAGGGCAAAGGCAGGATATCCCTGAGATACGGAATATCCCGCAGGGACATTTTCCCTGCGGGATATTTCATAATAAGAGCAGTCTTTCTGCGTTCTGTGCAGATACGCAGTCGCTGGAAAAAAGCTCTGAACAATAATTAACAGCGCAAAAGGAGGATGAGACGTGTTCGCATATGCCATCAAAAGAATATTACAGATCATCCCTGTACTGCTTGTGATCTCCTTTCTGGTCTTCTTTATGGTACATCTTATGCCGGGAGATCCTGTTCAAACCATGCTAGGCACAGAGGCTACGCCGGAGCAGGTGGAGATCTACCGTGAGGCACTTGGGCTCAATGATCCAATCCATATACAATATTTTAACTATATGAAGGGACTGCTGCGCGGTGATATGGGGACATCTTTCTACACCAACAACCCGGTTTCTCAGGAAATAGCGGAGCGGTATCCTAACACCTTGAAAATAGCAGTTTTAGCAACCATGCTGGCATCTGCCCTAGGCGTAACCATAGGCATCGCAGCGGCAGTAAAGCATAATCAATTTATGGACAATCTGCTGATGGTCCTGTCTATGATCTCTGTTTCCATGCCCTCGTTCTTCTTTGCGCTTCTGCTAATGTTGGTATTTTCACAACAGCTGAATATCCTTCCTAGTTTGGGACTTTCTAGTGGGCTACACTATATCCTGCCAACACTGACCCTTGGTCTGAATGCGGTTGGTTTGATCTCCCGTACAACACGTTCTGCCATGCTAGATGTCTTGCGGCAGGACTATATCCGCACATCCAAATCCAGGGGAATTAGAAAGAGCAAAATAACTTTTTCCCATGCGCTGAAAAACGCATTAATTCCTGTTGTAACCGTTATTGGCCTGCGTTTTGGAACGCTGCTTGCCGGAGCAACTTTGACAGAAACCGTATTTTCAATTCCCGGTATGGGGCGCTTCCTTGTTACATCGGTTCTGAACCGGGACTATCCTTCTATTCAAGGATGTATTTTAGTTCTTGCATCCACTTATGTGATTATCAACACGGTTGTTGATCTTCTTTATGGTTTTATAGACCCGAGGATTAAATACGTATAAAAGGGGGGGGGAGAACCTTGAGAGAAAACGCTTTTCGTCGATTTATAAAACGCAAGCCATCTGTCATAGGTGGAATTGTTCTGCTAATTTTTCTCCTGATGGCGGTTTGCGGCCCTCAATTATGTAGGTATGATCCCAACAAGGTGGATCTTACCGCCATATATCAGCCTTGCAGCCTTACACATCTGCTTGGGACCGACAACCTGGGGAGGGATACACTGACCCGGATCATTTATGGTTCGAGGGTGACGTTGTCTATCAGCTTTGCCGGCGTGTTTGCGGGCTCCTTCTTAGGGGTCATACTGGGGGTCTGTGCAGGATATTACGGCGGAGTGATCGACTCGGTCCTGTCACGCATTATGGATATTCTGCTGTCCTTTCCCACTCTGCTGATGGCGATTGCTGTCGTTGCGATTCTGGGCAGCGGCGTACAGAATACGATTATAGCCATAGGTTTCTCTTCTATCCCCACCGTTGCGCGCATGGTGCGAAGCATTGTCGTAAGCATCAAAAATGCGGAATATGTACAGGCCTGCCATGTGATGGGCATTTCTCATTTTCGCATTATTACTACTCACATTATACCTAATTCCATGTCACAAATCATTGTTAACACAACTTTGAACCTGGGGACAGGCATATTGTCCGCATCGTCTCTTTCATTCCTGGGGCTGGGCGTTGTCCCCCCAAATCCTGAGTGGGGAGCTATGCTCTCTACCGCTCGAGAGGTACTGCGGACCTTTCCTCTAGCTGCGCTGGCACCTGGTGTAGCAATTACCCTGGTCGTTCTCAGCTTCAGTCTGGTAGGCGATGGGTTGCGCGACGCGTTGGATCCGAAGTTAAAAAACAGTTAGGTAATTAGGAGGTGAGCCCTTGGAACAGGCCAATATTGTTCTTCAGGTCCGGGATTTAAAGACCTATTTTTACACTGTAGACGGTATTGTCCCCGCAGTTGACGGCGTCAGTTTCTCTCTCCATGAAGGGGAAACTTTGGCGGTTGTAGGGGAGTCTGGCTGCGGGAAAAGCGTCACATCTCTTTCCATTCTTCGTCTGATAGAAAAGCCTGGAAAAATTGTAGAGGGAGAGATCCTATATAGGGGTAAGGATTTAGTAAAATTGTCAGAGCGGCAAATGGAAAAAATTCGCGGAAACGAAATCTCTATGATTTTCCAGGAGCCCATGACATCCTTAAACCCGGTATTTCCCGTGGGATATCAGATCATGGAGTCCCTTCAGGTTCACCAGAAGTGTGACAAAAATACCGCTCGAGAAAAAGCAATCCAGCTCCTGGGAATGGTGGGCCTGCCTACCCCCGAAAAGTATGCGGATAATTTTCCGCATCAGCTCTCCGGCGGAATGCGCCAGAGAGTGATGATTGCAATGGCTCTGGCCTGTAGCCCGAAGATCCTCATTGCGGATGAACCGACGACAGCACTTGATGTGACCATCCAAGCTCAGATCTTACGGCTTATAAATAGTATCCAGCAGGAGACGAAAACCTCAATCCTGATGATTACCCATGATCTGGGAATTGTTGCACAGGCTGCGCAGAGCGTCATGGTCATGTATGCGGGGCAGATGGTAGAATATGCGGACGTGCGTACTATTTTTAAGAATCCACAGCACCCGTATACAAAAGGACTGCTGCGCTCCGTACCTAAGCTGACAGAGGAGCAGGATACCCTATATAATATCAAGGGCAGCATCCCTAGTGCCTATAATTATCCAAAGGGTTGCCGGTTTAGTCCCCGCTGTGAACATTACACACCTGCATGTGATAACAGGGTCCCGGATATTGTCCAGACTGAGCCCGGCCATTTGGTAAGGTGCATCCATGTGAACCGGGAAAAGTAGCCCTGCCGCTACTCTTTGCAGATTTTCTATAGGAGGACGCACATGGATAATTCGTTGTTGGAGCTTAAAGATGCGAAGATGTACTACTCCGTAAAAGTGCGGGAAAAGGGAAAATTCTTCGCAGAACATAAATTTGTACGTGCTGTAGACGGCGTGTCCTTTACCGTGAAGAAGGGGACTACTCTTGGAATTGTAGGGGAGTCCGGCTGTGGAAAATCCACGGTTGGAAAAATGATTGTTAAGCTGCTCCATCCAACCTCCGGCAGCATTTATTACGAGGGGAAGGATATTTTTACTCTGACAAAAGAAGAGGACCGCCAATTTAAGGAAAAGGTACAGATCATTTTCCAGGACCCCTATTCCTCCCTGGATCCATGTTTCTGCGTCGGCCGCATTATTGCGGAGCCGATGGTCGGCCGAGGGTACACAGCAGAGCAGCAGAGGAATCGGGTATTGGGGCTAATGCAGGAGGTTGGAATGAAGGAAGACCAGTACGGACGCTATCCGCACGAGTTTTCCGGAGGACAGCGCCAACGGATTGGGATTGCTCGAGCCCTTGCGCTTAACCCAGAACTTGTTGTCTGTGATGAGCCTGTTTCCGCGCTGGATGTGTCCATTCAGGCACAGGTCCTAAATTTGATGCAGCAGCTTCGGCAAAAACATCATCTTACCTATGTTTTCATTTCACATAATCTGAGCGTAGTGAAGTATTTCTGTGATGAGATTGTAGTGATGTATCTTGGAAATATAGTGGAGCGCGCAAAAAAGGATGAGTTGTTCCGGAACTATCAGCATCCCTATACGGAGGCGCTTCTGTATGCTGTCCCAGTACCGGATCCGGATGTGGAAAGCATGCAAAATATTATCGCGGGTGAGGTGCCCAGCACAATGGAAGAGATTCAGGGATGCGTTTTCTCCTCTCGCTGTAAATTTGCCAGTAAGGAGTGCAGAGAACAACGGCCGGCATTAAAAGAAATATGTCCTGGGCATTTTGTTGCATGTCATAGACGATAAACAGAGAGGATGTTATTTATGTACGATTTGCTGATTAAGAACGGAACATTAATGGATGGAACAGGGGCCGATGCCCGATCGGCTGATATTGGCATTATCAACGGACGGATTGCAGCCATTGGAGATCTACAGAACGAGCAGGCAGGACAGGTGCTGGACGCGGCAGGGAAAGTGGTTGTTCCAGGATTTATTGACATGCATTCCCACGCGGATAATATTATTTTGGGATATCCCCAGATGGAGAGTATGCTGCATCAGGGAATTACTACCTTTGTCGGCTGCCAGTGTGGACATTCCATCGCTCCAGTAGGCGGGCGTTGGGAGGGCTCTCAGGCATTATTTCATTTGATGGATAAGGCCTCTGACAAACTCTTTCCCGACATGTACAACAAAGACTACTACGCGGATACGGCGAAAATTCTCCCCTTGGTGGAGGATGAATTTGGGTTCTCGCCCACCTGGAAAACAATGGGGGATTTTTTGGACGAGGTGGATAAAAAGGGGCTGTCCGGAAATATGATCGTTCTCTCCGGCTACAATACGCTTCGTTTACTGGAGTCAGAGCCGGACTATCCGCGGCCACTGACATGCCGGGAAAAGGACAAAATAAAGGGACATATCCGGGAGGCAATGGATGCTGGAGCTTTTGGATTGTCTACCGGCTTGGACTACGCTCCCGGTGCCTTCTGCGGCACAGAGGAGTTGGTTGAGATGGCCGCAGAGCTAAAACCCTACGACGGCATATACTTCTCCCATTGGAGGAAGACCGGGTTGCGTGCGGGAACGCCTAAAAAGCAAAAAAAGATTGAGGGAATCAAAGAGGCGATGGAGATTGGACGCCGAAACGGAGTGCAGGTGGAGATTTCACACCTGTCCAACGGATTCGATATTTTTCCCTCACGGGATGACTATATGCATGTTGCCGCGGCAGAAAGAACCCTCCAAATTATTGACGAATACGCGGCCAGCGGACTGCGTGTCAACTTCGACGTGATTCCCAACATCACTGGCGGCACCATTTTGATGTCTGATTTGGCCGCCTATTTTCGCCCCTGGGTTCTCTATGCCAATGGTCTCTCTCTGTTTATTAGGAACCTGCGCCATCCAGATTACCGCAGGCAGATTTCTGATTATATTTATGCAGGGAAATACTTTACCATCAATCCAAACGCCCAACCGGACTGGGATGAATGGATGTCAGTTATCCAATCCCGTAACAGCGGCTATATGGGTAAGAGTATTCATGAAATTGCCCTTGAAAAAAATATCTCCAGCCTGAATGCTTGTTTCGACTTAATGATGGAAGAGCCCGATATCAAGATATTTATGGCATCCCACTCTATGAACATTCATGCGGTACGGACGTACCTGCGTCATCCGTTGGCCACTGTGGGTAATGATACCTTTGTATTTGATCTGACAGGTTCATTGCACTATGATCCAGAATTTCCCAGGGCAAAGCCTAATCCCAATACGTACTGTGGATTTATAAAGTATTTGACGGAACTAGGCATGCCTCGCATGGAGGACTCCATTCAGAAAATGAGCGGCAAAGCGGCAGAAATATTAGGACTGACGGACCGCGGCTTTCTCAAGGAAGGATACCGTGCGGATATTGTTGTGCTGGATTTGCGTAATCTTGCCACAAATGAAAACTATGTGGAGCCGCGTACCTATCCCAGCGGTGTGGAACACGTTCTAGTTAACGGCGAATTTGTCCTGAAAGACGGCACACATACCGGTAAGCGTCCCGGCGGAACCATACGCCGGCAGACAAGATAATTCTCCAGCTTTTTGTGGAACAACGAAACACCCCTGGCAGAGTAGTCGCTCTGCCAGGGGTAAAACATCTTTAAGCATCTGGATCAGAGAGCCATCGGATGTTATCTTGACCTTGGTTTTTCAATTCTTTCCGCAAAATACTCAGGAATAATTTGGCTAGAGAAGAAAAGGCCCGATGAGATTTTTTAATCAATCCAATTTCCGCTTCCACAGTAGGAGAGAATAGGGGTACACAGGCGATATTGTAAGCCCTTGCGTATGATTTGTGGTGGTTATAAGCAAATATAAATGCTTTGGTATCTGAAATTAATTGGTAGGCTGCGTCCCGGTCTGTGGTAATAATTGCTTTGGAATAGATGGAGCGGTTAAGCAGACTAAATTCATCAAGATATTTGAGGCTCTCGCTTTCTTCCTCTACCGCCGGATGAAAATGGATATATGTGTAGTTGCGCAGATCGTCTAGAATGAGGGCGTCTTTCTGGGCAAGGGGGTCATCCTTACTGAGCAGAACCGACAAGTTGGTGGTGCAGATTCGCTGGTATTCCATACCCTTAGAGTGAATGGCATTTAACCAGAATTCTTTGTGATCATTTCCCAGCCAGATAATTCCCAACTCACTTTTTCCGGCATCCACATTTTGGATGACCTCCGGCGTGCTCATGTTGTTCATGGAAAAATGTTTTACAGGCTCATCTGGATGGAGTTTGCAAAGCTTTACAAAGGCTTCGCTTATGAAGGTGCTGTGGATGGTTGCGATTTTTAGGGAGGTTTGATTTTTTTCATCAACAAAATTTATTTTTTTTATTTCCCGGAACTGATGGACGATCGAATTCGCATAGGTCAGAAAGCGCCTTCCCTCAGAAGTTAGTTTAACCCCCTTGTGACTGCGAATAAAAATGGTGATTCCCAATTCATCCTCTAATGAGTTCACAGCCTTAGAAAGCGTCGGCTGCGATATATAGAGAATCTGTGCCGCTTGATTGAAGGAGCGGTTCTTCTCAATCTCTATTACATAGATTAGCTGCTGGATTGTCAAGATCTCATCCCCCGCTCTCCAGTGAACTGTTTTCTTACTATAAATATAAGCAAAGTTGAGAAGAAAGTCAAGTGCATGTCGCTGGCTTAAAGGGCAGCGCGGATTGGTATTAGTCTTATTTTGGGCCTAAAAAGTGAGAAGTCATGTATGTCAGAAATAATCCTGCATGTATAAATGGCGGCAATATATGAGGGAGCCCACGATGTTGAGGATATTGGGGCATTAAAGAACATCCCCATGGGCACTTTCGTTACGTAGACAAGTATAGACATATTTTATAAGAATATAAATTAATGCGATTATCTTTTTTCAAACAATGCGTGTATAATAAAGGTACAAACTTAATTTTAGGAGGTAATAGAAAAATGAGCGAACAAGCTAAAAGCCTGATGCAGAACGGGTATGTGGTTGACTGCCTGTTCCACGACATGATCGAAGATCCTCCGCTCCACTGTACGGCGGATAGGACGCTCGTGGATATGGTGTTAGAGGGAGGTGTGACTACAGTCAGCACTACGATCAAAGCAGATACATATGGAACACTGGGGTTTATGGACCTTTGTCGGGAACTCTATCAGTACTACCTTTTTGAGGAGACCCTTTCTAATAAAGCCAAGCTGATATATACCTACCAGGACATCGTGGATGCAAAAAAAGCGGGCAAATTAGGGATCATAATGAGCACTCAGGGTGCAGATGTGATTGAAAATGATATTCGGCTTATCTCCATGGCATATAAACTTGGCCTACGGATTGTACAAATTACTTATAATCAGAACGGACATATCGGTAGCGGTGTTTTCGAACCCACGGATCTAGGCCTTACTCGATTTGGACAGCAGGCTATTTACGAAATGAACCGGGTTGGCATGTTGATTGATCTGTCCCATGTAGGATACAAGACAACCATGGATGCTATGGCAGTAAGCAAGAAACCTGTTGTCTTTTCGCATTCCAGCGTAAAGGCTTTGTGCAAGAACCGGCGTAATCTGGCAGACGATCAGATCAAGGCCTGTGCTCAAACCGGTGGCGTGATTTGCCTGTGCCCCCACAGCGTTTTCTGCACAGATGAGAATTCCATACCGGATGTAGATGTGTTTATTAATCACATGAAATATGTCGCAGACCTAGTTGGCGTGGAGTATATTGGCATTGGTACGGATCGCTTTGTCCAGCCGACACTGTTGCATCTAATGTCTCGTACAGAGTTTAGTCGCACTCTGCCGGGATTCTTTGGGCCCTACGGTGTGGAAAACAAGCAAGTGACGGGTTTTAATCACTTTAACGACTGGGAAAATCTGGCAGATAATATGTTGCGCCGCGGTTTCAGCGAGTCGGATGTCGGCAAAGTCCTGGGCAACAACTTGATGCGGGTATTTAAAGACCTCTGGATGTAAATGAGCGAATAATTTATGGCATAAAGGATATTGCGGTCCAGGCCATCCTATCGGATCGGCCTGGACCGCTCTGCTGCTGTTATTCGTCCTGGGTGGCAGGGAGGCCCTCGCCGTCCTCACACGGCTCCTCTCCGCCTTGGCTGGGGAACTCTGGGGGTGGAGGCCGCTGCCCTCGGAAGGGGGCTCACAGAGGCCGGTACCGGCTTCCTTGCTGGACTGCCCACCTCCGGCTCCGGGACATCTTCCACAGCTTGCCGCTCCGCCGTCTCCAGGACCTCCTCGATCAGGCCCAGCACGAACTCCCGCTGGGTCAGCTTACGGCCAGTGCGGGCTGTCTCACGCTCCAGGTGCGCCTTGATCCGCAGGAACAGGTCCTCCGGGATCTGGAAGGCCATCGTTCTGCTGTTGTTCGCCATGATCGTCTTACCTCTATTTCTTTCATTTCGAAGTATTCGATAAGCAACTGGGTGATGTACTCCGCTGTGGTCAGGCCAGACTGCTTGCCTTTACGAAAGACTAATCTCGGAGTGGTAGGGAGTTCGACTCACCTTATTGAGAAAAAAGGGTTTTTGCATCTCCGGTTTTGTTATTTTGAAAAAACAGAGTCGGATTTTTAGTTTTCAGACTTTTTGAGCTATATTTTCCTGATTTCTTCGTATTTGCACAAAAACACCGCATTTCATGCGGCGTTTTTTGCTGTGCATCTTTTTTATCAACACATTTTGGTCCCCCGACCGATTTCAAATCCGAACTTTTAATCTCATAGAAAGTGACCCGTTCCGAGCCTTCCTTGTAGTTGAAGGTAATCAAAATGCAGTCATCGAAAATTGTGACCGAGTTCACAAAGCTGTCAATCAGCCGCCGTTCTTCTAGCTGCGCCACATCCAGAGTACGGAACTGACAAATCCAATAGGTCACATCCTCACGGGAGAGCAGAGGATGCTTCATCTCCTCCTGGATGATTTGCAGCTCAATTTTCTGCTTGGCGTCCTCCAGTTCATCTAGCCGCTGCTTGGTGGAGGCGTTGATGATACCGGCCTGGATCACGTTGAGCATATTTGTGATGCCGCGCTCCGCATCCTCCAACTGTTTCCGCAAAGCGGGGAGGGCACTGCTCTCACGGCCCTGCAAGTCCATTACCGCATCTGTTATGTATTCCACAAAGGCGTCATCCATGATTTTCGCCATCACCGAATTGACAACAGCATTTTCCAACGGCAGTTTTTTGACGCTCTTGTGCTTGGCAATGCAGGTGTGATTTTTCTTTGTGTTCACACAGCGGTAGTAGTGGTATTTTCGATTGGTTGAGCTGGTGCCGCTCTCGCCCACCATCATGGCCCCACAGGCGCCGCAGAATAATTTGGTCGTCAGCAGATAGTCGTCTTCCGCCTTATGCCGGGCGGGGGCCTTTTTGTTTTTCGCCAGCTTGTTCTGTACCCGGTCAAAGAGATCCTGGGGAACGATGGAAGGGATGCCGTTGGGGATAACGATCTCCCGATATTTGTACTCGCCCAGGAACTTCCGATTGTGGAGGATTGCCGCCACAAAGTTGAGGTCAATGGCCTTACCCCGGACTGTCGTGACGCCTGTATCATTGAGGTAATCCCGTATCTCTTTCATGGTAGCGCCATTGTCGTAGCGGGTGAACATCTCCAGCACCACAGGCGCGGTACGAGGGTCGATCTGGTAGTGGCGTTCGCTGTCGATGGTGTAGCCGAAGGTGGGTGTGCCGCCGTTGTATTTGCATTTTAGAGCGTTCTCTGTATGACCCCGGATGACCTTCTCCGCCAACTCCGCGGAGTAATATTCCGCCATGCCTTCCAGCAGAGATTCCAGGATGATGCCTTCCGGCCCTTCAGAAATATTCTCTGTGGCGGAGAGGACTTTGACGCCGTATTTTTTGAGCTGCGATTTGTATCGGGCACTGTCATAACGGTTGCGGGCAAAGCGGTCCAGTTTCCAGATCAGGACTACATCAAACAACCCCTTGGCACTGCCCTTTATCATTCGCTGGAAGTCCGGACGATTGTCGGTCTTGGCGGACAAGGCCCTGTCGATATAGGTGCGGACAAGGGTAATCTCGTTCTTTTGGCAGTATGCGGTACACTCCCGCAGCTGGCCCTCAATGCTCTCTCCCGCTGGCTGTCGCTGGAGTACCGGGCGTAAATTACTGCTTTCATTTTTCTTTCTCGGCCTCCTCCAGCATTTTGGTCAGCACCTCTTTCAGCCTCTCGCTCATGGGGGATGCCGGATCAAAACACATATCCACGAACAGCTTAAGGTCGGGTTTGCCCTGTTCGATGTGGGGACGATGCTCATAAAGTTTGCCCTGCGGTTCATCACACCGGCCAAAAATGTAGTCCAGGGAAACATCGAAGTAGTCCGCATAGACCACAAAATTTGCCGCGCTGGGGCTGGATGTGTCACGCTCATAGCGGTCAATAGCGGATTGGCTGACACCCAGCAACTCCCCCATTCTTCTCTGCGACAGCTTCACGCTCTGCCGCAATTTTTTCAGCCGAGAACCAATCGTTTCCTTTGCCATATGCTCACCACCTTCATGTTTATAATACCGCATAATCGAAACTCTGTCAACGCGAAATAAGAGCAAAGTATAAATTTATTTTCTGCTGGGATGGGCTGGCCCAGAAAAGAAAAAGCGTCCCGCCAGGGACGCGTAGCCAGCCCCGGCACGGGGCTGATTCAGGGGGGTGGGGCTTGCCCCAACAAGTGGCAACGGAGCAAGTGTTAATACACTTGCCCTGCTTGCTACTTTTTCTCAGCTCCGGTTATTCTTTAATCATACCGAGGGAGGAGATACAGCGGGAGGAATTTTACATAAAGTCTCCGGTCAAGTAAAATGGGAAGATACCATTTATTTGATGGAGGAGGCTTACACAATGGACAGTCACATCCTGACAAACAAACAACTCATCTCATTTAAATATCAGTTAAGATCAGAAGAGCGCGAGCAGAGCACAATAGAAAAATACATACGTGAAGTGCGATTCTTCATGCGCTGGCTGGCGGGACGGCCGGTAACAGCAGAGGCTATCACTAACTGGAAAAATTATTTACGGGATGAAGACTACAAGCCGGAAACCATCAACTCCAAGCTCTCCACACTGAATAAGTTTTTCAAGTTCATGGGTTGGCAGGAGCTGCGGATAAAGTACCTAAAAATCCAGAGAAAGCTATTTCGCGGCACAGAGAAGGAGCTGACCAAAGAGGAATACCTTCGCCTTTTGGAAACAGCTAATCACTTAGGTAAGGCACGGCTTGCTCTGCTCATCGAAACCATCTGCGCCACGGGCATCCGGGTATCGGAGGTAAAGTACATAACAGCGGAGGCCATTCAGGCAGGCCGTGCGGATATCGCGCTGAAGGGGAAGATCCGCACCATCCTGCTGCCCGGCAAGCTGTGCCGTAAGTTGCAAAAGTATGCCCAAAAGCAAAAAATAACTTCCGGCGAGATCTTTCTCACCAGAAGCGGCAGAGGCATCTCCCGCCGCCAGATCTGGGCGGAGATGAAAGCGTTATGCAAAAAAGCCGGCGTAGCACCCTCGAAAGTATTCCCCCACAACCTGCGGCACCTGTTCGCCCGGACATTCTACCGAGCCTGCCGGGATGTGACGAAGCTGGCGGATGTGCTGGGGCACTCCAGCATCGAGACCACCCGGATTTATCTCGTTTCCACCGGCATAGAACACGCCCGGCAGCTGGAGCGGCTGGGGCTTATTTCTTAAATCAAAATAGACAAAATTAATAAGTTGCCTCAAATCGTGGTAAAAACAGGTCCTCAACTATGATGAACTTTGAGGACTGTAGGTATCATATCATAAAAGTTAGGGGAATGCAATCCCATTTCCCTGTTTTTTTGCGTAACAAATCCTGCCGATCAACAAATACTGGATGACCGGCTTATATTTCTATACCTTTTTTAGCCGCGCGTGTTCCACGCGGGGCTTTTTGCTGCCCGCAAAGTCCAAACAGATGGTAAAAGAAGCGAGAATATACGACGGTCTATTAAGTCTGTGATGAAGAGAGAAAGGGGAAGGGTATGCCGCAAACGAGACAGCACATCCAGCGAAGCTACAGCCAGCAGCGCCAGCGGCATAGTCAGGTGGCGGACGCCGGCGTGCGCCTGACGCGGGACGGTATTGAACGGTTCATGGCAGTCTGTCAGGCAGAGGGCCGGGTGGAAGGTACATTGAAATGGTATCGCCGGGGGCTCAGTCGTCTCTATGATGACCTCCCAGAGGACAAGACGATCCGTCACGGCACCCTGGAGCACTGGCGGGAGCATCTGGTGAAGGCAGGGTACGCCCCCAGCACCATCAACAGCTATTTGTCGGTAAACAACGCCTACCTGGACTTCGTAGGCCACCGTGAGTATCAGCTGGCCAGCCAGTTGAAGCTGGAAACAGAGCCTCAGCCGGAGTTGACCCGGACAGAGTACCTGCGTTTGTTGCAAATAGCCCGTGCTCTGGACCGGGAACGTGTGTACCTTTTGGTGAAGCTATTCGGCACTACAGGCCTAACTGTACAGGAGTTAGAGAAAGTTACTGTTAAAGCGGTACAGTCCGGCAAGCTGACAGTCACCCCCAGCCGTAACAAGCAGGTACTGCGCATCCCAGAGAGCCTGCAAAGGGAACTTCTGGACTACGCTGCACGCAACGGATATATTTCCGGTCCCATCTTTCTCACCAAGGACGGTACGCCCATGAGCCGCACCTATGTGAGCACTATCATCCGGCAGCTCTGCACGGCGGCGAAGGTGCCGGAGGAGAAGGGCAACCCCCGGTGCTTAAGGCGGCTCTACCAGACCACCCGCGCGGGCATTGAGGACAACATCGCCCTGCTGGTAGAGCAGGCGCATAACCGCCTGCTGGAGCAGGAGCAGCTGGAGATTGGGTGGGCCGAGCGATAACGAGAGACAGAGGCAAAAAGACAGATAGAGGGAGAACGGACATGAAAGGAATCATCCTTGCGGGCGGCAGCGGGACGCGGCTGTACCCGCTGACCATGGTGACATCGAAGCAGCTGTTGCCCATCTACGACAAGCCCATGATCTTCTACCCCCTGTCCACCCTGATGCTGGCGGGGATACGGGATATCCTGATTATCTCCACACCCCAGGACCTGCCCAACTTTGAGCGGCTTTTAGGGGACGGCCGACAATTTGGTCTCCAGTTGTCCTACAAGGTGCAGCCGTCCCCGGACGGCCTGGCTCAGGCATTTATCCTGGGGGAGGAGTTCGTAGGGGACGACCGGTGCGCCATGATCCTGGGGGACAACATCTTCTATGGCGCGGGGCTGACATCCCATCTCCGCAAGGCTGTGGAGCAGGAGACAGGTGCTACCGTGTTCGGCTACTACGTGGAGGACCCGGAGCGGTTCGGTGTGGTGGCGTTTGACGAGGCGGGCTGCGCGGTGTCCATCGAGGAGAAACCAACTCAACCAAAGTCCAACTACGCGGTGACAGGCCTGTACTTCTACGACAAAAAGGTCTGTGAACGAGCCAAAGCCTTGCAGCCCTCGCCCCGGGGCGAGCTGGAGATCACGGACCTGAACCGGATCTACCTGGAGGAGGGCAGTCTCAATGTCATCACCCTGGGCCGTGGCTACGCCTGGCTGGACACGGGGACGGTGGACTCCCTGTCGGAGGCGTCGGAGTTCGTGCGGGTGATCGAGTCCCGAGAGGGAATACAAATCTCCGCGCCGGAGGAGATCGCCTACCGGAACGGGTGGATCACCCGTGAACAACTGGAGCAGTCCGCCGCCGCCTACGGCAAATCCCCCTATGGTGTCCATCTGCGGAAGGTGGCGGACGGAAAGTATATCTATTGAGGTGCAGGAATGAAGCTGACAGAGACAGAGCTTGCCGGGGTGTACATCGTGGAGCCTGCCGTGTTTGGGGACCATCGAGGCTTTTTTATGGAGAGCTGGTCCCAGCGGACCTTTGCGGCGGCGGGGTTGCGGTACGAATTTGTCCAGGACAACCACTCGTCCTCTGCGGTAAAAGGTACGCTGCGGGGCATTCATTTTCAGCGTGGAGAGAAGGCTCAGGCGAAGCTGGTGCGGTGTACCCGAGGGGCGGTGCTGGATGTGGCGGTGGACCTGCGGCCCAGCAGTCCCACCTATAAGAAATGGGTGGGCGTGGAGCTGAGCGGGGAGAACAAGCGGCAGCTTCTGATCCCCCGTGGGTTCGGCCACGGTTTTGTGACACTGACGGACGACGTGGAGTTTCTCTACAAAGCGGACAACTACTACGCCCCGGAGGCGGACGGCGGTATCCGCTGGAACGACCCGGAGCTGCATATCGACTGGGGCGTGGAGCATCCCATCCTTTCGGAGAAGGACAGCCAATCCCCTTTTTTGAGAGATACCATAACGGGCTTTGAGGAGTGGTGAAAGGATGAAGATTTTAGTAACCGGCGGAGCCGGATTCATTGGCAGCAATTTCATCTTCTACATGCGGAGGAAGCACCCGGAGTATGAGCTGATCTGCCTGGATAAATTGACCTACGCGGGCAATCTGGAGACGCTGGCATCCGTGATGGATGGGCCGAGTTTCAAATTCATCCGTGGGGATATCGCGGACCGGGAGGCGGTGTACGGCATCTTTGAAGCGGAGAAGCCTGATGTGGTGGTGAACTTCGCGGCAGAGAGTCATGTGGACCGGTCCATCGAGAATCCGGCGGTGTTCCTGGAGACCAACGTGATGGGAACCCAGGCGCTGCTGGACGCATGCCGGAAGTACGGCGTCCAGAGATACCACCAGGTGTCCACGGACGAGGTGTACGGGGATCTGCCTCTGGACCGGCCGGACCTGTTCTTCACGGAGCAGACGCCCCTGCACACCTCCAGCCCCTACTCCGCGTCCAAGGCCGCTGCGGACCTGCTGTGTAATGCCTACCAGCGGACCTACGGTCTGCCCATCACCATCTCCCGCTGCTCCAACAACTACGGCCCCTACCAGTTCCCGGAGAAGCTGATCCCGCTGATGA
>OFGH01000658.1_pt1 | contig 29003 bp, 25 predicted proteins | sample 1521721 | NCBI WGS metagenome assembly OFGH01 (sample SAMEA3504132, study PRJEB24116) | mouse gut metagenome | biome: mouse gut; feature: mouse-associated habitat; material: faeces | place: Denmark | collected 2011
TGTGCTGGGTTTGTCCGGTTTTCAACTCTCACTTCAATACGCCCCTCGAAATCAGAAAATGGGTCCTTGATTTTGTGAACCTTCTGTAAACAAAAAAAGAACCGGCCCGAACAAGGTTCAGACCGGTTCTTTGCGAAAAGATATAGAGTGTGATAGAATACTGTATTATTAAAATCATCCTGACAAATCCATAATATGCAGTGATTATGCAATAGCGTAAAAGGCAGGAAGTGTGAGGGCCGATGGCAAATGGAAAAATTTTTAAATCCCTTATTAACCTTGTGTTGCTACTGTCGTTTCAGCCAAAATGATGTATATTCATATAGTTTCAAACTCTAAGAGTATGAAATGCAGGGCGACTGAACCAACACAATCGCCCTGCATTTGACTATGTGATATTAAGATTAGTGCCCATACTGATACTGAAACAATCATCATATTGCTTCATCGCAGTATCATCTTCAGATGCCTCGTCTATATACATTTCTGTGCCATAATGGGCGCTACTAAACTTCCGTTGTCCGTTTTTGGAATTGATTGTAAAATATTTGGTCATTTTATTATATATACTTCTGTCTGCTGGTTCATCCGTTAGCAACTCTGTAAGCAATTTTGTTGTGACTATTCCCTTGATTGAAACTTCATACATTTCATTCACAGGTTTTCCATATAAAGATGCCTGTTGAATTTCCGCAGTTTCTTCCTTCCAACAACGAATTTCTAATTCATCGCCGACTTTGACAAAATGCTGAACAAGTTTTCTCCACCAGTCCGATGAAACAGTATTATCTATCATTTGCACTTGGATTTGGCTCATCAAAACACTTCCTTCAAGGCTAAACCCGTAGCATTTACACAATTGTTTGCGGGACATTTCTTGAAATGAAATTGCGGAAATCAGTTGTGGCATTAGATGTCAGGTCTTTCTTTTGTAGTATGGTAATGCGAGTATCATGAATGAAAAGAAACAAATCCTCAGTTTCTATCATAGATTCAAAGTCACTGTATGGGATGTGCTGGGGTTCTTTATCATCTACTCGTATCTCCATCCCTAATTCAGAAAAAGACACCATAATAGACTGTTTTGCAGAAATGGTATCTTTACCCATCAGCAACCGTCTCGCAGACTTATCAAAGGGATTTTTCTTGCCTTTTCTACCGATGCATAAGTAAACAATGCCAATAACTATGGCAAAAGCACCTACAAGCAAAGGGACAAGTAGTTCCTGCGGTTTCATAAGCCCAGGAACAAAGAGAAATACCCCCAGCACCAAACAGATTATGCTCATTATCTTTGATCGGAGACTACTCCGATGCTTTCCTTTTGACACATCGTTGAGCTTATCAATGTTTTCCCATAGACCTGGGTAACGCTCTCTTGAAACAAACTCGGTTCTTTTCTCAAGTGCTTTACTTACTTGCTATAACAGGCTTTCTGTATCATATGGTGTAATTTGAAATTGTACTTTTCCATCGTTTCCTCCACTAAGTTTGCTCAATTCTTTTTTACTATAATACAATATTTTTTTGCCTATTTCAAGGTATATACTGAAATATTAGTGTCAGCCCTCGCTACTGCAAGGGCTGACACCTGCATTATACCTTTGTCGAGAATAGTCCTTTGGTGTTAATTGTCAATTCCTTTTGAGATAATGTTTCTGCGTCCAATTTACCCAGATTTTGAGGTGTCGATATAATTTCTTTTAATTTGTTGACCTTTTCTGTTACGCTTAAGTGTGAATTGTCCTCAAGCCACCAGAATAATATGGTGTTATAATCTAAATACTTTGTAGCCGGTGCTCGGCCTGAATCCTCTGGGATTTGTTTTGCCAATTTTGAGTGTAGCGCATTTACACGGCTAAGATTAAAGGCTCCTTTGGCGTGCTGCCCGGATGGAATTTGTTCATGTTGAACACCTTCTTTGCGTGCAAAGGCTGGATATACTGAATTACTATCTGTAACGAGGACTGCATCACTTGCAAATTTTCCCGATAACTCTTTCTGTATATCGGTTGTCTGCGGATGTCCTACACAAATTGGATTTATGTATAAGTTTCCTTGCCGGTCTTTACAAGTCAGAACACAGGCTTGCTCATTGCTAATTCCTCGTTTGTATGAATTTGATGAATGTAATATCATTTCAAGTCTTTCGGGGTCTGCTTCGAGTTCTTCAAGTAAACCGTTTTCCTCTAAATATTCCAGTTTTTCTAATAGTGTTCTATGATGCCGTGGCATACGCCCAAGCACTTTGATGAAAAATTCTGGATCTCGTTTTCCTTTGAAAGACACGGTCGTATAGTATTCGTCACATTCTACTATATCTACGAATTTTTCATCTTGAATGCCATATAACGCGGCCAATGCGGCAAGAATTTTTCTCCTGTTGATCCAGATGTTGGCTGTTTTATGCCAATCGTCTTTGCAATTTTTGTTGTGCTAAGATTTTGTACTATCCCTTGCAATAAGCCATCCCATTGTTCTGCTGTTAACTTTGAGCGAAATAACATTGTTCCACTTGTGTCTGTAAAAGTTTTCTTACATTCTTTGCATTGATATCTTTGCATACCAGCGCTTGTACACCCAACTTTTTTGATCCTCATACTCTTACAATGTGGACACGTTGGCGGCTTATTCTCGTTGCTTTTCAACTGTCCGTCTGGCTCATTGTCCAGTGATGCCAGCTTGGACTTTAACTCTGATTTTTGTTCCTGTGTTAATGTGTCCAAGCTGTTCAATATATCATTGAATAACATAGACATGGATAAACCTCCTGACAGTGCATTTTCGATACCTGTGTCTATATTTTTGAGCAACGCCTCCTTTTGTAATGATATTGCACATTGTTGATGCTGTGCGGCTTTGATTTGCAGTGACATTGCCTCCTTCATATGTGTTTCCGCCTCATCAAACATTGTCGCCAAATTCAGTTTGAATTGTTCGATTTTGGAATGCTGTTGCGGTGTAAGATTATCCCAAGCATTTTCAATGGCTAAATAGTCTAGATTTCCAACCATGTATGAAATTATCATTCCCATCAGCCCTTGATGATGATTGATAACCCGTTTGGAATTGTAAACTTGCTGTAACTCTGTCCATTCTGCATCTGCGATAATTTCGACTCTGAGCTTTTTAGCAACAAGTCTTGCTTCAGCTGTTGCGGTATTGTTTATGATAACGACTGGAGTCCCACCATTGTCATAATAAGCCGTACCACCAAAAATTTGGTGGATAGACGAGTTTTCGATGGACTTGTTATAAAACTTGCACTGAATATTAAATGTATATCCAGATGGTGTAATTGCGATAATATCTACCCCTTTGTCACTCTTACCAGCTCGCTTTGCATCAAGTCCCATGTTAGCTAGCATATTACAGATTCTGGTTTCAAAGTCTATGCCTGTCTTACAGTTCCTAAAAATGTCTGCTCCTTCCATGATGTATGTCCTCCTATAGACTGATTTGAACTCTTTCAAAAGTTCTAACAGTAATAGGCCCATAGACGAATTACAGGATTGTGAGTTGGAATAGGACGTATATCTTGGATTCCAGATGTATGTTAATCTATATGAAACATATAAAAAGAAAGGTCTTTAATAAGGTATCTTCTTGGCTCAACTTCTATATTTACGACAAATAAAATTCACTTTTTTAGAGTATATGTATATTTTGACGAACAGAAAAAGGCTGTCAGCATCTACTAGCTGACAGCCTTTCGGATTGTATGTTTATACAGAAAATCTGCTGATTATTCACTTTTTTAGCCAACAACACTCAAACGGATAAGGGACAAAACAAAAAATGTGCTGGCAAAGACCAGGGCAGACTGCGTGGCGAAACTGGAATCGCTGAAAGAGTCCGTGGCTCCCGCAACCGCCGTTAAGATCAGAGCAGATATGCCCTTCGGTGAGTGGATGGAATTCTGGTACGAAAACTACAGTAAGCCAATGCTTCGCCCCAGTTCTCAACGATCCTATGAGGACTTTATCCGGCTCTACATCCGCCCCAAATTAGGCAGTGTTCCTCTGAACAAGTTAACGATGAATGACCTCCAGCAGTTCTTCAACTGGATGAGAAAGGATGGGCGTACACTGCATAGAGAATCCAGAGGCGGTGGTCTCTCGGACAATATGGTGCGCAACTGTCACAGTCTCTGCCGCAGGGCGTTGGAAAAAGCTGTGGCAGAGCGATTGATCGTAAAGAATCCAATTGAGGAATGCAAGGCTCCGCCAATCAGACGGAAGGAGATGCATCTGCTCAGCCGGGAGGAACTGCAAAAGCTGCTGATCCAGGCCCGGGCCGAGGGATACTATGAGGTGTTCCTGCTGGAGTTGACCACCGGGCTTCGGGTGGGGGAGCTGATGGCACTCCAGTGGGACGATTTGAATTTCAATACCGGGGAACTGCGGATTGAGCGGCAGGTCTATCGAACCAAAGAGGAACTGCTGATCCAGGAGCCAAAGACCAAGGCATCTATCCGAACAGTGATTCTTCCCCCGCCTGTGGTCGAGGCGCTAAAGGAGTACAAGAAAACCGTCTCCTCCCGGTGGATGTTCCCCTCTCCCAAAAAGGAGGACGCTCCGCTGGCTCCAGCAGCCGCCAGCCACAGGCTGAGTAAAATCCTATCGCATGCTGGGTGCAAAAAGGTTCGCTTCCACGACCTGCGTCATGTATTCGCCACTAATGCTCTGGAGCATGGGATGGATGTAAAGACCCTGTCCACCATCATCGGTCACGTCTCCAGCGCCACTACACTGAACGTTTACGCCCATGTCACAAGCGATATGCAGAGGCAAGCCGCCGCCAAAATTGACCAAGGCATTGGTAAAGTAGAGATTTCCGCAGAGAATCCCCAGGCTACAGCCAGCCGCACCATGACAGATTTCAAACCCAAGCGGGGCAAGCGCCGCTACTGGGGCAGCGGATACTTGGGTCAGACCAAAAGTGGGCGCTGGAACGGAAGGTACACGGTGACCTGGCCCGATGGAACAAAACGCACCAGCATTTCGATGGCACCCCGCCCGGTGTATCAGCAGTCAGGGACACTTCAGGAGTGCGACTCGGCACAGGTCTCCTCCGCCCGTCCCGGAAGATCCCGCAGGGCCATTTTATAACCCCAGCAGAGTTTCGCCTCGGTGAGAGCAATGACCTTATGCAGGTATTCTACTGAGGTGCGGGTATCCCCTTTCAGGTAGTAGTAGAAATTTGCCACACCGTAAAGCTGGTTGGCAGTCTCCAGCACATCCTCGGGATCAATCGTATTCAGAAAGTCCTCTGCCGTCATATCCCCTTTGTACATGAGAATGCGGGTCTTATAAGTCTTTTCGGAATCCACGCAGGGGGTCTCCGCTGTGACCTGCTCCAGGCATCCGGCGGCTTCTTCGCCCCTGCCCAGCTTCATGTAACAGTTCCACATCCACTCTACCTCAAAGGGAACCACAGGATCGTTGATGTGGTTGTGGGCTTGGATCGCCCTCTGGAAGGATTCAACAGCGTCCTCGTACCGGTCCAGAAAGTAGAGCGCTACTCCCTGGAAGTGCCATTTCCAACCGTCCTCCTGGTCAAGCGCTGTGGCCAGCGCAAAATCCGACAGGGCCTGGCTGAAACGCCCCTGTCCCATGAGCTTTCTGCCCCGGTTATACAGTGTGTGGGGAGAAAAGGGGCGGATGGAGAGCGCCTGCGAATAGTTTTCGATCGCCTGCTCGATATCCCCACAGACAATGGCCCGGGCACACCAGAGGTAGTAGTTCTTGGGATCTGTTTCCAGCTGCTTGTCGATCTTGGCACATTCCTCAGGGTCCGCCGCCAGGCGGCCCTTGGTGGCCAATCCATTGTACATAATTTTCCTTTGCTCTTCTGAGATCATTGCAAGATCCTCCTTGGTGATTCTGCTGACAGCCTCAATAATCTGCTGCTTGGCATGGTGAGTCATCATATTATTTGCATCTACTCTACGAGTGCAGAACGCATTTGGGCTATTTTTCTCTCTTTTTCTTGTTAGTTCTCCAAAAAAATTTTTCTCAACCAGTAGTGACAAATTTTGATTTCTATGTTAATATTATTACTGGTAATAATTAAATAATTATTGGTGAAAGAAGACAGAAACGTCCGATATCAGGGGGCACGCCGGTGGAGAGATACACGGCATCATGCCCGCATCAAAATCAAAGCATAAAAGGAAGGGTAACTGTATGAACCACATGATTTCAAACGAGCACCTCGCCGTGACAGTCGCGGAGCGGGGTGCCGAGATCCAGAGCATCCGGGCCGCCGACGGCACGGAATTCTTCTGGAGCGGGGACAAGGCTATTTGGCCCAAGCATGGCCCCAACCTGTTCCCTTATCTGGCGAACCTTACGGAGGGGAAGTATACCTTGGCGGGCAAAACCTATGAGATGGGGCTCCACGGTTTCGTACCCTACTCCGAGCTGGCGGTTGAGTCCCGCGAGGACAGCAGAATCACGTTCCGCCTCTCTGCAAACGAGGAGACGATGAAATGCTATCCCTTTTCTTTCATCTACCGGGTGGCTTATACGCTGGAGCAGTGCCGCCTGTTGGTCACCTACAGTGTGGAGAACACGGGCGATCAACCGATGTATTTTGGTATCGGCGGCCACCCCGGCTTCCATCTGCCCATCGAACCCTGCCTCGCCTTTGAGGATTACCGCCTGACATTCGATACCCCCGGCAGGACTGCCCGTGTTACCTTCTCTGAGCGGGGCGGTGTCACCGGAGAGACCGATTACCCTCTCCCGGACGGACAGCTCCCGCTCTCACACAGGCTCTTTGACAACGGCGCCATTGTCCTCCGGGACGCGGGCCATCGTGTAAGGATCTCCTCCGAAAAGGGCTCCAAGGCCGTCACGGTCTCCTTCCCCCAGATGCCCTATGTGGGGATCTGGCATACTGCCAAGGCGCAGGTCCCGTTTCTCTGTGTTGAACCCTGGTCCTCCCTGCCCTCCCGGGACGGGGTCATTGAGGACCTCTCCAAACAGGACAACCTCGTCTCTCTGAATGCAGGAAAGCTCTACCGGAATACCTGGTCCATGGAGTTTGCCTTCTGATCGTTCTTTAATCCGATCTGTTCAAAGCAGGGGGACCGGCGTTCTCGCGCCCGGTCCCCCTGGGACGCTCTTTCGGGCTACCGCTGTACACGGCCGGTGCCGTCGCCCCCGGCAAGCTTCTCCACCTCGTCCACCGTGACCCGGTTAAAGTCGCCGGAGATGGAGTGCTTGAGGCAGGAGGCCGCCACGGCGAACTCCAGCGCCTGCTGATGGTCCTGATAGGCCTGGAGCCCGTAGATCAGACCGCCGGCAAAGCTGTCGCCGCCGCCTACGCGGTCAACGATATCCCGGATCTCATACCCCTTTGACACGTGGAAGGAGGTCCGGTCGTTGAGGCAGGCCGCCCAGCCGTTCCAGTCCGCGCTGTGGCTCTCCCGCAGAGTGATGGCGATCATCCTCATGCCGGGATAGGCTTCCAGCACCTTGCCGCTGAGCCTGCGGTATTTCTCCCGGTCCAGCTTCCCGGATGTCACATCCACGTCCACAGTGATTCCCAGGGACTTCTGCACGTCCTCCTCATTGGCGATGGCGATATCCACATACTTCGCCAGCTCGCCCATGACCTCGCTGGCCGATCTGCCGTATTTCCAGAGGTTCTTCCGGTAATTGAGGTCGCAGGAGACGGTGATGCCCCGCCTCTTGGCCTCCTGTACGCTCTCCAGGCTCAGCTCCATTGCCGTCTCGGAGATTGCTGGCGTGATGCCGGTAATATGGAACCATTCCACGCCCACAAAGGCCCTCTCCCAATCGATATCACCGGGCTTCGCCAGGGCGATGGAGGCGTATTCACGGTCATATATCACCTTGGAGGGGCGCTGATTGGCGCCCGCCTCCAGATAGTAGATACCCATGCGGCCCTTGTTGCGCTGGATCCGGGTGGTGTCCACGGCAAATTTCCGCAGCTCCGCCACACACGCGTCACCGACCGCGTTGTCCGGCAGGACGGTCAGAAATCCGGCATCCAGGCCGAAGCCGGCCAGCGACACCGCCACATTGGCCTCTCCGCCGCCAAAGGTCGCCTCAAAGGCGGGCGTCTGAAAGAGGCGCTCTGTGCCGGGGGATTTCAGGCGGAGCATGATCTCGCCAAAAGTTAAGAATTTCACGGCGACTTTCCTCTCTATACTCTTATTTTTGCAGGAGGTGGACAGCAAAGCCGCCGATCTCCTGCTCCAGGTATACCGCGGTCATCCGCCTGCCTTTGTACTTGGCTGTCTCCATATTCACGGCAAAGCCCTTTTTCTGAAGATACGCCACGGCCCGGCCGATGTGGTTAGTCCGAACAGCCAGATGGCCGCTCTCTCCCAAATATTTGCTTTTCATGACCTCGATCCCCGTGCCGGCAAAGGTGGAGCTGCTGCCCTCTTTTACGCTGAAAGCGAATATGTCCGCAAACGCCAGGGCGACCTCCATGGCCGCCTCTCCGCTTTCCGTGTTGATGCCTACATGGGCCAGTTCAAAGCCCAAGGAGGCGGCCACAGCCTCCCTGCACAACCGGGTGATTTTCTCAAAATTCCCCGCAGCGATATCCGCCTTGGTACACACCCAGCTTCCACCCACTGTGTGGACATAGGGCGCAGCGGCATACTCGCCGATATTCTCCCCATTTACACCGCCGGTGGGGATGAATTTTACGCTGCCAAAGGGCGCGGACAAGCTCTTCATCGCCGTCAGACCGCCGTAGACATTGGCGGGGAAGAATTTCACCACGTCCACGCCCAGCCGCAGGGCGGACATGATCTCTGTGGGGGTGACGCATCCAGGCGTCACTGTGATCTCGTTTTCCACGCACCACCGGACCATCTCCGGATCAAAACCGGGGGATACGATGAACTGCGCTCCCGTCTCCACAACGGACTTCGCCTGCTCCAGGGTCAGGACGGTGCCCGCCCCCACCAGCATTTCCGGGCAGGACTCCGCCACGGCGCGGATGGAATCCAGACCAGCCGCGGTGCGCAGGGTGATCTCCATCACGTCGATTCCGCCTGCCAGCAATGCCTTGGCGGTGGGGACGGCGCTCTTTACGTCGTCCAGCACAACGACGGGGACAACGGCATTTCTGCCCAGCCGCTCAGAATGTTTCATGTTCCGCCCTCCTTATGCCAGATTCAGGGGGATCCCCAGATCCGCGCTCATCTCCCGCAGGGACTCCGCCACCGCATTGGGCAGCTCCACAACGGTTTCCCAGCTTCTGTGCTTCTCCCATTCGATCTCACCGGGCAGAAAGATGCGCTCCTTCCCTTTGGCCTTGGGCGCCTCGTGAAGGGCCTCTGCCAGATCACCGGAGCGGGAGAGATACGTATCCATGCCGGAGAACTTGGACACGTCCACGGCGATAAATGTATGGCACACGTTGTTGGGAGTCTCAGGCGCAAAGCACCAGCTCTTGATCTCTCCCGCACTGCTGATACCGCCGCCGGACAGTGCGCCTGTGAGCAGTTCCACCATCAGCGCCAGACCGTATCCCTTGTGGGCCGCCATGGGCTGCATGGCGCCCTCCTCGGGGTAGTGGCTGGGGTCCGTGGTGGGAACGCCGTCCCTGTCCACGATCCAAGTGTCAGGGATTTGCACCCCATCCTTCCGGGCCTGCACCACCTTCAGGGATGCCACGTTGCTCATGGCGATATCCAGAAACACACTCCCGCCTTCCGCCGTCGGGGAGGCGTAGGCAAAGGGGTTGTTGCCCAGGATCATGCCCCTGGCCCCCGGGACTGTCATGTTGGGGTCCACATTGGAAAAGCTGATGCCTACCATGCCGGACTTGGCGGCCAGATTGGCGTAGTAGCCCGCAGCTCCGAAATGTGTACTGTTCTTCACCGTCACCAAGGCGATCCCGGTCTCCCCGGCTTTTCCGATGGCCAGCTCCATGGCCCGATAGCCCGCGACCATGCCCATGCATCTGTGGGCGTCCATCAGAGCGTAGGAGGGCCCCTCTGTCAGGATCTCGGGCTTTGCCCGGAAGTCCATGCCGCCTGCACGCTGTTTTTTTACGTAGCCGTAGAGGTTTTTGGCGCCATGAGAATTGGTGCCAAAAAGGTCTGTCTCGCACAGCACCTCAGCAGTGATCTGTGCGTCTTCCGCACACATCCCCTCGTGCTCACAGCAGGCGGCACAGAACGCCTTGAAGTCTTTTACTGAAATTTTGTTAGACATATGCCCCTCCTTAAATTATACGCCCCAATAGGCGGAAAAGCCGCCATCAATGGGGATAATCGCGCCATTTACAAAGGACGCCGCGTCAGAGCAGAGCCAGATCGCCGCGCCCGCCATCTCCTCCGGCGTTCCATAGCGGCCCATGGGCGTCTTGTCCAGGACCTTTCTGCCCCGCTCCGTCGGCTCTCCGCTCTCCTGCTGGAGCAGATAACGGTTCTGGCTGGTCAACAGGAAGCCCGGCGCAATGGCGTTGACCCGGATGGTCCTGCTGTAATTCTGGTTAAAATGAACCGCCATCCACTGGGTGAAGTTGGCGGCGGCGGCCTTCGCGCCGGAGTAGGCAATCGTATTGCTCAGAGGAAGGATGGAGGCCATGGAGGCGATGTTGATAACAGAACCGTTGGAGGCCACAATGTCCCGGCCAAAGATCTGGGTGGTAAGGATCGCACCCAGCACGTTCAAGTCAAAGACATCCTGGAGCGCACTGAACGGGATGTCGAAAAAGGACATCTCCGAACTGGTGGAGGCGTCCTTCCGGTTGCCGCCCGCCCCGTTGACCAGCACATCTACTCTGCCGAAGCGCTCTGTGACCTGTTCACGGGCTGTCTCCAGTGTCTCCTTGTCCAGCACATCCGCCTGGACGGCAATGGCCTCACCACCGCCGTCCGTGATCTCCTGTGCGATCCTTTGGGCCTTCTCCAGGGTGCGGTTGAGCAGAGCGACGTTCATTCCTGCCTTCGCCATTTCCCGCGCCATGGTGCCGCAGATCACACCGCCCGCGCCGGTGATCACCGCTGTTTTTCCCTGGACGTTGAAAATTTCAGCGTTCATTCTCTGTATCTCCTCTAAATCTTATTACTAGTCATATTTTATTGTTGAAAAAAATAACGCTGAACATTGTGGTAGGATACATCCTCCACCAGTCTCCCCCAGGTCTTCAGATTATCTGACAGCATCCCCTGCTCCATCCAGCCGCCAACCATGTCGCAGAGAATGCGCCGGAAGTATTCGTGCCGGGCATAGGAGAGGAAGCTCCGGGAATCTGTCAGCATCCCAATGAAGTTGCCCAGCAGGGAGTTGTTCGCCACGGCTGTCAGCTGTGCGCGGATGCCGGAGTAGGTGTCGTTGAACCACCACGCGGCCCCCAGCTGGATCTTCCCAGCCATACCGGCCTGCTGGAAGCTTCCGGTCAGCACGGCCAGCAGGTCCAGATCGTTGGGATTCAGGGAGTACAGAATCGTTTTTCCCAGGGCGTCGTCTGCGCTCAGTCCGGTGAGAAGGTGGGCAAGGTGTTCCACATTGCAGCTGCTGCCGATGCCGTCAAAGCCCGTATCAGGCCCCAGCTTCTTCTGCTGGAAAGTGTTCACGCCATACGTAGCGCACATGTGGAGCTGCATGACCCAGTTTCGGCTGTGGTACTCCCCGGCCAGAAAACGCATCACGACATACTGGAATTGGGCTGCGTCCTCTCTGCTGACCTCCTCGCCCCGGAGGACTCGGGTCAAAACCGCCTCCGCCTCCGCTTTTGCGGCAGGGCAGGGAGTCCTTTCCAGACCGTGGTCTGAGGCGCAGCATCCGTGAGATGCGAAGAAGTCCATCCGCCGGGACAGCGCCGCAAACAGGGAGTCCAGTCCCGTAATCTCCACTCCAGCTGCCTGGGAGAGCTTCCCCAGATAGGCGGCAGCTCCTTCTTTATGGATATTGAGCACCTTGTCCGGCCTCCAGGCGGGGATCACCTTCACTTTGCAATCCGGGTCCGCCGCGATCTGCTCGTGCGCGGTCAGCGCGTCAGCGGGATCGTCCGTAGTGGCGATGACCTTGACATGGTACCGGGCGATCATTTTCCGCACGGAGAGGGTCTTCAGCCGTTCGTTGCAGAACTGCCAAACCTGCTCTGCCGTGTCCTCGTTCAGTTCCCCCTCGTAGCCGAAGTACTGCTTCAGCTCCAGGTGGACCCAGTGGTATACCGGGTTTCCGGCAGCCTTGGGCATAACGGCTGCAAATTTTTGGAATTTCTCCCGGTCCGGAGCTCCGCCGGTCACATATTCCTCCGATACGCCGTTTGCCCGCATCAGCCGCCACTTATAGTGATCTCCACCCAGCCAAACCTGTGTAATATTGTCGTAGATCCGATCCTCTGCAATGTCCCGGGGATCGATGTGGCAGTGGTAGTCGATGATAGGCATCTTCTCCGCATATTGGTGGTAGAGCGCTTTTGCTGCGTCGCTGTGCAGCAAAAAATCATTGTCAATTACTGGCCGCATGCTCTTCTCCTGTTTGTACTGCGAGCCCGGCTGGCCGCTGCCCGGCGGGGACATACAGCAGACGGGTTGGCATGATTTTTTCAGCGGATAAAATTGGTCCTCTTCTGCGGCTCCCGCTGGGGAATGCAGGCGCCAGCTTCCTGCCCGGCGGCAATGCACTGGAGAATCCAAGCCAAGTTGCTGCCCAGCGTCCGCATGGTCAAGGTTCCCTCCTCGTCCTGCGCCACTTCCTCCGGTTTGGTGCCGTGGACCATGTTCCAGTACTGGGCGGTGATAATGGGCATGTTGTTATTTTGGCAGTATTGGGACAACTGCTCCAGGGCCGCTGTAGCGCCGCCCCGGCGGCAGCTGACGACGGCTGCGGCGGGCTTATTTGCCAGGCATCCGCGCCCCACATAAAAAAAGTGGTCCATAAATGATTTCATCACTGCGGACATACCGGCATAGTGCACGGGGGAACCGAATACAAATCCGTCGGCCTTCTTAGCCTTCTCAACAGCGCGGTAAACCGCATCATTGTCAAAGGCGCACTGCTTTTCACCGGGCTTCGCGCAGGTGCCGCAGCCGATGCAGCCCTTCACGGGCTGTCTGCCAATGAAAAAAATCTCCGTCTCAACCCCGGCGGCGGACAGGGATTTCTCCACCTCGGCAAGGGCCGTATAGGTGCAGCCCTTTTCATTGGGGCTGCCGTTAAATAAAATGACCTTCATTGTTCTCCTCCCAGAATGTTTTTAGATGTCTTCCCGGCAGTAGGTTTCGCAGGAGTGTACCGCTGTCTGAATCCTGCTGCAGGAGATGTCCGTGGGCAAGGTGCAGTCCGAGCCCAGGATAAAGCGTCGCCCCGCCATTTTGCGGAGGATGGCGTGGACCTCACTCTCGATTTCCCCGTTCGTTCCATCCACCAGCACCCCGGACCGATCATCCAGACCGCCCAGGATCACCTTATCCTTGAAGATCTCCGCTCCCTCCTCCAGGGAGGGGTTGTTTTCATGGATGGCCCAGTTTACCACCTGGGCGGGCAAGTCCTGATAGCGGGAGATATCCAGACCGCTCTTGCAGATGTGCAGTGTATTGACACAGGAGGTCTTTCCCGCCGCCTGGAGCACCCGCATCTCAAAGGGCTTTATGTACGTGTTGTACTCCTCGGGGGTGAACAGGTCCCGCTCGCCGCCCAGGCAGGCGTAGTAGATGCCGCCCACACCCGCGTCGAAGAACCGCTCCGAGAGCTCGCAGAGAACATCGGTGACCATATCGAAGGCGTTTATCAGCGCCTCCCGGTTTTCCGTCATACAGGTGCGGAAGAACATCCTGTTATCCACATAGAGCCCCTTCCGCAGGGACAGGTGGTGGGTAGACACCACAACGCCGTGGAGCGTGGCCTGGACCAGGGAAGTATTCCCCGTCTCGTCACAGATGCGTTTGACGTCATCCAGATGCCGCTCCATGTTCCGCCGGGCCGCTCCGCTCAGCGCGGCGCGGGCGTAGTCACCGGGGGTGCGGATCTCGCTCTCCCCCCGGAGCAGCGCCTCGTTCATGACCTTGCAGATATCCGTACCGCTTTCCGCGAAGTAGCGGAGATGGGCAGATACCACTCGCTCCTGATCCCGGGGGGAAAAGTGAAACCAGAAGCCTGTTGGGATCCGGTCCGGCTTCTCCCCCCGGATCACTGCCATAACTCGTTCTTTCTTGTTCATATTTTTTCAGTGCCTCCCGCCTTAGATCATGCGGTCAATTTTGGCAATCGCTCTCACATAAATTTTGATCAGGTTTTCCAGGGATTCCAGGCACACGCACTCGTCCGGCTGATGGCCACCCCCCCGCCGTGTACCCCCGGGGCGGGCGAGATGTCTGTTCAGCGGTCCGCAGGCCATGGCATTGGGCAGGTGGCGGGCATAGGTGCCGCCGCCCATGGAATAGGGCGCAAAGTCAGCCCGGAGCACCTCCCTGCACAGGTCGTTGAGAAGCGTGGGAATCTCTCCGTCCGGCGCGAAATAGGCCGGCTCGCTGTTTTCAAAGGAGGCGATCTCCGCTCCATATGCGGTGCAGAACGCTGAAAGGCGTGCCCGAATCGTATCCCTGTCGGTTGAGATCGGATAGCGGATATTCAGCGTCACAGTCAAGGCGCCGTTCTCCACCCGGGCCGTTCCGGCCACAGAGGTCAGCGGACCAAAGAAGGCGTCCTCCGCATGGATGCCTATGCCCTCGCCGCGGTATCCCCTGGAGAGCTCGGCCAGAGCCTTCAGAACGCGAACCGTTCCGGTGTTGGAGAAGGGGATCTCCTTCAGGTTGTTCGTCAGCTTGTCGATGGCGTTCTCCGTATTCTCCGGGAATGCCGCGTGGCCGGCGACCCCTTCTGCGTGGACCACCGCCACGCCGTTGGCGAAGGCAACGGTAAGCTCCTCCCGAGCCATAATCTGTGCCGCCTCCCGGGCTGAGCAGGTCAGGGACACCTCCGCGAAATTGGGAACAATATTCTCTCCGGATCCCGCCTGGAAGTCCCGTATCCCGGTCTCCCTCAGATCCATGGTAATCTTCGCGCTGATAATCCCCTTTTCCCCGCAGCAGACGGAGAACCGGGCATCCGGGACCAGGGAAAACGCCGGCGGCTTATTGTGCGCCAGATAATAGTGGATGTCCCCCATGGAGGACTCCTCATCACATCCGAAATACACCATTACGTTGTGCCGCAGAGGCAGCCGGAGATCCCTCAGGCACTTGAGGACATAGAGGGCGGCGACTGCCGGGCCCTTGTCATCTGTGACGCCCCGGCCGTAGAGATAGCCGTCCTTCAAAAACGGCCGATAGGGGGCGAAGTTCCAGCCGTCACCCGGGGCTACGGTGTCGATGTGGCTGAAAATACCTATCGTTTCCTCGCCGGACCCCTCCAGCTGCGCAGTGCCGCAGTGGTAGGCGTGGTTCTGGAATGTGAAACCCGCGCCGGCCACCAGGCGGCCCACGGCCTCCAGGACCGCCCCGCAGCCCGCCCCGTAAGGCATCCTTCCTTCGGCCTTTCCGCTCACACTGGGTATGGAGACGACGGTGAAGATATCCTGTACCATTGTCTCCCTGTTCGCTTCGATCCAGTCCTCCAGGAGCTGCCGCAGGGCCCCATCGGAAATCGATCCGGACTGCGCCGTTACAGCGCGCAAATATCCGTCCATACACCCTCGTTGACTGGAATTCCCTGTTCCAGATTTTCCGTTCTGTACCGTTTCATGGACTGGCCGGGGTAGTGGACTGTCCCGCCGGGCAGCGGCTTTGCGTTCAGGACGCAGTTGACTGCGTTCTCCACAATAGCGGAGAAGGTCTCCTGATCGCCCAGAGCCAGGGGGTTGATCACGATAAAGGTCTGGGAGAAGGAGTGCTCGTCGTTGCCGGGGAGCTTTGCCACCATGGAGGCGCAGTTGCCAAAGGAGGATACAGCGGTGATGAGATCCAGCAGCATGGCAATGGAAGCGCCTTTATGCTCGCCCATGGGCAGAATCTTCTGACTTTTCAGGATGACTGCGGGGTCACAGGACAGCTGGCCGTTCTCGTCATAGCCGCCTGGCTGGGGCATCATCCTGCCCTCCAGCCGGGCGAGCTGCAGCTTGCCGTAGGAGTACTGTGAGAAGGACGTGTCTGCAATGACGTGGTCTCCGTTGGCACGGGGGACCGCCAGCACCAGAGGATTGTTTCCCAGACAGTGCTGCTGGGTGCCCCAGGCGCACATATTGGTGCGGGCGTTGGTGAAATGAATCCCCAGCATCCCGGCCTCGGCCGTCATTTTGCCGTAGGTCCCACCCCGCAGCCAGTGGCTCGTGTTCCGCAGAGACACGCAGGCGATGCCGTGTGTCTGGGCCAGCTCAATGGCGCGGTTGGTGCATAGCTGCGCATTGACAATCCCAAAGCCCAGCTTGCCGTCCCATATCTCATAGCCGCCCAGGCCGGCGATTTTTCCGGCAATCTCTTTCGGCATGGTCAGACCGTCTCTGATATTGTTGATAAGCCGCATATAGCGGTTGATGCCGTGGGTATAAACGCCCTCCAGGGAGTTCTCCGCCATGACATAGGCCACCTGTCCGGCGTAGTCCTCCGGAGAGCCGTATTTGATCAGCTTTTCCTTTAAGGTCTCCGTCACCTCTTCAAACGGGATCCGCATAACCGTTCTCCTTTCCAGATGCTGTGACTATTTTTTGTTCTTCTCCAAGATGTCGTCCAGACGCCATTTTGTGCCTACGATGGAGCACTTCTCATCCAGCTTGCCGTTGTGTATCAGGCGCTGGTAGTATACCGTGTAGATCGAGCCGTCCTCCAGCTCCGTGGAGCAGGGGAAGCCCAGATCCGGGTGGGGCGTCACATCGGTCAGAACGATGTCCTTGATCCAGGTCTCACCGTCATCCAGACTGACCATGGCCCGCTCGCCCAATGGCTGCTCGCGGCGACCGTACACGCAGACGATTGCACCGGAGGAGTGTCGGAGCAGATGGGGCGGAGAACCACTGACCCCCAGGCAGCTGGGGATGCTCCAAGTTCTGCCCAGGTCATCGGAGATTGTCTGGAATACAGTGAATTTGCCGTAGGGGTCCGGATTGGCATTTTGATAGCGGAAGTGAGCCAGAATGCGGCCGGAGGGGAGTTGCAGGGCACAGGGATCCACAAAGTTCCGGTTGGTCACGCCCTCGGGAATGGGCATCTCGGTGAGTATCTCCCAAGTCTTGCCCTCGTCTGTGCTCTTGCAGGCGTAGTTGGCCCCGCCGGTCTCCTTTTTGTTGATGTCCTTGCCCACGTACAGAAGGCTGCCGTCCGCCAGTTTGATGGGGCCGTGGCAGGAGCAGATCGGCGCTCTGTGGGCCTCGCCCCAGGTGTTGCCGTTGTCCTCGCTGACGCTTGTCCAGGAGCCGAAGTCCGCCGCCTCCTGCTCCGGCGTGACAGAGCGGAGATGGGTGGCGCAGAGGAGGAAGTCCTCGTTATTCATCTGCTCATAGATCATCTGCATAAAGGGGCGGTCAAAATACATCCGCAGGGGCCAATTGTACCAACTGCACAGGAGCCGGCCGTTCCCCAGGTTCAAAAGGCTGGGGTCCCGGTCGTCCAGCCGGGAGTCCCGGAGGACCTGGGGCAGGGACCAGTTTTCCGCATTTTTGTCGCCGTAGAGCAGCACGACCTTGCCGAAGGGGCACATATGGTGCAGCCGCAGGCCGGAGGTGCTCACCAGCACTCGGCCGTCGTCTAGGCGGGTAACGTTGGGAAAGCCAAAAAAGCCGAACTTATCCTCCGCGCGGCGGATGACGGTCTCGCTTTTTGCCTGAATATCATAAGTCATAAGTCCATCTCCTCATAATTTGTATAGAAACCGCTGACAATTTCGATCAAAAGCGCCGTGATCTTCTTCATAGACTGTACAGAGACAAATTCGTACCGGCTGTGCCCGTTGGAGACGCCGGTGCAGATATTAGGACAGGGGATGCCCATGAAGGACAGCCGGGAGCCGTCGGTGCCGCCCCGGGTCACAATGAGCTGTGGGGAGATTCCCTGCCGCTCCATGCTCTTCTCGATCAACTCCACGATCGAGAACATGGGAGCGATCTTCTCTGCCATATTCCGGTACTGCTCCTCCACTTTGAGCTCTACCGTCCCCGCACCATAGCGGTCATTGAGATACCGGCTGATTCGCTCCAGGAACGCCAGCTTCTCCGCCATCCTGCCTGCATCATGGTCTCGTACCGCATAGGACAAGACCGCCTTCTCCACATCGCCCTGGAAGCTGCTCAGATGGTAGAATCCCTCCCGTTCGGCGGTGTAGGCCGGGCGCTGCTCCACCGGGAGCATCCTGTCAAATTCCATGCCGATGTGCAGGGCGCTGCGCATCCGCCCCTTGGCGGATCCGGGGTGAACAGATCTGCCGGAGATCGTGACTGCGGCGGAATATGCGTTGAACGTCTCATAGGAGTAGGTCCCCAGTGCGCCGCCGTCAACGGTGTAGGCGAAGTCCACAGGGAATCCCGCCGTGTCGAAGTGGTCCACGCCGCGGCCAATCTCCTCATCGGGGGTGAAGGCGATCCAGATCTCGCCGTGTGGGATTTCGGGGTGATCCCGGAGGACCTGCGCCATTTGCAGGATCTCCGCCGCACCGGCCTTGTCATCAGCGCCCAGAAGGGTTGTGCCGTCTGTGACCACAAGGTCCTGCCCCAGGAAGGTATCCAGCTGGGGAAATTCCTTCCGGAGCATGGTGATGCCGGCCGCCTCGTTGAGCAGGATGTCACCGCCGGGATAGTTCTCCACGACCCGGGGCCTGACGCCCCGGCCGGAGACATCCGGCGCGGTATCCATGTGGGCAATCAGTCCGATTTTGGGCACATCCTTGTCCCCATTGGCCCGGATCATTCCATAAACATAGCCGTATTCATCCTGGCGCACCTGCTCCGCACCCACCTCGCGCAGATCCTTTGCCAGCAGCTGCGCCAGATCTTTCTGGCAGTCCGTGCTGGGGCATTGGGTCCTGGGCGCCCGGGGGGAGGATTCTGTGTCAATCTGTACGTACCGAAGAAAGCGGCCTAAAACAGGGGCAATGTCCGCCTCGCTCCATCTCTTCTCACACATGGCAGCAGGCGACAAAGTGGCCGGGCGTTACTTCCCGCAGGGGGATAGAGGCGCCGGTACAGCTCTCGGTGGCATAGGGACAGCGGCTGGCGAACCGGCAGCCAGGCTTGGGGTCAATGGGGCTTGTGACCTCGCCTTGGATGATCGTCCGCTTTTTGCTCCTGCTGCTCAGGTTGGGCACCGGAATGGCCTCCAGAAGAGCCCGGGTGTAGGGGTGGAGAGGATTGTCGAAGAGCTCCTGTTTGTCCGTCAGTTCCACGCACTCACCCAGGTAGAGCACCGCGATCTCGTTGCTGATATGCTTGACAACGCTGAGGTCGTGGGTAATGAACATGTATGTCAAGCCCATCTGCTCCTGGAGGTCCATCATCAGGTTGAGGATCTGGGCCTGGATGGACACATCCAAGGCGGAGACGGGCTCATCACAGACAACAAATGCCGGATTGAGCGCCAGAGCCCGGGCTACGCCGATGCGCTGCCGGCGGCCGCCGTCCAGCTCGTGGGGATAGGTGTTGACAAACCGTTCCGCCAGACCCACGGTCTCCATCAGTTCAAAGACCCGGTCGTTGATCTCCGCCTGGCTCTTGAGAAGTCTGGTGACCTTGATCGGCTCTGCAATCAGCTCGCTGACGGTCAGCCGGGGATTCAGGGAGGAATAGGGGTCCTGAAAGATGATCTGCATCTTCTGGCGCATCTTGTTCATCTCGCCGCTGCTGTACTTGAGGATGTCCTCGCCGTTATAGAGGACCTGCCCCGCGGTCGCGTCGATCAGCCGGAGGATCACACGGCCCAGCGTGGACTTTCCGCAGCCGGACTCGCCAACGACGCCCAGCGTGTGCCCCTTGGTAATCTTCAGGTTGATGTCGTCCACAGCGTGCAGTTCCCCGCGGGAGGTCTTAAAATATTTCTTCAGTCCAACTGTTTCAATCAAAGGTGTTTCCATGTCGCTTGTACCGCCTTTCCTTATTTCCACAGATGGCACTTGACCATATGCGTTCCATGGAGCACCTCCGCAGGCTTCCGGGATCTGCACTGGTCGGCAGCCTTGCCGCACCTGGGCGCGAAGGGGCACCCCTCGGGGAGCTGCGTGGGATCGGGCATCAGACCGTCGATGGGATGGAGGCGCCGCTCACTCTTGGTCATGTCCGGGATGGAGCCGAACAGGCCCTCGGTGTAGGGGTGGTTGCCCTCCCCCTTGAAAATGTCCTCCACGCTGCCAATCTCGATGATTTCGCCGGCATACATGATTGCCACCCGGTCGCAGGTCTCCGCCACCACGCCCAGATCGTGGGTGATCAGCAGCATGGCGGTGCCCAGCTCCTCCTTCAGCCTGCGCATCATCTCCAGCACTTGAGCCTGGATCGTGACATCCAGGGCCGTGGTCGGCTCGTCCGCCAGGAGGAGACGGGGCTCGCAGGCTAGCGCCATGGCAATGACCACGCGCTGCTTCATACCGCCGGAGAATTGGTGTGGATACTCATTTTTTCGGGCCGGAGGCAGTCCTACCAGCTCCAGGATTTCGTCTACCCGCCGTCCAATCTGGTCCGCTCTCATGCTCTTTCCGGACTTACCCGGGTTCCGTCCGGACGCCGAATCCCCTTTGTCCTCCTTTGCGTGGATTTCCAACACTTCGGCAATCTGCTCACCGATGGTGAGCGTGGGGTTCAGGCTGGTCATAGGGTCCTGAAAGATCATAGACACCTCGGCGCCCCGCATCTCCCGCAGCTGGGAGGGACTGGCGTGGAGCACGTCCAGATCCCCCAGCTGAATCTCGCCCTTGGTGATGAATCCCAGGCGGTCAGGCAGCAGATTCATGACGCTCAGTGCCGTGGTGGTCTTTCCGGCGCCGGTCTCGCCGACCAGCCCCAGAGTCTCACCCTTGTACAGGTCCAGATTCAAGCCGTTGACCGCTCGGACCACGTCGTCTTCCGTGTGGTATTCCACGTGAAGATCTCGAATTTTCAGTAAGTTTTCCATTCACTGTTCCTCAATTCTTCATCTTCGGGTCCAAGGCGTCCCGCAGACCGTCGCCGATCAGGTTCAGCGCCATAACGGTGCAGATGATCGCCAGGCCCGGGAGCAGGACCAGGTGGGGGTAGTAGCGCATCTGCTCGCGGCCCTCTGCCAGCATGGAGCCCCACTCAGGCGTGGGGGGAGAGATCCCCAGGCCGATAAAGCTCAAGCTGGAGACCGTGATGACGGCAGTGGCCACATTCAGAGATGCCTGGACAATGATGGGGCCAATGGCGTTGGGGAGAACGTGGCGCATAATGATGCGGGCGTGTTTGGTGCCGCAGGCCCGCGCCGCCTCAATGTAATCCTGTCCGCGGATGGAGAGGATGGAGGAGCGTACAATACGCGAGAACCGGGGGATGCTGGAGAGGCTCATGGCCAGCAGCAGATTGATCATGTTGGGACCCAGAACGGCCACGATAGTGATGGACATCAGCAGACTGGGGATCGCCAGGAACACATCCATGATCCGCATCAGGACATTGTCCACAGCGCCTCCAAAGTAGCCTGCACAGGAGCCGATGATCAAGCCCGCCACCAGGGAGATGGACACCGAGGCGACGCCTACAAACAGGGAGATCCGTCCTCCGTAGATGATACGGGCGAACATATCGCGGCCATTGGCGTCCGTACCAAAAATATGCTCGGCGCAGGGGGGCATCAGGCGCTGGTCCATGTGCATGGTGATGGCGTCCGCCTCATAGTCCGCAACCAGCGGGGCGCAGATGGCCAGCAGGAGCATGGCAGCAAAGAGCGCCACGCCAAGAACAGCGGGCTTGTTCCTGAAAAAGCGGCGGAGAATGGAGGCCGCCTGGCTGCGCTTTTTCACGCGGGTCTTGCTTTGGGTGGTTTCAACAGTTTTCTTCATATCTCTACCCTCACGCCTTTTTCACATACTGCGACTTGATACGGGGATCCACGTATGCATACAGGATATCCACGATCAAGTTGATGATGCCGCCCATAAAGGCAACGAACATGACGGCTGCGACAACAAGGGGCGTGTCCTTCTGACGCACCGCCTGAATGACCAGGGAGCCCAGGCCAGGCATGGCGAAGACGCTCTCGATGATCATGGTGCCGCCCAGCAGGGAGCCAAACTGCAGACCCACGATCGTGATAACAGGGAGCATGGCGTTGCGGAGGATGTGCCTGCGGACAACGACGCCCTCCTTGCATCCCTTCGCCCTGGCAGTGCGGATATAGTCCTGCTTGGTGACCTCCAGCACACTGGAGCGGGTCATGCGGATCAGGTTGGCCATCATGCCAGCACCCAAGGTAACGCAGGGCAGAATATAGTGCTTGAGGGTATCAACCCCCTGTGCCGGGAGCAGGTGGAGGTTCAGGGAGAACACCAGCTGCATCATCAGGCCAAGCCAGAACACCGGCATGGAGGTGAGCAGAAGAGAGATCATTAGGGTCACACTGTCGACCCAGGTGTATTTTTTGACTGCGGAGATAATCCCTGTGGGCAGACCGAGGAGCAGCATGACAAAGGTGGAGCCGATTGCCAGAGCGACCGTACTGGGCATTCTGGCGATGATCTGGTCGAATACAGGGATGTTGAATATCCAGGAGGTCCCCAGGTCCCCCTTTAGCATATTCAGCATATGGCGGCCATATTGGATCAGGAAGGGATCGTTTAATCCCATCTCATCCCGCAGCGCTTCGACAGCCGCCAGGTCCGCGTTTTCACCCAGGATCATTCGGGCAGGATCACCGGGAGATATGCTCATCAGCGCATAGATGACAAATGAGATGCCCAGCAGAACAGGGATCATCATCAGAACTCTTTTGAAAATATATTTGTGCATCCTATTACCCCATAAATCAGTTGTGGCAGGTCATGCGCAGCGGGCCAAAATCCGTTATGGATTCCGGCCCCTGCAGCCGGTCCGATCGTATGGTCCCTGCGCTGAAACACAGGGCTCATACCGCTTTGCTGCGTTGAATTACTCCGTCCAGCTTAGGTCCTTCAGATACAGACGGCGCGAGGGATTGGCGATCACACCCTGGAGCTTGATGTTGTAAGCAGAGCCGTTCATGGGAACGTACAGAGGAATGGTGATGGCCTCTTCCTTCATGAACTGGCAGATATCACGGTACAGCTGCTCGCGCTGCGCCTGGTCGTTGGAGGTCCTGGCGGTCTCCAGCATCTCGTCCAGCTCCGGGTTCGAGTTGCAGTGGTAGTTCCGGCCGGCGCCGCCGGTGGCATCGGTGTGATAGAGTGCGTAGATGTAGTCGGCGTCGGGATAGAAGGCGGTGGCGGACATGATGGAGATCTCATACTGCTTGTCGTCACGCATTTCCTGGAGGAACTTGGCGCGCTCCATCTTCTCAATGTTCACCGTGATGCCGATCTGGCGCAGCTGCTCCTGGAGAATCTCGGCGGGCTTGGAGTAGGCGGCGGATTCCATGCACTTCAGGGTCACTGTGACGCCGTCGGGATAGCCGGCGGCAGCCAGATGCTCCTTGGCCTTCTCCAGATTCTGCTCGTTGTTCTTGAAATCGGAAGGCCAGCCTTGGGTGATGGGGGACATGGGGGTCTCGCAGGGGCTGCCCACGCCGTTCATAGCGCCGTCGATGAACTCCTGCCGGTTGACCGCATAGGACACCGCCAAGCGCAGGTCCCGGTTGGCAAAGGGGCCCTCCTTGTTGTTCATAGAGATAAAGTAGGTGGATGCGGAGGCGCCCTCTACATAGCCCAGGGACGGGGTGTCGATGATGTGCTGGCGGTCCGCCATGGAGACGCCCTCCAGCAGGTCGATCTCACCGTTCTCCAGAGCGATGGCCTGTGTGGTGGAGTCGGGGATGATCTTATAGGTCACCGTCTTGAGGGCGGGAGCACCGTTCCAATACTCGTCAAACCGCTCAAGGGTAATCTTGTCGCCGCTTTCCCAGGAGGACAGCTTGTATGCGCCGGTGCCGACAGGATTTCTGGTGAAGGCATCGGGATCCTTCTCATAGGCGGATTTGCAGACGATGCTGAACTGGGAGGAGCCCGCGCAGTACTCAACAGGGCCGAAAGGATGCAGCAGGGTCAGCTTCACGGTGTAGTCGTCGACCTTCTCCATGGACTTCATGGCAGAGTTGACATTCTGCGCCGCAGCGTAAGGGATGACCTGCTCGTAGGTGAAGACCACATCGTCGGCAGTCATGGCAGAGCCGTCGTGGAACTTCACTCCCTGACGCAGGTGGAAGGTGATCTCTGTGCCATCCTCGGAATAGTCCCAGCTCTCGGCCAGGCCGGGGGTCAGGCTTCCGTCCGTATGGAATTCAATAAGGCTGTCATAGATGTTGTTGGTGATGGACCAGGCAGCAAAGTCGTCGGCCACCAAGGTGTTCAAGGTGCTGGGCTCCGAGCTCATGGCGATAACCAGTGTATCCTTCGTGCTGCCAGTAGTGTTCTCGCCGGAGGGGGTGCTACTACCGCCGGTGCCGGGGTTGCTGCCGCTATCGCTTCCGCCGCAGGCCACCAGGGATAGTACCATGGCGACAGAAAGCAACAGGCTCATGATCTTCTTCATTTTCACGCTCTCCTTTTTCTTTTAAGTAGTTAGGCTCTGCATTCACAGGGGCTGAACACCGGCCGGTCTGTTTTTCCAGCCTGCCGTATGCATGGGGCTTGGAGCATGTCCCGAAGAATGTCCGCGCCCTTTCCCCGACAGGCCGAAAAACTTCGGCCGATCCGGTATTCCTCAGCTGTGGTGCAGCTTTTTACAAAACTGCGGGCCTGGGACTCGCAGGATTGCACGAGTGAGGACGGGAAGGAAGTTTTCCGGATGTTTCCTCTGCTGGTAATGTTATCAATATTATTTCTAATATTATTAACTCGACATCATCATACCATATCCGCGCCCTACATCTATGAACAAATTGTTAACAAACTGTAAATACCGCCGGTTTTGCTCGAATTCGTGAATTCTTGACAAAAATTTATTTATTTTTGTGACATATTGCGCTAATGTATTTTAATTGGATTGACTTTTGATATTATTAGTGATAATATATATTGGATTGCAATTCAGCAGGTTCAATTTATAATGATGAGGAGCATACATATGAGCAAAAAGAACGCAGCCGTGTCCCTGAAGGATCTTGTGTACCGTGGCATCATTGAGCAGATCTGTACCGGCGCACTTCCGCCGAGGTCCGTTATTACAGAGAAACAGATGATTGAGACCTTTGGTGTCAGCAAGTCCCCTGTGCGCGAGGCCCTGATCCAGCTCTGCGCGGAAAATGTTTTGGAGAGCATGCCCCGCTACGGCTACCAAATCATCCCCGTCACTGCCAAGGACGTGCAGGATCTCACGGAGCTGCGCCTCTATCTGGAGGTGTCCAGCCTGCACAAGGTGCTGGAGAATATCACGCCCGCGCAGCTGGAGGAACTGCGGGCACAAAATGAGCGCCGCCACCAGAATGAGGAGTCAAAGACTGTCTGGACCGCTTGGAACAACAACCGGGATTTCCACATGCAGCTCATCAGCTATGCGGGAAACACACAGGTCACGCTGGCACTGAACCGGGCGCTGACCACCTATCGCCGTGCCTACGCCATGGCCTATGTCTCCCAAAGGGAGCAGATGACCGCGATCCACAGCGGCGTCCTGCATGATATGGTTGTAAATGCACTGGAAGAGCACGATCTGACTGCCGCCCGCAATGCCCTGGGGAAGGACATCGGCGCTGTGGAGATGGACTGGCTCGGATAAACACAAGGGAGATAACTGAAATGTTTGACTACAACGCCCGCTGGGCAAGGGCCAGGGAGCAGATGCGTACCTTGGGAATCGACGCACTGGTCATCTCTCCCTCTCAGGACATGGAGTACATGACAGGCTGCTCTCAGCGGTACATGGGCTGGACTGCCTTCCTGGTGGTCACGGCGCATGATATCTATTTTGTTGTCAGCGCCTTTGAGCTGGACATGTATCTCAAAACGCCCGCCGGACAGGCCGAGTGTATTGGTTGGGGGCGGGGAGAGACCGGTGTGGACGAGCTCAGAGCGCTGCTGGCTCCCTGTCGCACGGTGGCTGTATGCAGCCAGTTCCTGGCCAGTCATCTTTTGACGCTTCAGGAAGCTCTGCCCAATGTCCGGTGGCAAAATGGAGACCAGATCATGAGCCGCCTGCGGGTTATAAAAGATGCGGAGGAGATCCGCATTCTGCGGGAGGCCCAGCGGGCGGCGGAAAAAGCGCTGTACCGCGTTTTTGACGAAGGAATTCGGGGGCTTACGGAGCATCAAGCCGCAGAAAAGATCATGCGCTGTCGGCTGGAGCTGGGATTTAATTCTGTGAAGCCTGGCATCGTGGCATCTGGACCGGGCAGCGCGGAGCCCCACCACTTCAATTCCGATCGGATCATCCAGTCTGGGGACATTGTAATGGTGGATATCGGCGGCGTCTATCAGGGTTACTGCGCCGACATTACAAGGACTGTGGCAGTCGACTACGTGCCTGAGGGATTCCAGAAGATCTATGATCTCTGCCTTTCCGCCCACATGGCTGCTGTGAGAGGCGCTTACCCCAATATGACCTGTGGCGAGTTGGACAGCCTTGCCCGGAAAGTCATTGAGGACGGCGGCTATGGAAGCAACTATATGCATTCGTTGGGGCACGGCACTGGGCTAAGCCTCCACGAGCTTCCTACGATCAACCAAGGTATCACTGTGCCGCTGGCGCCGGGCACCGTCTTCACCATTGAACCGGGTATCTATCTGCCCGGCAAATATGGTGTCCGTATCGAGGATCTGCTGGTTATGGCGGACCACGGAACGGAGACCTTCAACCTCTCCAGCAAGGAGCTTACCATCGTTCATTAGAGCTCTCACGAAATTAAGAGAAGTGGTCAAAATTGCAGTTACCAGCAATCAAGGAAAAGCAACTTACGATGCTAAGACCAACTTCGTCCGAATCAGTTTGGACAAATCCCACGAAGCGGAGGTGTCAACGCTGATATGAAATTGTAAGAAAACGCCGAAGAAATTTTGTCATTTTTCGGCGGGAGGGTAACTCCGCCTTTTTGATTCGCTACGCTTATCACTTTCGGTTTCGCCACTTGGGGGTCCTCCTTTCATGGATTTAGCCGCCTGTGGCGAGACAGACGGCTATGTACAGGCATGGAAAAAGCCGCCTTTTCTACGCAGAAAAGACGGCCTATTCAGTCGGGCGATATGTGATTTTCAGGGGCAGTTCAAAGTGTGGCGCAAAACCGTATGTCCGCATTTCCCGGTGTTTTGTCGTATCAATGCTCATCCCTTGGTAGTAAATTCGTAGTAATTGGGCTGGTTTCCTGTCAGGAAATGCGGGGTAATGCGCTGTTCCACAAGGTTTTGCGGGGTCTTACAAAATATTTAATATAAACATTTAGGATATACAAATTGCTGCGCGGCGAAGTTCTGAAAACGGCTCTTTTTGCCTTAAAAACATCACTAACCACAGACCCCAGATAAGTTCTTTTCCTGCTGATACGGTGCGCTTTGAATATTATCCCACAAAATTGATTTCCGTGCCATGCGCTGCACGGCCCTTGACAAACCCTCCCGCCTCTGCTATACTCAGGGACAATCCAAGGGGCGCTGGCGCACGCCGGCTGAGATGAGACGCAATGCCGTCCGGTCCCTCGAACCTGATCCGGGTAATGCCGGCGTAGGAATGCGATTGTATAGTGCTATTGTCGTATGTCCGCGCCTTGCGGACATACGACTTTTTTGTCCGCAGGCACTTCCCGCCAATACAAGGAGGAAGGTACCATGTCCAACACGAAAACATCCATGAACCTGCGCTGCCTGTGCGAGGCGGCCATCCTGGTGGCCCTGGCCCAGGTCCTCAGCTACATCAAGCTGATGGAGCTGCCCAATGGCGGGAGCCTGACCCCGGCCATGTTCCCGCTGCTGCTGTTCGCGGTGCGGTGGGGGGTGAAGCCGGGGCTGCTGGCGGGCTTCGCCTTCGGCCTGCTCCAGCTGGTCTTCGACGGGGCCTACGCCTGGGGCTGGCAGTCCATGCTCCTGGACTACCTGCTGGCCTTCACGCCCCTGGGGCTGGCGGGCCTCTTCAAGGGGAGGAGCTGGGGCATCTTCGCGGGGACCGTGATGGGCTGCGCCTGCCGGTTCGCGGTCCACTACATCAGCGGCGTCACCATCTATCGGATCATCGCCCCCACGGAGCTGCTGGGCATGACCCTCACCAGCCCCAGCGTCTACTCCCTGGTGTACAACGGATCCTACATGCTGCCCAACACGGTTCTGGCCCTGGTGATTGCCGGGGTGCTGTACATGCCCCTCAAGAGATACATTCTGGGCCAGGACCTCTCCGGACGGAGGGGCTGAACCCAACACGGCGATTCCTCTGTTCTTCCGGGGAATCGCCGGTTTTTGTGCCCTCTTGGGATGGATTTCCGTAAGGAGTCTCATTCCTTTGTTGACTGCCGGGCGGTAGTGGTATATAATAGGATGACTTTTTATGGATAAGCTGGGGAGGGACGGCCATGTGGATTGCGGACGGATGGAAGGACTATGAGCTGCTGGACTGCGGCGGCGGAGAGAAGCTGGAGCGGTGGGGGAAGCAGTTGCTGGTGCGGCCGGACCCCCAGGCCATCTGGAACACCCCCCGGCACCACGCCGGCTGGCGGAAGCCCGACGGACGATACCTCCGCTCCAATACCGGCGGCGGCAGCTGGGAAAAAAAGGCCGGCCTCCCCGGCCAGTGGCAGGTGCGCTATAAGGCCCTGACGTTCCAGGTGAAGCCCATGAACTTCAAGCACACCGGCCTCTTTCCGGAGCAGGCGGTGAACTGGGACTTTGCCCAGGAGCGGATCCGGGCCGCCGGCAGGCCGGTGAGCGTGCTGAACCTCTTCGCCTACACCGGGGCGGCCAGCGTGGCCTGCGCCGCCGCCGGAGCCAGCGTCTGCCATGTGGACGCGGCCAAGGGCATGG